>Ga0074193_1000232_pt1 | contig 102643 bp, 73 predicted proteins | sample EPASupsiteHSE605_FD_64523 | JGI IMG/M metagenome (GOLD analysis project Ga0074193, IMG submission 64523) | Bioremediated contaminated groundwater from EPA Superfund site, New Mexico - Sample HSE6-05 | ecosystem: Environmental > Aquatic > Deep subsurface > Groundwater > Contaminated ... | reverse complement strand
TGGTTGTTTTTACCATATCTTTCTTTAAGGACTATATTCCCTTGATTATTAATTCCATAATCAGGACAATCTTTGTTCCAGCAAAAAAATTGTGAAAAATCGATTTCAGAAGTGATTCCAATCCCCCCAATAATAATAGATTTAAAGATATATAAAAATAAGTCAATGATTTAGGGACACGACCAAACATTAAGTGGAGAGGATTTTAGGCAACAAAAGCATTGCCTCTTAAATCTGTTTTTATACATTAACGTTTTTTATAGCCTTTTATAGCCTTTTATAGCCTTTTATAGCCTTTTATAGCCTTTTATAGCCTTTTATAGTCTTGCCGAATAATAAGTTCTTATCGTTTTCATACCTTCAATCATTTCTTATGACCTTCATCGTTTTTTATGACTATTATCATGTGTTATTTCTTTTACGTAATCTGTGACCGTACAGTCGTTCTGACTGTAAAGTTATGTCTGCTTCTTTTATCCTTGTATATACAATAGGACTTACGCACTTGAGGTACAAAATCAAGTACAATAGACGCTGTGATCTAAATTTGGATTTTAGACAGTTAAAGGCTTAGTGCTATTGATTTCTCAGTTCAACCGCGTAAGTCCTATACAAAATTGGTGCGAAAAACAGATACAGAATAAGGGACTAAATTATTAAGGGCTGGAATGATTGTATAATTACTGCTTGTAATCGCTGTTTGTAATCGCTTTGTAATCGCTGTTTGTAATCGCTTTGTAATCGCTGTTTGTAATCACTATTTGTAATCACTGTTTGCAATCACTATTTGTAGATACTGAAATGCATTGAAAAATTGTGGGAGGAACATGAGGGCAATTGCAGCTGTCCCTGGAGAAGAAAACAGTATTCATATCACAAACACTGATACTCCGAAAATAGGTGAAACCGGAGTCCTGGTGGAGGTAAAACTGGTAGGACTTGACGGGACGGACAGAGAGATAATAGAAGGGCTTTATGGAGAGCCTCCGGAAGGGGAAAAACAGCTCATCCTCGGGCACGAGTGCCTTGGGGAAATCGTCCGGACAGGCAGCCGGGTAAAAACCTTGAAGCCCGGAGACCTGGTGGTAGCCACTGTCCGGAGGCCCGACGACTGCCTCAACTGCCTGGCCGGGGAATACGATATGTGCCTTAAAGGAAACTACAGGGAAAGAGGGATCAAGGGAGCAAACGGGTTTCTTTCGGATTACTATGCCGAGGAGGAAGAGTTTCTGGTAAAGGTACCCCAGGAATTGGAGGAACTTGCTATTCTGCTTGAGCCGGTCAGTGTGGCTGAAAAGGCTGTAAGGACTGCCTTTGAAGTGCAGGACCGGATGAAGTGGGAGCCAAAAATTGCCATGATTACGGGCACCGGGATCCTGGGGCTCATTACTGCGGTTATCCTGAAGCTCAGGGGGCTTGATGTGATCTGTGTGGACAGGTCTGACGGAGAGTATAAGGAAAAACTCTTTTCGGAATTGGGAGTTACACACATTAATTCCAGAAAAATCAACCTGCACGACATCCCGACAAGAGTCGGAAAGCAAGTTGATATGATCTTTGAAATGACCGGAAACTCAAGCGTTGCTCTGCATGCGATAATGGTTGCAGGCACAAATGGGGTTGTCGTGCTGGCTTCGATTACTGGGGGAGATAAAAGTATCATGATATGCAGCGACTGTTTTAACCAGGGACTTGTGCTTGGGAATAAAACAGTTGTAGGAACGGTCAATGCCCACAGGAAAGACTTTGAGCAGGGGATCTGCGACCTCCTTGCGGCGGAAAAGCGGTGGCCCGGCCTTGTGGCAAAACTGATAACTGCAAGGTATCCGCCGGAAAGGATCATTGAAGCTGTGTCGGCCATGGACGAGAACATAAAAGTACTAATCGAATTCGAAGCGTACGAGCCCCGGAGAAATTATCAGGATAGCCTTGAGGAAGCCTCAAATAAACCGCCAGGCGGGAGAAAAGGGATATGACCCGACACATAGTCCTGGGCAACCAGTCCCTACTCATAAATATAGACAGATGGTTCCAGGTAAGGGACATATATTTTCCCCATGTAGGGCAAGAAAATCACCTCAGAGGGCATGCCCAGCGGATAGGAGTCTTTATAGACGGAAGGCTTTCCTGGATCAATGAGGAAAGCTGGGAAAGGATGCCTGCATATAAGAACGACACCCTTGTTACCGAAAACCGGGCCGTAAACAGGGAGCTGGGTATCGAACTCCTTCTGGAGGAAAACGTCTACTGCGAAGCCAATATCTTTCTCCGGAAAATAACTGTAAAAAACATGCACGAAAGGCCCAGGGAAGTCCGGCTTTTCTTTAACCACGATTTTCACCTTTACGGGGACGGGATAGGAGATACCGCAGTGTACCAGATGGACCACAATGTCATAGTGCATTACAAACGGGCCAGGTACTTCCTGATAGGTGTACTCAAATCGAACAAAAAAGAGGACATCGTCACAGATATCGATGACTATGCCATAGGCCAGGCTGAGAATGGGGTCTTGAGAGGCACCTATGTGGACGCCGAAGATGGGGTTCTGTCAAAAAACCCCGTCGCTCAGGGTTCGGTGGACTCAACTGTGGGAGTCAGCCTGCAGCTTCCGGGGAACTCCTCAAAGGTTGTGTACTATTACATGACCGCCGGAAAGGACTTCCGGGAAGTCTATTCCCTCAATGACCGGATCATGGAAGAAGGCCCCGAAAGTCTTCTGGAGCATACTGAGGAGTGCCAGAGAGCCTGGGTAAACCGGTCGGGAACGGACCTTTCCGGCCTTGAACCCCGTCTTGCAGCTCTCTATAAGCGTTCCCTCCTGGTAATAAAGACCCAGACAGATGCAGACGGGGCAATAATCGCAGCAAATGACTCGGATAACATGCAGTTTAACCGGGACACCTACAGTTATATGTGGCCCAGAGACGGAGCCCTTGTTTCCATTGCCATGATAAAAGCAGGCTTTCCCGAGTTTACAAAACCTTTTTTCAGGTTCTGCAAAGATGTGCTCTGGTGGGCCGGATGCCTGCTGCACAAGTATAACCCGGACGGGACTCTGGGGAGCAGCTGGCATCCCTGGATAGATTACGGACAGCCTTCCCTCCCGATTCAGGAAGATGAGACAGCCCTTGTTATCCATGCCCTATGGAAATATTACGAGGCTACAGGAGATCTTGAGTTTATAAAAGAACTCTATGAGCCCCTGGTAAAGAAAGCCGTATTTTTCATGGACGGCTACAGTTACCCAAACAACATGCCTGTAGAGAGCTACGACCTGTGGGAAGAACGGAGAGGCATCTTTACCTTCACAGCCTCTGCGGTTTACAGAGGGCTTCTCTCAGGAGAAGAACTCGGGCACCTTTTAAATGATGAGGAAATCTGTAGTATCTGTCAGATTCGCTATTTCAAGCTCAAGCAGGCAATCATTAACGAGCTTTACGACAGCGAAAGAGGCATTTTTTCCAGGGGCATCAGGTACGAAGAACACGATACCGACCGGAAAATCGTAGACAGGACGGCTGACAGCAGCATATACGGGATCTTTGAGTTCAACCTGCTGCCCGCAGACGATCCCAAAGTGGTCAGGACAATGCAGAATCTGGAAGAAAAACTCTGGGTCCCTGGAAAAGGTGGGATGGCAAGATATGAAAACGATCCTTATCACAGGAAGACAGACTTGGGCACAGGCAACCCCTGGCTCGTATGTACCCTCTGGCTTGCAAAGTGGTACATCGCAAAAGCAAAAGAAATAAGGGACCTGGAAAAAGCCCTCGAGCTGATCAACTGGGTTGCAAACTGTTCCCTTGAGACCGGGATCATGCCTGAACAGGTCCATCCTTTCACAGGAGAGTCCCTCTCTGTTGCACCCCTGACCTGGAGCCATGCCGAGTTTGTGGATACAATTACGCGCTACCTGGAAAAGAAAGCGCAGCTGAAAATTTAAGGGTTGAATAAAAATACTAAAGTTAATTTTAAGCCGAATCAGGGTCCTATTAATAAATGGAATCAGGAAGGAAATCAGGAAGGAAAGTATGAAGAATTATGAAAGGAAATAGCGAGACAATGGAGAAGTGAACAAGCTTGCAGGAGAATAAGCCATCAGAAAGAAAGAAGTTCGAATGTGCGGTGTGCAAGATGACCTTTGCAACAAAAGAAGAGTATGAAAAGCACATGCGAGAAAAACATAACAGATGAAATGCCCCCAGATGAAATGATCCGTCGCAGAGTTCGAAGGTATGCATAGTCAAGTACCAAAATTCCTTCACTAATCTCAAACGAAAAGATAAACGGAAAGCACGGACGAAAAAAAACATGGGCACAGCTTTTTCGCCCGAATTACACCTCGGAACCAGAAAAATCATAGATATCCACATGGATACCCGTGTGGCTGCCCAGGGTTAGCAAAGTGTCGAGTTTCTTTACGTAATAAAAAATAGATGTGAAGATATTGAAATACCCGCTTAAGGCAAGGGAAATAGTTTTATTCCGCCCGATTTCAGTATAGGTTATTTCAGTGCATTTTTCACATATTCTGCAACCGCATTCCCGACTTCCGCAGTTGTGTAAGTCCCTCCTAGGTCAGAGGTTATGACTTTCTTCTGAAGCACATAGGCTACAGCTTCATCAATGATCAAAGCTCCGGGGTTGCCCATCCATTCAAACAACATCTTTACGCAAAGGATTGCTGCAAGTGGATTTGAAATACCCTTTCCTGCAATGTCGGGTGCGCTTCCGTGTACTGGCTCGAAAAAAGCATATTTTTCTCCTATATTGGCGCTTGGGACAAGCCCAAGGCTTCCGACAAGAGAGGCACACATATCGCTCAAAATGTCTCCGAAAAGGTTCGTTGTAACTACAACATCGTATTTCTCAGGGTGCATCATAAGGCTGTACGCCATTGAATCAACAAGCATATCGCCGTATTCCACGCCGTGGTCACTGGCAGTCTGCCTGCAAACATCAAGGAAGAGTTTATCGGATTTCAGGACATTGGACTTATGGACAATGGTCAGTTTGTTCTTTCTCTTTTTTGCGAGTTTGCAAGCATATTCTGCAATCCGCTCAGAACCTTTCCGGGTGACGACTCTTTTTGTCCAGGAAAGGTCAGGCCCTATTTCCTCAATCCCTGAATACAGCCCTTCGGTATTTTCCCTGACAATCACGAAATCGAAATCGCTTCTCCCGGTAACGCCAGTTACACCTGGAAGGGGCTTTACGGGCCTTATGTTGGCATAGAGATCCAGTTCCTTCCTGATGATCAGAAGTACGCTTTTGTAGTTTGGGTCAGGTACGGTGGTGACTGCCCCAAAAAGGACCGCATCACATCCTTTTATGGTTTCTAGATCCTGATCAGACATTGCAGTCCCTGTTCTCTCCCATCTGGCATAGCCCAGTTCCAGGGGTACTTTTTCAAGCTCAAGCCCGAAGGCATCAAGAACTTTGACTGCCGCAGGGATCACTTCCCTGCCAATCCCATCACCTTCAATTACAGCCAGTTTCATGCTACTGCATCTATGGTTTGAGATATATGAATCTGGCGTAACTTTTTCAGATTCTGAACCGATTTTTCAGATCCAGAACAGGTGTTCGGCAAGGATTTTTCCGCCAAGCCCTATAAGAATCAGGCCTCCGAGAATCTCGACCTCGTTCTCAAAGAAGTGGCCTATCCTATACCCCAGAATTGCTCCGCAGAAAGACATAAAAAAAGTTACACAGCCTATAATAATCACAGGCTCAAGAATGGGTGTCTTGAGAAACGCAAAGCTAATTCCTACAGCAAGGGCATCTATACTTGTCGCAACTGCAAGCACAAAAAGTATCGAATAATTAAGAGAACTTACCTTTCCATCAGGGCTGCCGTAAAGAGCTTCATAAATCATTTTGCCTCCGATAAAAGCCAGAAGCCCAAATGCAATCAAGGGGGCATAGTCCGAAATAAAGCCGCTGACTGTGTTTCCTCCAAGCCAGCCCAACACAGGCATTAAAGCCTGAAAGCCCCCGAAAAAAACAGCCAGCTTCAGGGCATCATTGAGCCGAAAAGGCCTTATCGTGGTGCCGCTGGACATGGAAACTGCAAATGCGTCCATTGCAAGCCCGAGCGCTAAAAGAAAATTGGTTAGAAAAGACATAGAGTGATTACTCCACTTTCGTTTTACAGATGGATTGTCTTGGAGAATAGAACCCTTTAAACAGAGATTCCTCAAATGAACTCAACAGGCGTTATAAAATATTTTTGATAGTTGCCCTCGTATCTTCAAGCTTGACTGTTAAGATCCTCTGATTTATTCCTTAATCCAGTTACAAGGTTTCTTATGGCTTCGACAACCTGATACTCCGATGCTCCCCAGTGGACAACAGCGCCTTCAAAGCCGGAAATATTCGCAAGCCCTGATTTTTCAGACCTGCAGCAGCGCGTAATAAAAGGCCTTGATGGCACTACGACTTCGGACTTGAAAGGACAGATATTTACGAAAGAATATTCAAGCTCCGGAAAACGCATTTCAAAAAGGATCTTTGAGATCTCGCATCCCACAAGCAGATGTCCATTTTCAGTGAGCACATCCGAATCCAGGCATTTTCCTTCAAGTCCGGAAGCACTGCATGGAAAAACGGTGTTTTTTCCTTCGAAACGCCTGAGATCAATTACTTTTTCAGCAAACCGGACCTGCAAGTCACCGAAAACTCCACTGGCTTCAAGCCTTCTCACGACCAGGGAAAGCCAGGAAGGCTCAGGCGGAGCAACGTCAAGGATCTCTATCTCAAGAATATTTGAAGGATCCGGGTCATGAACAATTGTAACATGCCTGTCCACACCTGTAAATATTACAGTATTCACTTTGCCTGTACAGATTTTTGCTGCAGTCTCGATCAGGAGCGTACGATCTTTTATGTTCAGTTCCCTGTCGTATTTGACCACCTCTTCTCCGGAGGCAATCCGTTCGAGGGCTTCAACCTTTCGAAGCAGTCCCTCTCCGCTTTTTTTCACATGATAAACTGCATACCTGGGAGTGCCGTCAGGATTTTCGCTCTCAGCTATCAGGTAGTCAGTCAAAAAATAAATCGGCTCTTCAGCGCCTGGACAAAGGGCTTTTGTTACGCCCACATGCTTGTATTCTTCAGGAAAAATCATAGGTATCGGTTGTTTTGAATGATTTTCGAATTTTGAGTTAGTCATCGGGTCAGGTTATTCATTGCTTGCTCTGAATTTTCTTCCTGTGGGCCACAAGTCCGCCGTCAGTAAGCATTTCGAGCAGGAAATCAGGCAGTTTATTTCCTTTGAATGTCCCTTTTCCGGGAACTGTGACCTCTCCTTTGAGCAGGTCAACCTCGACCTCATCTCCTTCCTGACATTCAACATCAGCTTCCATAAGAGACAGTCCGACATTGATTGCATTTCTGAAAAAAATCCTTGCAAAAGACTTTGCTATAACGCAGGCTACTCCTGCGTGTTTCAAAGCGAGGGGAGCCTGTTCCCGTGAAGACCCACAGCCGAAATTGGTGCCTGCAACAATGATATCTCCAGGCCTGACCTTTTTTGCGAATTCCGGATCAATGCCTTCCATCGCATGGGCTGCAAAGACCTGCATATCCTTGGTCCGCAGGTATTTCCCGGGGATAATTACATCTGTGTCAACATCGTCTCCGAATTTCCATACTCGGCCTATGATAGGGTTTTTCATCAAACTTCACCTGCGAAATAAGTTTTTTTAATAGTATATTTAAGTAGCGGATACAGGAAAAGGAAGCAATATTCTATAAAATCTGACTCAAGCAAGAGACTCGAAGTGTAGAGCCACAAAAAAGTAGAAAGAAGAAAAAGCAAAAAGCGAAAAGCAAAAAGCAAAAATGCAGGAAAGTGCGCAACCACACACTCCAGCCTGTTTTTGACTTTTACTTCTTCTCCTTTCAACAAGGTTTCAGACTTTTATTTCTTCTCCTTTCAAGACTGCTTCTTCACTTACTCTAACTTCTTTTGTCGTATCTCCGTAGCTCAATACATATGGGCCTGAAGGGGCCGTATCGAACTGAGTTTCTCCTGCAATCGGGTCGTCTGTTGAATAGGGCACTGTAAATTCATACCTGCCTTGTGAATCCGAAGTTGTAGACTGAGAATATTCAAAGATCCTTCCCTGGCCTGTAAGAATTGTAGTGCTTATCGTAACAGTCTCATTGGGAGACACAGTTCCGGTTATTTTTGCACCTTTAACGTATTCAAAAATCTTGACATAACCTGTGTCCACTTCGGAGATATTTCCTCCGAAAAGCAAGTTGTAGACCTGTCTATACCCTGGTTCCTGAGTCTGGACTGCCCAGGTTTCATGGACCATACGGTACTGTTTCAGGCCATTTCCGTCAAGAACATGCAACCTTGATTCCATGGAATTATAGTAGCGAGTGGAAGGCAGACTCTGATACCCGCTCCCTGTCCAGTAAGACTGATAGTACCCATCAGTATCAAGGGTCCAGGTCGCCATTGCCATAAATATCTCCGTAGCCATCCTCTCATCAGACATGATATAACGAGCTCCGGCTTTATTTGGATCCGGATCTACAGCTTCAAGCACTGCAGTTGCTTCTTCTTCGGATTGAGCTGTGAAAAAGGTAGAAGCTCCTGGCTGGTTAGTTTCATTAATACTTCCTCTGCGACCTCCGATTCCGGCCTGGAAGGGATTGGCGTTAGGCATCCTGTGCCCGAAAACTTCGATCCAGTGTCCGTAATCCCACCAGGACATTACACCGTATGCAGTATCTGGATACTTGAAAAGTTCTCCTTCTTTGAGGGCATCGTAAATGGCATTATAATCCATTCCCGGATCCGGAGTGTTCGAACGAAGCCACTGACACGCTTCTATCCACTCCCAGCTGGGATCGTTTGAGCCGACTGCTTGTGCTCTTGCAGCTCCGTATACAGGATAGATCAGAATAACTACTAACGCGAGAACTGCAATGACCTGTTCGATTTTGATAAACTTAAAGAATTTTGGAATATCTGAAGGCGACTTTACAGTACTCTTAAAATTCCGGTCAAGTTCATTCCACTTTACCTTCTCAAGCAAGAGGCTCCCTACAAACGCACTGAGAACTGAAACGTTAATGGAATAGTAGTATGCAAAACGGTTCTGGCCGTAGACTGCAAGGAGCATCAAAATACTCCAGACAAGAAGAACCACTTCTTCAGGCCTGGGCTTGCGGAACATTTTAGCAAAAAGAATGATAATTCCTAAAGTTGAGACAAGGAACCCTGTAGTTGTGAAATTTCCAAATGCTCTTGCAAGAGTGAAAGCTCCACCATAATAAAACATAGAAGAAGCTTCACCAATTGTAGCTGCGCCGCCAGTTTGAACTCCAAAAACCGTATTTGGAGCACTGATGATCAGGGAATAGAGAGCAGGAGAAGCGACCTTTACTACAACCAACGCGAGAAGTGAAATCCCGACAATCAGCAGGGGATAATAATAGGCCTTTATCTGCTTTCTTTTGAACTCCCTCTCAGTAAAACTTAAAACTGCAAAAACTGCCATTGATCCAAAAGCTGTGATAACGTGGAACCAGGAATAGTAATACAGCGAAAAACCCATATCAGGATGAACAAAAGGAAGGATAATTACTGTGCTTACTAAAAAAGTGATTATTCCTGTAAACCCAAGGTAATCACTTGATTCGTTGTGAAAATTATCAAGAATATACTGGAAGACAGCGTAGATAACAACAATTAATGCGAAAAGAGAAGCTCCTGGCCAGGTAAGCTGATAGGCAGAATACATGATACCGGCAATAACGGAATAGATAAGGGGCTCTTTTACAACATTAAAATCTTTATTAATTACATGTTCAAAACGCAGCTTATTTTTCTTTGCTGAAACCAAGGCCAGCATGAAAAACATCATGAAGAAAGTACTGAATAAAGACTCAGCAACGTGATGGTCTGTAAAACCGATCATTGAGCGGGATAAAAACTGGCCTGGAGCAAAGGCGATTAGAATCGCAGCAAGTATTCCTGTTTTATGTCCTCCAACGTATTTCCCGATATAATAAACAGGAACGACAGTAAGAGTTCCGAGAACTGCAGGAAAATAAGCTCCTACGGTATCAACAAGTCCAGAACTTGGATGACCAAGGCCTAGAACAAGAGAAGTAATAGCCATCATTTGATCAAATAAAGGACCGAAATGGATGTAACTTCCATTAGGATAGTTGGTCATTGGGTTGAAAAATATTCTGTGGGGGTAATGTTCAAGAAGAAGTCTTAAAGTACGCATATGATACCAGGCATCATTGCTCGTAAATTTTACAAACCCGTCGGATAAAAACACTGTATCTGAAGGAAGTGTTCTGATCCACAGAGCTACAAAACCGATTATCGCAACTGCCAGAGTATAAGGCAAGCTGGATTTGATTTTATTTTTTAATGATACAGGACGATCCTGAGAACTCATAATAATCCCTTTTAGGAGGTACATTTTTGCAATGAAATATATATTTTATGGAAGAGGAAAAATAAATCCATATTGATTCAAAGTAACAATTCAATATAACACTTAACAATCCTATCCTTTCCTGATAAAGAGTTTCATAGCATCCTCTTTCCTTAACAGGTCAGGATATCTTTCCTAATGAACAGGTTTTTCAAAAAACATGATAACATGGGAAATTCCACTCTTTGAAGCTCTCAGATAGGTAGAACCACCAACATCTGCAGCACTGAAATTCGCATTTACATCCTCACTAAGGACATGGCCGTCCGCCAATCTGACCTATTCGACAAGCGCCTATGTGCTGGTATTATCTTCGAATTCATCTCCGAATTTCCGGACTCAACCTAAGAAAGTGCTTCCATCATGCTTCACTTGTGAAGTAACTTTTTTTAATAGTATATCTAGGTAGCGGATATGTGATATCACGATAAATATTTATTAAATGTTGTGTGCTCCGGTGACAGCTTCAATGAACGAAAAGGCACAAAAAGTAGAAAAGATGAAGCAAAAAGAAAACGTGCAGGAGAGTGCACACTCGCATTCTCCAGAATGTTTTAGACTTTTACTTCTTCTCCTTTCAAGACTGCTTCTTCACTTACTCTAACTTCTTTTGTCGTATCTCCGTAGCTCAATACATACGGGCCTGAAGGCGCAGTATCGAACTGAGTTTCTCCTGCAATCGGGCCGTCTGTTGAATAGGGCACAGTAAATTCATACCTGCCTTGAGAATCCGAAGTTGTCGACTGGAAGTACTCAAAGCTCCTTCCCTGACCTGTAAGAATTGTCGTGCTTATTTTAACGGTTCCATTCGGAGAAGCCTTTCCGGTTATTTTTGCACCTTTGACGTACTCGAAAATTTTGATATAACCTGTATCTACTTCGGGAATATTGTCTCCGAAAAGTAAATTGTAGACCTGTCTATACATTACTTCCTGAGTTTGGTCTGCCCAGGTTTCGTGGACCATACGGTACTGTTTCAGGCCGTTTCCATCCAGAATGTGCAACCTTGCTTCCATGGAATTGTAGTAGCGAGTGGAAGGCAGACTCTGATACCCACTTCCTGTCCAGTATGACTGATAGTATCCGTCAGTATCAAGTGTCCACTTAGCCATTGGCAGAAATATCACTGTAGCCATTCTTGCATCAGACATGATGTAACGTGCACCGGCTTTATTTGGATTGGGGTCTACGGCTTCAAGTACTGCATTTGCTTCTTCTTCGGATTGGGCCGTGAAAAAGGTCGAAGCTCCTGGCTGATTAGTTTCATTGATACTTCCTCTGCGCCCTCCGATTCCGGCCTGGAAGGGATTGGCGTTAGGCATTCTATGCCCGAAAACTTCGATCCAGTGTCCGTAATCCCACCAGGACATAACACCGTATGCGGTATCAGGATAATGGAAAAGTTTTCCGTTTTCAGGAGCTTCGTAGGTAGCATTGTAATCCATCCCAGGATCCGGAGTGTTCGAACGAAGCCATTGACACGCTTCTATCCACTCCCATCTGGGATCGTTTGAGCCGCCTGTTTGCTTCATTACGGCTCCATATACAGGATAAATCAGAAAGACTGCTATGGCAAGAACTGCAATGACCTGTTCGATTTTGACAAACTTGAAAAAATTAAGAATTTCTGAAGGCGATTTGACAGTGCTCTTGAACTTCTGGTCAAGTTCATTCCATTTTACCGCCTCGAGCAACAGGCCTCCCATATAGGCACTGAGAACTGAAACATTAACGGAATAATAATACGCAAAACGGACCTGGCCGTAGATTGCGAGAAATATGAAGATACTCCAGACAAAAACCAATACTTCTTCAGGCTTAGGTTTTCGGAATATTTTTGCAATCAGGATAAGTATTCCCAGAGTAGAGACAAGGAACCCGGAAATAGTAAAATTTTCAAAAATTTTCGATAGGGTGAAAGTTTTACCCTTGTAAAATATAGAAGAAGCTTCAGCGATTGTAGCTGCGCCTCCTTTTTGAATCCCAAAAATAGTGTTCGGAGCACTTATGATCAGGGAATAAAGCGATGGAGATGTAATCTTTACTGCTATCAGTCCTATAAATGAAGCCCCGACAATGAGCAGAGGATAATAATAAGCTTTTACCTGCTTTCTTTTGAATTCTCTCTCTATGAAACTCAAGGCTGCAAAACTCACCATTGCTCCAAGAGCAATGAAGATATGGAACCAGGAGTAGTAATACAGCGAAAAACCCATGTCAGGATGCACAAAAGGAAGTATGAGAATTGTGCTTACTAAAAACGTGATTATACCTGTGAATCCAAGGTAATCACTGGATTCGCTACGGAAATTATCAAGGATGTACTGGAAGACAGCATAAGCCACAACGATTAATGCGAAAAGAGAAGCTCCTGGCCATGTAAGCTGGTAGGCAGAATACATGATGCCGGCAATAACAGAGTAGATCAGAGGCTCTTTCACGACATTAAATTGTTTGTTTATCATATGCTCAAAACGGAGCTCTTTTTTCTTTGCGGAAATCAAAGCCAGCATGAAAAACATCATGAAGAAAGTACTGAATAGAGACTCGGCTATATGATGGTCTGTAAAACCAACTAGTGAGCGGTGCAAAAACTGTCCTGGAGCAAAAGCAATTAAAATTGCAGCAAGTATTCCTGTTTTATGTCCTCCAAGGCATTTTCCGATGTAATAAACCGGAATGACGGTAAGAGCTCCGAGAACCGCAGGAAAGTAAGCTCCTACGGTGTCAACAAGTTCAGAACTGGGGTGTCCCAAGCCCAGAATCAGGGAAGTAAGAGCCATCATCTGATCGAATAAAGGACCGAAATGTATGTAACTCCCGTAAGGATAGTTGGTCATCGGATTAAAAAATATCCTGTTTGGGTAATTTTCAAGAAGGACATTTAAAGTTCTCATATGATACCAGGCGTCATTGCTCGTGAACTTTACAAACCCGCTGGGCAAGAACACCGAGTATGAGGGTAGTGTTCTGATCCGCAGAGATACAAAAACGATTATCGCAACTGCCAGAGTGTAAGGCCAGCTGGATTTTATTTTAGCTTTGAATGATATGGAATGATCCTGAGAACTCATGATAATCCCCTAGAGGTATATTTTCGCAATAAGTAAAGAAATATAGAAAAGAAAATCAAATAGATGCTATTAATTCAATGCAACTATTTATAATTCTATCCCACTTCTGGACAGGAGCTTTCATAACGCACTCCGGCCCTGAACGGCTCAGGGCAGCTTTCCAAACGGATTCAAAAGCCTCAGAAGATAAACTGCACAAAAAGTAGAAAAGGTAAGGGGAAAAGTAAACATGCAGGAAGATGCGTAACTGCATGTTCCAGACTGTTTTAGACTTTTGCTTCTTCCCCTTTTAAACGTTTTAGACTTTTACTTCTTCTCCTTTCAATAAGGTTTTAGACTTTTACTTCTTCTCCTTTCAATAAGGTTTTAGACTTTTACTTCTTCTCCTTTCAACACTGCCTCTTCACTTACTCTAACTTCTTTTGTCGTATCTCCATAGCTCAATACATAAGGGCCTGAAGGGGCCGTGTCGAACTGAGTTTCACCTGAAACAGGACCCTCGGTTGAATAAGGCACTGTAAATTCGTATTTGCCTTGAGAATCCGAAGTTGTCGACTGGAAGTATTCAAAGGTCCTTCCCTGGCCTGTAACAATTGTTGTGCTTATTTTAACGGCTTCGTTAGGGGAAGCAGTTCCGGCTATTTTTGCACCTTTAACATACTCGAAAATTTTGACATAGCCTGTATTTTCTACGGGGATGTTCCCTCCGAAAAGGAAATTGTAAGCGTATTTATAAAGCGCTTCATTCTCAGTCTGATAAGCCTGAGTTTCATGGATCATACGGTACTGCTTCAGGCCGCTTCCATCAAAAACGTGTAACTTTGAATTCATACAATTGAAATAACGAGTGGAAGGCAAATTTTGATACCCATTTCCTATCCAGTAAGACTCGAAATACCCATCAGAATCAAGAGTCCACTCAGTCATCGCCAAAAACGCATAAAAAGCCATGTAGTTGTCAGATATAACATAACGTGCCCCGGCTTTGTTGGGATCAGGGTCTACAGCTTCAAGCACTGAAGTTGCTTCTTCTTCAGATGAAGCCGTGAAAAAAGGTGCAGCTCCAGGCTGATTAGTTTCATTGATACTTCCTCTTCGGCCTCCTATTCCGGCCTGGAAAGGATTCGCGTTGGGCATACGGTGACCGATTGTTTCTATGAAGTGCCCGTAATCCCACCAGGACATAACTCCGTATGCAGTATCTGGATATTTGAAAAGCTCTCCTTCTTTAGGGGCATCGTAAATGGCATTATAGTCCATTCCAGGATCAGGAGTATTTGAACGAAGCCACAGACATGCTTCCATCCAGTGCTCATTAGGGGAATTTGAGCCACCTGTATATTGCATGGCAGATCCGTATACAGGATAGATTAGAATGACTACCAGAGCAAGAGCTGCAATTATTTGTTCAATTTTGATAAACTTAAAGAACTTAGGAATATCTGCAGGGGATTTTACAGTACTCTTGAACTTCTGGTCAAGTTCATTCCACTTTACTGCCTCTAGAACCAGGCCTCCTACATAAGCACAGAGAACTGAAACATTAATGGAATAGTAATATCCAAAACGGTTCTGACCGTAGATTGCAAGGAGCATCAAAATACTCCAGATAAAGACCAGTACTTCCTCAGGCTTGGGCTTGCGGAACATTTTAGCAAAAAGAATGATTATTCCTAAAGTTGAGACAAGGAACCCGGTAGTCGTGAAATTTCCAAATGCTCTTGCAAGAGTGAAAATTCCACCGTAGTAAAACATGGATGTAGCTTCATCAATTGTAGCTGCTCCTCCGGTTTGAACCCCAAAGACAGTATTTGGAGCACTTATGATTAAAGAATAAAGAGATGGAGAGACAATCTTTACTGCAAATAGCCCCAGAAACGCAACCCCGATAATTAAAAGTGGGTAATAATAAGCCTTAATATGCTTCTTTTTAAACTCCATCTCAATAAAACTCAAAACTGCAAAAACTACCATTGATCCAAAAGCAGTGACAACATGGAACCATGAGTAGTAATACATTGAAAAACCCATGTCAGAATGTACAAAAGGAAGGATAAGAATTGCACTTACTAAAAAAGTGATTATTCCTGTAAACCCGAGGTAATCACTTGGTTCGCCGTTAAAATTATCAAGGATATACTGAAAGACAGCATAAATAACGACAATTAATGCGAAAAGAGAAGCTCCTGGCCATGTAAGCTGATAGGCAGAATACATGATACCGGCAATAACGGAATAGATAAGGGGCTCTTTTACAACATTAAAATCTTTATTAATTACATGTTCAAAACGCAGCTTATTTTTCTTTGCTGAAATCAGGGCCAGCATGAAAAACATCATGAAGAAAGTGCTGAATAAAGACTCAGCAACGTGGTGGTCTGCAAGCCCGATCATAGAACGAGATAAAAATTGCCCAGGGGCAAATGCAATTAGAATCGCAGCAAGTATTCCTGTTTTATGCCCTCCGAGATATTTTCCAATGTAATAGACCGGAATGACAGTAAGAGCCCCAAGAACTGCAGGAAAATAAGCTCCTACGGTATCAACAAGTCCAGAACTGGGATGACCAAAGCCTAGAACAAGAGAAGTAATAGCCATCATTTGATCAAACAAAGGACCGAAATGAATGTAGCTTCCATTAGGATAGTTGGTCATTGGGTTGAAAAATATCCTGTGGGGGTAATGTTCAAGAAGAAGTCTTAAAGTACGCATATGGTACCAGGCATCATTGGTAGCGAACTTCACAGACCCATCAGACAAAAAAACTGTATTAGAAGGGATTGTTTTGATCCAAAAAGATGCAAAACTGATTATCGCAACTGCCAGAGTGTATGGCCAGCTGGATTTAATTTTATCTTTTAATGATGATACAGGGCGATTCTGGGAACTCATGATAATCCTCTTTGAGAGGTAAATTTTTCTCAATTAGTATAGAACTATATAGAAAAATTAAATAGAAAAATTAAATAGATTCTATTAATTCAATGTAACAGTTTATAATTTTATCCCATTTCTGGTCAGGAACTTCATAGTGCTCTTTATTTCCAAACTGGCTCAAAACAGCTTTTCGAATGGATTCAACATCTCCCGGGGGAACAAAAAAAGTTCCTTCATAGCCAGCCATCGATTCTTTCAAACCGCCTACCTCGGAGACTACAACAGGTTTTCCAAAAGACATGGCAATATGCGCAATTCCGCTCTGAGAAGCCCTTAGATACGGCAGAACTACTACATCTGCAGCACTGAAATATGCGTTCACTTTCTCATCAGGAACGTATTCATCTACCAGTGTGATTCTGTTATGAAACGGAGAAGTTCTAATCTGGTCTAGCAGTTCTTTTCGATCTTCCCAGACTTCCCCGACAATAAGAAGCCTGCTGTTCTCGAGAATTTCTGAGGGTAGCTGTTCAAAAGCCTTGATAAGATAAGGAATTCCCTTATATTTGCGAATTAATCCGAAAAAAAGGATAATAAAATCTTCTTTTATTGAAAGAATTCCTCTTGATTCTTTTTCATCCAGAAGTCCCCCATATTGGTCAAAGAGTCCTAGAGGAATTACATGGATTCTTTCAGGGTCTATTGCATACCTCTCAGCAACCAGTCTTTTATCTGATTCGGAATGAGTAATGTATGCGTCGAGGTTTTTGCGAAGGAGTTTCGCCGTTATTTTAGAATATAAACGTATCGGGAGGATAGAATCTTCAAATGGATCTACAACTTCATGAAATTCGATAATGATCTTCGGTTTGTTGGTAAGACTGGCAAAAAGTCTGAAAAGAAGATGCATGTGCGCAACAGAAGAAGTCCACCACTGCAAAACTATGATATCCGGTTTTTGGATTTTAAGAAAGCTGTATGCTTTTACCCAGGTCAGTGGGTTATTATAGTCCATGCCATCAAAGACAGGAATCCCGGGTGAAAAATTCAGATCCGAAATATTTTTTCCTACATGAGATTTACCAGGAAAAAGAAAGGTTGGAAGCAGTTGCCTGAAGCAGACGACAGAGACATTCTTTTTCTCAAACATTGCATTAGCCAGGCGAATGGTATAATAACTGATGCCGCTTAGAAAACGTTTCGAAGGTCCGACTATGCAAATGCTTTTATTGGATGTCATTTGCGTTAAACTATCACATTATCTTTATATTAAGCTAATGCATTAGACCTTAAGAGAGGTTTTCTTATTGAAGATCGCACAGGTTTGCCCAAGATATTCTCCGGATATCGGAGGAGTTGAAACCGACGTCAAAGAGATTAGCGAAAGACTGGTTTTAGAGGGCCACGAGGTAGAAGTAATAACTACGGATCCCAGCGGTAAACTGAAAAAAGAGGACATAATAAATGGGGTGAAGGTTACAAGATTCAAATCATTTGCCCCTGGAAACGCATATTACTTTGCCCCACAAATATACATTTACCTGAAGAATCAAAACTTTGATGTTATTCATGCGCACAGTTATCATGCGCTTCCGGCTCTTTTTGCAGCTCTAAGCGAGCGTAAAAAAAAGTTTGTATTCTCCCCATATTATCATCGGGGAGGACACACCCCATTCAGAAATCTGCTTCATAAACCCTACAAATTCTTTGGAAAAATGATATTTTCTCGTGCAGATACCGTCATATGTATATCCGAATACGAAAAACGGCTGGTGGAATCTGATTTTAATGTCGCAGGAAAAACCATAAAGATTCCAAATGGGATTAATTTATTAGAATTTGAAAACCTGAAACGTCAAAAAAACGAAAGTGAAGAAAACGAAAAGAAAGAAAAGATGCTTCTCTATGTAGGGCGCCTGGAAGAATATAAGGGAGTGCAGTACATTATTCAGAGTTTACCTGAACTCCTGGACTTTCGATTAAGGATTGTAGGGAAAGGGCCTTATGAGAAAGAACTGCACGATATGGCAGAAAAACTTGGAGTGGCTGAAAGAATAGAATGGCTAAAAGATCTCTCAAGAAAAGAGCTTCTTGAATGTTATGCAGATGCGGATATCTTTCTGATGCTTTCTTCCCATGAATCATATGGAATAACGGTTGCAGAGGCACTGGCTGCAGGGACTCCTTGTGTGGTTGCAAAAGGGAGTGCACTTGAGGAGTTTGTAGATGGAATAAATTGTATTGGAATAGAGAAACCCCCAACGAAAGAGAAAGTTATCAAAGTGCTGCAAGAAATGGAAAAGGTAGAAAAACAAAAGAGTTCAGGGAAAGAAAAAGGATTATTGGACTGGAATGATGTAGTTGATAAAATTGGGGAAATATACGCGAAAAAATAAAAAGAAGATATGCAATTCAAAATAAAATCAAAAATATATGATTTAAAATTAAACCAAAAATATATGATTTAAAATTAAATCAAAATTCGATGAAGGCGATTTGAGATTTTTCGACGAAAAGGTTTGAGATTTTGGGGAACTAAAATATGGAAATTGATTACATAAATGGCCTAAAAACTAATGAAATATTTGGAATGTCAAAATACCAGAAGGAAATACATGAAAGGCTAATAGACTTAAAACTAAACCCTATAGAATATCCCATGATCTCAAAAAAAAGGATCATAAATGATGCAGTGAAATATCTGGTGTACCCGTTTATTGTAAGAAGTAAAATAAGAAAAAAAAATATAAAACATGTAACCAGCCAGGATCTGGCTTACCTTCTAAAATTGGTAAAGTTAGAAAAGACAATCGTTACCTGTTTTGACCTTATCCCCTGGGTATATGATAATGAGCAACTTCCGACATCAAAACTGAAAATGCAGGGATTGAAGAAAGCAGATAGAATAATCACGATTTCAGAATATTCAAAAAAAGATATTGTAAAACATCTGGGATATCCGGAAAATAAAATCAGCATAGTATATCCGGCAGTTGACCACGATATCTACTACGTGAAAAGAGATAGAGAAATCATAAAGAAATTAGGCGTTCTGGACACTCACAAAGTAATTTTGTATGTTGGCTCCGAACAGCCGAGAAAAAATGTGCCCTTTTTATTAGAGGCGATTAGCAAGCTGAAAAAGAGAATTCCGGAAATAAAACTTCTTAAAATCGGAAACTCGCAGGTCCCGGGTGCACGTGAGAAGCTTCTTGAATTGATTGAAACACTGAGCCTGCAGGAAGAAGTAATATTTGTAGGATATGTTTCCGAGAATGATATTACAAAGTACTATAATGCTGCAGACCTTTTCGTATATCCTTCTTTATATGAGGGATTCGGAATGCCTCCATTGGAAGCTATGGCATGCGGAACACCGGTAGTAACTTCCAACGTAACCTCATTGCCTGAAGTCGTAGCAGATTCTGCCATTACAATAGATCCGCACGACATCGATGCATTTGTAGACGCAATGTATAACGTGTTAACGGATGAAAAACTGAGAGAAACCATGATAAGTAAAGGGCTCAAAAGAGCACAGTTATTTAACTGGGAAAGATCTGCTGAAGAAATGCGTCGAGTATATGAGCAGCTAAACTGAAGTTCTCTCTTACTCTCTTAAGACCTTATTGTTGATAATTAAAACCGAGGATCACAAAAATCAGACTTTGGCACAGTTCTCACCCACCGGCCAGCAGCCCGTCTTTGATTCCTTTGAGGAAAGCAATAAGTAACGGCTTATTATTATGGAGCAGGGCCCATCCGACAAAAGAAAAGAACTTGAACCCAAAGAAATAAGCAAAGAATAAAACGTATTGCACAGACGAAGCATGCTGTTTCATAAACCAGAATCTGTTTCTTGTGTGCTGATACAGGGCGAATCCCGTAATTTTATTGCTCGTGGCACCTCCCTTGTGCCAGACTTTTCCCTTCGGGACATATACAATTTTATAAAGTGCTCTTCGCGCACGTACGCACCATTCGACTTCTTCAAAATAGGCAAAATATTTTTTATTTAAAAGGCCGATTTTATTTAATAACTCACTTTTTGCAAGCAGTGCGCAGCCTGTTACAGCATCAACTTCCTGCGGAGATACGGATAAACCGCCCTCAAATGCGAGGTCGATAGCATCTCCTTTATTCCAGAGAATTTTTAAACCTGCCGACTGAATACGACAGGGGGGCTTATAGTCGAAAATAGTGGGTCCAAGGATCCCGATATCCGGATCACTTTCCGCAGTCTTGATTAATTCATCCAGAAAACCGGGGTCGACAACCGTATCATTATTCAGTAAAAGAACGTAATCAGGTTTCAGGATTTCCAGAGCGTATCTTATTGCGATATTGTTTCCTTCGGCAAATCCATAGTTTTCATTATTTTTGATTAGAATTAATTCTTTTTCGAACGGTAAATTATCGAGATCTTTTTTTGTGGAGAGAGCTTTCCGTATTCTATCGCTAAATTTGAGTTCTTCTTGAGAATATTCAATTAAACGTATAGGCTTATTATCCGGATTGTACTTAAAAAAGCTTGATTCTACTCGGAGACTTCCAGCCGCATATTCTTTTATTTTTTCAATTGACTTATCTTTTGAGCCATTATCTACAACAACAATATCGTAATTTGGATATTCGATCTGACAAACCGACTCCAAACATTCTATTGTATCTTCCCAACCGTTCCAGTTGAGGATTATAATGGTAACCTTAGAAGTCATTAGTATTCCTAAAAATATTAGTTTTTATTTTTACTTGATTTTGGGTTATCACGAAAGATGTCTCCACAAAAACCACCAATGCCATCGGAATAACGATGGTAATTCATTTTGAATAATTCTTTTACAACAATTGGAATTCTTTTACATCTACTGAGAGGTAAATTAGCACGAACACAAAAATGTTCAAGTCGGGCTCTAAGAAGTGGAATTTTATCTTTTTTTATAGAGGGAAATTGAGAGTTAACAAGACAGCTATAAAACACTCTATATCTATCACACTCAGGTTGAAAGTCATAGAAGCTATTCTTTGTATTCTTCAGCTGGCAGATTTTTTCATTTATTTTTTCATACATATTTAAAGGCACGTTAGTCCCTATTTGCTGCATAGAATGTTGACGATACTTAATTAAAGGCTCTGGTATTAGTGCAAAATTTGACACAAAAGCAATCGAGAGTGCAATCCAACCATCGTGAACCCAAAAATCCGAAATTGGAGAAAAAAGGTCTCGGAATTCTGAACGAAAAGCCATAGTTGCGCCAGTAACGACATTGTGTTTAAGCAATACTTCAATGGCTTTGCCTTCAGTAAAGTTTTTTTGTTCATTTTTATTAAATCCGATAGATTGCCAGAGACTATACCCCAGAGGCTGCAACTTTTCATCCACCACTTCTGCATCTGTAAAAACTGCTCCTACATGAGGTGAAGTTGAGAAGATTTTTTCAATATACTCTAACTTTGCTGGATTCCACACATCATCTTGATCAGATAGAAAAATAATGTCGCCATTGCACAACCCAATAGCTTTTTCAAAATTTTTCGTTGAACCAAGATTTTTTTCATTAAGAATTATACGTACTGGAAATGAAACTTCTGAAAAAAAATTGTTAACTATTCCTAACGTGTTATCTTGAGATCTATCATCACAAATAACTAATTCATCAGGAGGACGCGTCTGGTTAATGATACTTTCAAGTTGTTCTTGTAAATGTTGGGCACCATTATATGTGCATAAAGCTACAGATATTAACAAATTCTTTCTCCATTGTAATAGTTTTTTATCTTCCTTAATTATTAATCATCAGTGTCGCGTCAATCCAAGGGTTTAACAGCTCTAAATAGTTACAATCGATTTTATACGACATTTTGCTGTTGACTCGACACTAGTAGAGATTCGATTGTTTACTGAAAAGATAAGCTTCAGAGTAGTAAATTTTGAATTAAGTAGTAAATTTTGAGTTAAGTAGTAAATTTTGAGTTATATTATAAGCTCATAATAAAGTTACTTGAAGTAGTCTATCTTTATCGTTTCAATACTTGATTAAATAAATTAATATCTTCTTGTCCAAAACCTTTCACAATGTATAATGCGATAAAGTACAGAATAGCTGAAAATGCAATTAGTAATATCAGTGTATAATCCTTAAAGATTAATATGAAGATACTCATAAAGGTGCCGGCAATCAGCGATTTGAGGATCACATCAGAGAATAAAAAAGATAAATTTTGTACCTTATGTATACTATAGACCATCAATATCCCCACAAAAAGCTCTGTAAAGACAGTTGCAATAGCCGCTCCATTATAACTGAACAACGGAATTAGAATAAAGTTTAAAATGATATTCAAAATTGCTCCTAAACAAGTAAAAATCATAAGGGTTCTTTGTTTATTTGTTGAGTTTAAATAAGTTGCAGGAGTGTAATTAATAAAACTCAGTACGCTTGCCCATATTAAAATTTGCAAGGCAATGACTGAAGGAATATACTGTACACCATATATAAGCACAATAATTTTTTCTGCAAGAAGTGTAGTTCCTATACCAATCGGAATTGCAATTATTGCCAAAAGTTTAAATGATTTTTTGAACGCAAACTCTAGAAAATCTTTGGAACTAATGTGAAGTTTAGAAAACACAGGATACATGGTACTCATAAGGACTGCGGGTATGAGTCCAAGAGCATCTATTAACCTGTAAGATGCTGCATACCATCCAACTGCAGTATCTCCATTCATCATCGAAAGCATTACCATATCTATTTTAAAATAAATTAATACAAAAACACTGTTTAGCCAGAATGGTATTGACTCCCGAATTGTTTGTTTCCAAAAAATCCAATCAATTTTTAAATTGGGAACTGCAAATTTCATCAGACAGACAAAGAAGTTATATCCAAGAACAATTGCGTTTACAATAAGATAAATAAATGCAAAATAAATTAGATCAAAATTTTGTTCTATTGCAAAAAAAATGCCTATAAACATCAGTACACTGGTTAGAACTATACTAATCGACAGATACTCAAGCCTTTCAAATGCTTGAAATATAGAAGTAAATATTTGAATAAAGTTTGTCAAAATAGTAGATACTGTAATAATATAAACTACTTTTATGGTCTGTTCAGAATAACCGAGAGCATTTATCACAACTACACTAACACCAAATGTAATTATGGCTAAAAAGACTTTTATCAGGAAAATATTTCCAAGATACTTAGGAGCCAGGGATTTATTACGTGACACTTCCCTTGTTGTTAATGCACTTAATCCAAGATCTCCTATAAGTCCAAGAATTAAGGTAAAAGAGAGTGCAAAACTCAATATTCCCAAATCTTTAACCCCAAGATATCGGGCCATATAAACAAAGTAAATGAAGCCAAAAACTAAACTTATTATTTGACCGGAAAGTAAGAATAAACTGTTTTTGGCTATGCTTTGAACTGTAGTCAATGAATTTATACTCCGTGTTTTTGTTTTTTACTCCGTATCGTTTTTGTTTTTACTATGTTCCTGGATAAGTACCCCTGCCCTTAATAAGCTTTCAAAGGTACCTGCGTCACTCCAGAAACCATCCAGAATACGGTATTCCATAGTTCCGTTGTTAACAAAATAATTGTTTACGTCAGTAATCTCAAGTTCCCCTCGCGCAGAAGGTTTAAGGGCTTTAACCACTTTGAACACATTATTGCTGTAAATATAAAGACCGGTAACCGCAAAATTGCTTTTCGGCTCACGAGGTTTCTCCTGTATCCCTATAACTTTGTCGCCTTTTAGTTCGGCTACTCCAAACCTGTGGGCATCAGGGACTTCCTTTAAGAAGATCTTGGACCCGCCTTTAAAGTTTGAGACATCTCTCTTAATATTGTTCTGGAAAATGTTGTCCCCAAGAATTACGGTGACATCGTCCTCATCGGCAAAACTCTCTGCAAGACCTAAAGCCTGTGCGATCCCTCCGGCTTCTTCCTGAATTTCGTAAGTGAACTTAACCCCGATATCTGCACCTGACCCCAGAAGCTCAAGGAAATGTCCTGCGTGACCTCGACCGGACACTATCAGTATTTCTGTAATCCCTGCGTCAATGAGAGTCTGGATAGGATAAAATATCATCGGCTTGTCGTAGACAGGCAAAAGGTGCTTGTTTGTAACTTTAGTCAGGGGGTAGAGCCTGCTGCCGGTACCACCTGCGAGTATTATGCCTTTCATACATTTATCTCCTTCAGATAATCTTCAAGCGCTTCTTTCCAGTGCCTCATAGGCCCGGTTTTAGTATTTACAAGAACCGAATACTTCGGACGTTTGGCTTTTCTCGGAAATTCCTCACTTGTACATGGAACAGCATTATCTATAAAGGCAGATGCAAACTCGTACCAGGAACATATACCTTCATTTGTCAGATGATATATCCCGGCTTCAAGTTCAGTAAGCTCCTCGATTTTATGTGCAAGGTCTACTGTATAGGTTGGTTTTCCAAACTGGTCATTTACAACCTTGACCTCAGCCATCTCACCTGATAGCTTCAGCATCGTATCTACAAAATTCTTTCCGTGGGCACCAAAAAGCCAGGAAATTCTGATGATCTTGTAATCATCCAGCTTTTCTGCGATTTCCTGCTCACCAAGAAGTTTTGATCGTCCATATACGTTGATAGGATTGGGAGCGTCAGACTCAATATATTCAGTCTTAGACCCATCAAATACATAGTCCGTACTGAAATGTACAAGTGTTGCACCCATTTTATTGCAGGCTTCAGCAATATATCCGGGTCCATATCCGTTGACCTTAAATGCCAGTGCCTGCTTATCCTCACATCCCTCAACATCAGTATAGGCAGCCGCATTTATTACAAGATCCGGTTTTATTCTCCGGATGGACTCCAGAACCTGGTCTCTGTTTGTTATATCAAGTTCCCTGTGAGTCAGTTTGACAGCATCAGGGAACACTTTGCAGAGGTCGAATCCAAGCATCCCGTTTGCGCCGACGATCAGCGTTTTAATGGCTCCCACCACCATCGGTTTTCAACATACCATCTGACAGTTTGCTCAAGGGCAGCATCAAAGTCATACCTGGGCTTCCAGCCCATTTTTTCCAGTTTGCTGCCGTCAAGAGAATAACGGAAATCGTGGCCCTTTCGGTCCTTTACATATTCGATTGAGGATTCGTCTTTGCCAAGCATTTTAATAAGGCGGTGAGTGATATCGAGGTTTGTAAGTTCGTTTCCGCCATCTATGTTATAGATTTCTCCATTGCTTCCGTTGTGAAGGACAAAATCTATTGCAGAGCAGTGATCTTCAACATAGATCCAGTCCCGGATGTTCAGGCCTGTGCCGTAGACTGGAACTTTTTTCCCTTCCATTAATCTGCTGATGAAAAATGGAATTAGTTTTTCAGGGTACTGATAAGGCCCGAAGTTGTTTGTGCACCTGGTTACACAGACTGGAAGGCCGTAAGTTGTATAATAAGACAAGGCAAGAAGGTCTGAACCTGCTTTGCTTGAAGAATATGGACTCGAAGGGTTCAAGTTGTCTTTTTCGGTAAAAGAGCCTTCTTTAATGCTGCCGTATACTTCATCGGTTGAGATATGGATAAACTTTTCGATATTATTTGCAAGCGCACTTTGTAGAAGAGCGTTTGTCCCGAGCACGTTTGTCCTGACGAAAACCGATCCATCTTCGATTGAGCGATCAACATGGCTTTCGGCTGCGAAATGCACAACATGATCTACTGATTTCATTACTTCATTCAAGATGGTAGGGTCGCAGATGTCGCCTTTGACAAAAGAATAATTCGGATTGTTTTCGATATCCTTAAGATTGGCCGGATTTCCGGCATAAGTTAGTTTGTCAAGATTTACGATTTGATAGTTGGGGTACTTTTCCATCATATAATGGATAAAGTTGCTGCCTATGAATCCGCAGCCCCCTGTAACCAGCAGTTTCATTCAGGTCACTCCTCAATATGTTAACAGATAGATAATGCATAATCCGTAAATTACAATAAAAAGATAAAAATTTATGTAAGTATCAAAAGTTCATTTTAGCTTCTTCCAGTTTTGGAAGCAGTATATCCTTCGAAGAGATTTTTACATCTTCATCTTTTATTTTCCAGTCAACATTCAATGAGGGGTCATTATAAATAATTCCTGCTTCAGCTTCAGGATGGTAATATTCATCGCATTTGTATGCAAAGATGGCAGTTTCACTGAGTACGGAAAATCCATGGGCAAAGCCTTTCGGAATCAAAAGCTGTCTTTTATTTTCCGCGGAAAGTTCAACTCCGACCCAATCCAGAAAAGTAGAAGAATCTTTCCTGAGATCTACTGCAACGTCATATACTTCTCCGTCTAAAACCCTTACAAGCTTTGCCTGACTGAAAGGAGCCAGCTGATAATGTAGACCGCGAATAACCCCATAGGATGACTTTGACTCGTTGTCCTGGACAAAATTGTATTCTTTTCCTAAAAGATTATCCAGTGTCATTTTATTATAACTTTCAAAAAAGTAGCCCCGGACATCTCCAAAAACTTTAGGTTCAAGTATGAAGAGGTCACTTATTTCCGTGTCTATTACCTTCATACTTTTCAGTGCCTCCCATAGACATCATCAAACCTGACAATATCCGCTTCATCCACAAGTTCTCCTAACTGCACTTCAATAATCTCAAGTGGAACCTTCCCCGGATTAGACAACCTGTGCTTTTCCCCTGCCCTGATAAAAGTACTTTCTCCAGGCCTCAGGAAAAATTGCTGGTCGTTAACCACCACGCAGGCCATACCTTTTACGACTACCCAGTGCTCACTCCTGTGATAGTGTAACTGAAGACTTAACTTGTGATCAGGGAGTACAGTAATATTTTTAATTTTATGCTCTGGAGAGACTTCAAGTAATGTATATGAACCCCAGGGCCGGTAGACTGTCTGCCCGATATATGCCCTTTCATCCTTCCTGTCTTTAAGCTCTGTGACGATTTCCTTCACTTTCTGGCTGCTGGATTTGGGACAGATTAAAAGAGCATCGCTGGTATCGACGATAACCATATCCTTAACATCGATAAGTGAGACAATTTTACCGCATTTTGAATATACGAGGTTTCCATCAGAGTTGAGTAGCAGAGGATCGCATTCGTAGACAACGTTTCCTACAGAGTCTTTTTCAAACTCATCATAAATTGCCGCAAAATTTCCCAGATCGCTCCATTTCTGGTCCAGCTTTACAACTGCTACTCTATCGGATTTTTCCATTATTCCATAGTCAATGGAAACCTTCTCTACATTTGCGTAAATCTCATTAATATCCCTTCCTTTCTCAAAAGAAGCGAAAACAGAAGGTGCGTGTTTCTTAACCTCTTCAAAGAAAAGCCCTGTTTCAAAAAGAAACATTCCACTGTTCCAGAGGCAACCTTCTTTAATGTACTTTTCCGCAGTTTCAAAATCCGGCTTTTCTCTAAACTCTGAAACCCTATATCCGGGTCCACAGGGTTCTGAAGTTTTAATATAGCCATACCCGGTATGTGGAAAAACAGGAACAATTCCGAAGGTAACAAGGAAATCCGAAGCCAGATTTTCAGCCGAAGAAATTGTCTGCATTGCAGCTCTGTCAAGAACATGATCGGAAGAAAATATCCCTACTATAGAATTCCCGAATTTTTTTTCAATTTCTTTCATTCCGAAGAAGATTGCAGGAAGCGTATTCTTGCCTTCAGGCTCGATTAAAACATTATCAGGAGGAATTGAATACCCGATTTCCTTGATCTGCCCGATTACGAAAAACTTCTGAACTTCGTTTGTTACAACAAAAATTTCTGAGATATCCGAAATTTCAAGGCATCGAAGCACAGTTTCCTGAAAAAGGGATGTACTGCCAAATTTTAAAAATTGTTTGGGATACATTTCCCGGCTGAGAGGCCAGAGGCGCGTTCCCGAGCCACCTGCAAGAATTATGGATTTTATACCTTCCATCTCCTTTTAAATTTTAGTTAAAACGGATGTACTTACTATCTTATGGCAAGGAATATAGATCAGTTTTGAAGTAAATATATTACAGATACGCTGAAAAACACGAGGTTGAAGCAATGTATGAAAGAAAGTCATTAAATAATCTTTGCCCAGGAAATAATTGAAACCACAAGTATTAATTTCAGATAATTTCAGGCCCAACTCTTTAAATTTGCATTCTTCCAACCAATGTCTTTTAAATTAACATTATTAAGTAATATTCATCTGATAAGAACTTTTTCAGCTACTTACAAAAAAGAAGAGTTTCTAAGAAGTATTAATGAAGTTTCTAAGAAGTATTGATGAAGTTTCTAAGAAGTATTGATGAAGTTTCTAAGAAGTATTGATGGAGTTTCTAAGAAGTATTGATGACAAAGAACTCTATAGCGTTTATAGCTCAAAAAAGTTAAGTAGGAAAGCTGAGAAAAACTCCTTTTATATCCATGCCTTCAGTTTCAAGCTTTCCACAGGCAGGCCTACATACTGTCTTTTGCTTATATCCGAATCTTCATCCAGAATTTCGACTGAAAACCCGGCTTTTTTCAAAAGTCTAAGATACTCTTCCTTTAAAAGCGCACCTGCAACGCAGCCTGCAAGCAGGTCTTTGTCGTTCTTCAGGTCTTCGGGAAGCTCGGCCAGGAGAACCATGTCCGAAATGTACATCCTGCCCCCAGGCTTCAGGACCCGAAAGGCCTCCCTGAAAACCTTTTCTTTATCCGGTGCCAAATTAATTACGCAGTTGCTGATAATGGCATCCACTGATCTATCTTCAACTGGGAGGGCTTCAATATCTCCGAAGCGGAACTCAACGTTTGAATAACCGTATTTAAGGGCATTAGCTTGTGCTTTTTCAAGCATTTCCGGGGTCATATCAACTCCTATTACCTTCCCTAAATTTCCCACTTTCTGGGCTGCAAGAAAACAGTCGAACCCTGCACCGGAGCCCAGATCAAGGACTACGTCCCCTGATTTTAGTTCTGCAAAAGCTGTAGGGTTGCCACAGCCGAGTCCCAGATTTGCATCCGGGACAGACGTAATTTGATCCCCTGTATAGCCAATAGATTTCGAAACATCAACTACACTCAAATCTCCACAACATGTGCTGCTGCAACAACAGGAGCCGCCTGCCATTGCAATTTCACCGTATTTCTTTTTGATGACTTCTTTTTTTTCACTGGAATCCATTCTTTCACCTGATTCTTACCTTATTTTTTGCCTTCTTTTTTGCTTTCGGTTTCATCCTTGCAACAAACCCGGAAATTTTCAGGACCGCTGCAGCAGGGCTTTACCTCCCCGATTCCAAGGACAAGCAGCATTTCTCTGATCTCCTGATTCCTTATGCTGTAGATTATATTTCGCCCCCTCTTTTCATACTTTAAGATTCCGGCCTCAACGAGCACTTTAAGGTGTTTTGAAACCGTTGTCTGGTCTTTTTCCGTAAGAGGAGTGAAATCACAGGCACAGTAACTGTGCTCCAGCAAATAGGAAAGGATAGTAAGCCTTGTTCCGTCTGCAAGAGCTTTAAAAAATTTCACTTTCTTCTCAAGCATAATTGTATTGATATATGCGCATATATCAATATAAAATTTACGAACGGATAGACAGAAGAGAGGAAAAGACAGAAGAAAGGAGAAGAATGATATTAAGATAACTATAACCTGAATAGTTATGATAAAATAAGATAAAAATGCAAAAAAAATAAAGGAAATTCCGGCTCAAAAAAATAAAAATAGTAAGGTTATTTAACATTAAGATTATTTGCAGGTGTCAAGGAGTGATCTCTTCTTTCCACCCCGTGCTTCGGTAGGATGGATAGGATCAACGTCAGCTATTTCTTCTCCTTTTTTTGTCTCTAGCTTTTCTCCCTTCTCGCCTTCTCTTCGCTCTTCCGGCATTTATTCAACCCCCGTATATTAAAAATTCATTTCCACTACGTTTTCCCCTTTATTCTGCTGCCAGAAAGAAATTATCCTGTTCTAAAATATATGTTCAGTAGAGGAATTATTCCTTTCGGCAAAGACTTTAAATCCTCGGATTCAGATCTGGCTATAGTACTATCTCTGCTTTATTCCCCCTTTCTACTAGTCCAGTTCTCTGATCAAACTGAGTTTGGGATTTGTCCCTAAAATTATTACACCCACAAGATTTATTAAACTTTTGTAACCAATGTAAAAAAATTAGTAAGATTTATGCTCTTTTAAAGAAAAAGATATTGAAAGAGCTGGAATTTGGAATTAACAAAAAATAGCTCCAGATAGCAAAAATAATTAAAATTATTTGGGAGAATATATATCCCATTAATCAGTATAAGGAGAACGTCCAGGTGGGAAAGCTCGGGAATGAAAAAACCCGTGCGAAGTTCCGCTTCAGTTAAATTTACCGATTTATTTGCTCAAAAAATATTTTTCGCTCAGGAAAATGTGATCCCATGCCATATAAAATACTGGAAAAGAAAGAAGTCGCCCCGTCGGTGCACAGAGTGGTCATAGATGCCCCTGACGTGGCAAAAGCTGCAAAAGCCGGACAGTTCATAATCCTCAGAATTGATGAAAAGGGGGAAAGGATTCCCCTTACAATTGCCGATTTTGAAAAGGAGATAGGCACAGTAACCGTAATTTTTCAAGAGATGGGCAAAACCACAAAACAGCTTGCAAAGCTTTCCGCAGGCGAATCTCTGGAAGATTTTGTAGGACCTCTCGGAACTCCTGCAGACATCAAGAAATTCGGCACTGTGATTCTTGTAGGAGGGGGGGTAGGAGTTGCCCCGATTTATCCTCAGGCAAAGGCTTACACTAAAGCAGGTAACAGGGTAATTTCCATTATAGGAGCCAGAAACAAAGACCTCCTCATCCTTGAAGACGAAATGAGGAACGCCAGTTCCGAACTGTATATTGCAACCGATGACGGGTCAAAAGGACATCACGGGTTTGTGACCGATGTTATGAAAAAGATACTGGATAGCGATGAAAAGGTTGAAAGGGTTGTAATCATTGGACCGCCAATCATGATGAAGGTAGCCGCTGGAGTAGCCTTTCCCTACGATGTAGAAATCCTTGTTAGCCTTAACTCCATTATGGTGGACGGGACAGGGATGTGCGGCGGCTGCAGGGTTACAGTTGACGGTAAAACGAGATTTACCTGCGTAGACGGGCCTGAATTTGATGCCCGCAAGGTTGACTTTGTAGAGCTCATGAACAGGCTTGCAATGTACCGCGGCGAAGAGATAAAGGCTGTGGAAAAGTACGAAGAAGAATGCAGGTGCGGACTACACTGAAAAGAGGGATGAAAAATGCAAGAACCACATGAAGGAAAAACAGGAAAAGTAAAGAAAGAAAGAACCCCTATGCCAGAACAGCCTGCAGACGAACGCAGAAAGAACTTCAATGAAGTAACTCTCGGGTACACGAAAGAAGATGCTCTTGCAGAAGCTTCCCGCTGCCTTGCCTGCAAAGATCCTAAGTGTGTCGAAGGCTGCCCTGTAAATGTAGATATTCCCGTTTTTATCAAGCTGATCTGCGAGGAAGACTTTGAAGGGGCAATTGAGAGAATTAAAGGCACAAACGCCCTTCCTGCCATCTGCGGTCGAGTCTGCCCCCAGGAAACTCAGTGCGAAGCTCTCTGCGTACTCGGGAAGAAGGGACAGCCTGTGGCAATCGGAAGGCTCGAACGCTTCTGCGCCGACTATGAGCGTCAGAAAGGTGTAAAGGTTCCTGAGATCCCGAAATCCACAGGAAAGAAGGTAGTTGTTGTCGGCTCGGGACCTGCAGGCCTTACTGCCGCAGCAGACCTCGCAAAGCTGGGGCACAAAGTAACAATTTTTGAGTCCCTGCACAAAGCAGGCGGAGTCCTGAGTTACGGCATTCCCGAGTTCAGGCTGCCAAAAGAAATTGTAAGACAGGAAGTAGAGTATATCAAGAATCTAGGGGTTGAGTTCAGGCCAAACTATATAATCGGCAGGATCAAGACCTTAGACGAGCTCTGTGACGAGTTCGACGCCGTCTTCCTGGGCACGGGCGCAGGCCTCCCCAACTTCATGGGAATTCCGGGCGAAAACTTCAGCGGGGTATATTCAGCAAACGAATTCCTGACCCGCGTAAACCTCATGAAAGCCTATGACCCTGCATATGACACAAGAATCAGGCGTGGAAAGCATGTGGTAGTCGTCGGAGGCGGAAACGTAGCAATGGACTCCGCTCGCTCTGCTCTCCGCCTGGGTGCCGACGAGGTCAGCATAGTCTACCGCCGCGGAGAAGACGAGATGCCAGCCCGTAAGGAAGAAATCGAGCACGCTAAAGAAGAAGGCATAATTTTCAGGTTCCTTACAAACCCTGTCCGCATCCTCGGCGACGAGAAGTTCAATGTTACTGCAGTCGAATGCATAAAAATGGAACTTGGAGAACCAGACAAATCCGGCAGAAGAAGCCCTGTTCCTGTAGAAGGCTCGGAATTCGCAACCCCTGCCGATGTTGTGGTTATCGCCATAGGCACATCTCCGAACCCCATCATCTTCAAAGGCTCGGAAGGCCTTGAGCAGAACAAAAAGGGCACTGTTGTTGCAGACGAGGAGACCGGTGCAACCTCCAAGTGCGGAGTCTTTGCCGGAGGAGACGTGGTCACAGGCGCAGCAACCGTTATCAGTGCAATGGGCGCAGGCAAAAAAGCAGCAAAAGCAATTGATGAGTATTTGAAAGAAAAGTGAAGCCAGAGTAATCTGGTTTCTTTTTATATTCTAAGCCGCCGCTGAATTATATAGCATTCTACTTTTTGAGTCCGATTCTATATCACTTAATCAAAAACTCAAAGATTTTGTTGAATAATTTATTGCTTTGAATAAAGCAAATTGTTGAAACATGCCAAATTCACGAATGTCTGAAACACGCATCAGAAATAAAGATTTATTAGAGGCTTTCAAACACTACTTTTAAAATCACGATCAAAGCAACGATCAAAAAGAGAGTCCATATGAGAGGCAATAGAATTCGTAACAGGAAGTAGAGTATTATTGCTATAAGAATTAACTGAACTAAAGATAGCCTTCTTTTCCCCACACGTAGAAAGCGACGATTTAATCCGCGAGCCATTATATGAATTCTCCTTACTTCTCAAAACCCGGCTGTTCTAAGTAAACAGGTCTGCTGGGAATCGAACCCAGGTTCGGAGCTCCGGAGGCTCCAGTGATATCCTCTACACCACAGACCTTCATTGTGAAAAAGTTATGATCGGTTAACTGGCAGATAAAGCTGCAATCAGTTAACTGGCTGGTTATAGTGCTAAATAGCTTATAAATTTAATCCTTAAAGAAATTAAAAGTATTCCCGAAGAGAGAGGATAAAAAATATAAGGGAAACTTAGCCTGGAAATTCCGGGATTCTTCGCAATGAGGTTTCAGCCTCTTAAAGACAGTTCCATTAATAAGACAGTTTATTCTTCCCCGTTTGTACGGTTTATTCTTCCCATTTCTGTCCGTACTTTTCATCGAATACTATTTCGGAAAGAGCCTTGCGTGTTGAAGTCCTCTCCTTTGGAACCGGTTCTCCGATTGCGAGAGCTGACATCAGCTCAAGATTTGAAGGACATTCCAGAATAGAATTGACCCTCTCTTTTTGGTTCAGGATTTCTCCAAGCCAGACTCCGCCAAGGCCCAGTTCGCAGCATGTAAGGAGCATATTCTGGATTGCGGCTCCGATTGCCTCGATATCTTTTGTCCTGTTGTAGGAAGTTTCATTGTCCAGAAAAGTGGCAATAAGCAGGGGAGCCCCTGCTACGATACCTGAATAGTGAGTGCATTCCGAGAGTTTCTGGATAGTCTCCCGGTTTCGGATAACAATGAAGCGCCAGGGCTGGTTGTTCAACCCGGAAGGAGCCCAGTGCCCTGCGTTCAGGATTATGTTGATATCTTCCTTGCTGACAGGTTTGTCCGTAAACTCCCGGACGCTCCGCCTATTAAGGATAGTGTCAATGACTTTGGTTTCTCCTGTTACTGGCATTATTTTCCCTCCGGATTGATTTTCTATTTCTATATTAATGAACCTTCTGTTCACAAACCGTCATCACAGCAAAATCAGTCGTCATCAATCTTTTTGTTGAGCCAGGGGATGTTTGCCCGAATTTCCTTTCCGACAATTTCAAGCGGATGTTCTTTTTCCTGGCGTTCCATGGCTTTGAGCACAGGATGGTTGACCATGCCTTCGAGGACGAATTCTTTAGCAAACTCTCCGTTCTGAATCCTTTCCAGGGCTTCATACATGGCTTCGCGGGAGTACTCATTGATGATCTTGGGACCGACTGTCATACCTCCATATTCTGCGGTGTTGGAAACGGAGTGCCACATTCTCTCAAGCCCGCCTTCGTAGATGAGGTCTACAATGAGCTTGACTTCATGACAGGTTTCGAAATAGGCCATCTCAGGCTGGTACCCTGCCTCGACAAGCACTTCAAAAGCAGTCTTGATAAGCGCCGACAGCCCTCCGCAGAGATCTACCTGTTCCCCGAAAAGATCGGTTTCGGTTTCCTCACGGAAGGTGGTCTCGTAAACCCCTGCCCTGGTTGCACCGATACCCTTGGCGTAGGAAAGAGCAAGCTCTCTGGCTTTTCCGGTTGCGTCCTGGTAGACTGCAATCAGGCCAGGCACTCCGATGCCTTCGGTGTAGGTTCTTCTTACGATGTGACCAGGACCTTTGGGGGCGACCATGAAAACATCCACATCTTTCGGGGGCACGATCTGGTTGTAGTGGATGTTGAAGCCGTGAGCAAAAACCAGAGCATTGCCGGCTTTCAGGTTTGGCTCGATTTCGGAGTAGTAAACAGAGGCCTGCTTTTCATCCGGAAGCAGGATCATGATAATGTCTGCGGTTTTTGCAGCCTCTGCCACAGGCAGAACCTTCAGGCCGTCGCCTTCGGCTTTTGCCCAGCTGGAACTGCCTTTCCTGAGTCCGACAACAACATTAAGTCCTGATTCGTGGAGGTTCCGTGCGTGGGCGTGGCCCTGGCTTCCGTAGCCCATCACTGCGATTGTTTTGTCTTTAAGTGCATCAAAAGTGGTTTCATTATCGTAAATTATCGTTGCCATTGCTTCATTCTCCTGATAAGTTATTCAGTTTAAGATATCCAGTTTTTTGAGCAGAATTCCCCGTATTATTTCGGGAAGTATTCTACTATAATAGTATACGTCCACGTCCCTGAGAATTAAGTTGATTTAAGCTGATTTTCGAAAAGTTGCTTTTTGTGGATAGAGGCAACATTTTGAAATTTCAGGAGAGGCCTGGAAACCCAGGCCTACCTTTAAGAAGACTTTCAGGGTTTGAAAGGGATTCCAGCTGCCCCAATCTGTGAAAAATAATTAACCAGCTACCTCTCTTAATCTGTCCTTATTATTTAAACCTTCTTTGGGCCGCGAACTAAGGCAATCTTGCCTGTTCGGACCATTTCCTTAACCCCGAACTGCCGGAGGAGTTTTTCAATTGCCTGGATCTTGCCTTCATCTCCGGTTACCTCAATAGTCATTGAATTGGGGGCAACGTCTACGATCCGAGCCCTGAAGATATCCGCAATCTGAATAATCTCAGCTCGGCTGTTTACGTCGGCTGCCACTTTGATGAGGGCAAGTTCCCTCTCTACAGCATCATCTCCCCCGATATCCGAAACCTTGATCACATCAACTAGCTTATTAAACTGTTTTGTGACCTGCTCGAGGACTGCGTCGTCTCCCTGGACTACTATTGTCATGCGGGAGATGTCAGGGTCTTCCGTAACGCCTACGGCAAGGCTGTCAATGTTGTATCCACGCCTGGAAAAGAGTCCAGCAACTCTTGCCAGAACTCCTGACTTGTTTTCAACCAGAACCGCAAGTGTGTGCTTCTTCATTCGTTCCCCTCCAGATCAACGAACTCGTTGATTGCTGCTCCTGCAGGCACCATCGGAGATACATTTTCCTCACACTCGACAACAACATCAATAACTGTTGGACGCCCTGACGCAATCGCTTCTTCGATTGCAGGCAGGACCTCCGACGGACGTTCTACCCGAAGCCCGAGAGCACCATAAGCTTCGGCAAGTTTGACAAAATCCACGCTGCCCTTTATGCAGGTGTGAGAATACCTTCTATCGTAGAAGAGTTCCTGCCATTGCCTGACCATACCCAGATAACCGTTATTCAGGATCACGGAAACAACAGGAATGTTATTCTGAACCGCAGTTGCAAGTTCCCGGGAGTTCATCTGGAAGGAACCATCCCCGGAGATGTCAAAGACCACTTTATCGGGCCTACCTAGCTTGGCCCCTATTGCAGCAGGAAATCCGTATCCCATTGTGCCGAGCCCACCTGATGTAAGGAAAGTGCGGGGTTCTGTGAACTTGAAGAACTGGGCTGTCCACATCTGGTGCTGCCCGACCTCCGTAACGATGATTGCATCCCTGCATGCTTCGGATATCTGCTCGATAACAAACTGAGGTTTTATAGATTCTCCCTGCTCGTAAGAAAGAGGATATTCTCGTTTCCACTCATTGATTTTCTCAAGCCAGGCTTCGGAATTGCACTGTTTCACATGTTTTATCAAAGATTTGAGGATTATTTTTGCATCCCCGACTACAGGAATATGTGCAGGCACGTTCTTTGAGATCTCAGCAGGGTCGATGTCAATGTGGATAATTTTCGCATTAGGGGCAAAGGACTGGAGTTTTCCGGTCACTCTATCATCAAACCTGGCGCCGACAGCAATGAGAAGGTCGGATTCCTGAATCGAGTAATTTGCATATTTGCTTCCATGCATCCCGAGCATCCCGAGGTTCAGAGGATGTTCTGCAGGGATTGAACCTATACCCATAAGCGTTGTGGTCACCGGTGCCATCAAGGTTTCGGCAAGTTCCACCAGTTCGGCGCTTGCGTTGGAACTGATAACCCCACCGCCAGCGTAAATTATGGGATTTGTGGATTTTGCGATTTCCTCAGCTGCCTTTTTGATCTGCTGGGCATTTCCACGATAGGTGGGCTTGTACCCTTGAAGTTCGACGGTTTCCACATCATGGTACTCAAATTCCCCGTTGATTACATCCTTTGGCATGTCGATCAATACAGGTCCTGGCCTGCCGGTAGAGGCTATGTGGAAGGCTTCTTTTATTATTCGCGGCAGGTCATTTGCTTCCGGCACAAGGTATCTGTGCTTTGTAATGGGAAGAGTGATTCCGGTGATGTCGGCTTCCTGGAAAGAATCGTTCCCGATAATAGAGTGAGGGACCTGGCCGGTAAGTGCAACTATTGGTATAGAATCCATGTAAGCAGTTGCAATTCCAGTTACTAAGTTGGTTGCTCCGGGGCCAGAGGTGGCAATGCATACTCCCGTTTTGCCTGTTACACGAGCATAGCCGTCTGCAGCATGTACAGCTGCCTGCTCATGTCGTACAAGTATGTGGCGAAGATCGGACTCGTAAAGTTCGTCATATATTTGGAGTAGTGCTGCGCCAGGATATCCAAACATGGTAGTAACACCCTCTTTTTCAAGGCCTTTTATCAAAGCCCTGGCGCCAGTAACTTTCTCTGGTGACCCTATTGTCATTGTAAATCTCCTTAGTAATCTTAAGTAGAAACCTCACTAATTGTTTTCAAACTATTAGATATATATCTAAAAAAATTGGAAAAAAGAAAGTCAATTGAAAATATTAATATTTAAACTTTCTTTGGGCCGCGGACAAGGGCAATCTTGCCTGTTCGGGCCATTTCCTTAATCCCGAACTGCCGGAAGAGTTTTTCGATTGCCTGGATCTTACCTTCATCCCCTGTTACTTCAACAGTCATGGACTTGGGAGCCACGTCCACTATCCTTGCCCTGAAGATATCTGCAATCTGGATAATTTCAGCTCTTGTATTCACATCAGCTGACACTTTGATAAGGGCAAGTTCCCTTTCTACTGCGTCATCAGCTCCGATATCCGAGACCTTGATAACGTCCACGAGCTTGTTCAGCTGTTTTGTGACCTGTTCTAGAACGTGGTCGTCCCCGTGAACCACAATGGTCATTCTGGAAATCTCAGGGTCTTCCGTAACTCCCACAGCCAGACTGTCGATATTGTATCCGCGTCTTGAGAAAAGCGAAGCCACCCTTGAGAGAACTCCTGACTTATTTTCCACAAGAACTGCAAGCGTGTGTTTCATCAGTGTTCCTCCAGGTCAAGAAGTCTGTCAGCCGTTGCAGTGCGTAGATCAGGCATAGCACAGGGAGTATCTGCATGTTCTTCAATGTCAAGTATCTCATTGATTGCAGCTCCTGCAGGCACCATAGGATAGACATTTGCCTCGCACTCGACGATCACTTCGACAACAGCCGGCCTACCCGACCTGACAGCTTCCTCGATTGCAGGCCTGACTTCGGATGGCCTTTCTGCGCGCAGCCCAAGGGCTCCATAGGCCTCGGCCAGCTTCACGAAATCGACACTGCCCTTGATGTAGGTGTGAGAATATCGTCTGTCATAGAAGAGCTCCTGCCACTGTCTGACCATGCCCAGATAACCGTTATTCAGGATCACGGAAACAACAGGGATGTCGTTCTGAACCACAGTTGCAAGTTCCTGAGAGTTCATCTGGAATGAGCCATCTCCTGCAACGTTAATAACAGTTTTATCCGGCCTGCCGACCTTGGCTCCTATGGCTGCAGGGAATCCGTAGCCCATTGTGCCGAGCCCACCTGATGTAAGGAAAGTGCGGGGCTTTGTGTACTTGAAGAACTGAGCCGCCCACATCTGGTGCTGCCCCACTTCCGTAACTATAATTGCGTCCCTGCAGGCTTCGGATATCTGCTCGATAACAAACTGAGGCATCACGACGTCCTGAGATCCCTGTCTGTAGGTAAGAGGAAATTCCTTTTTCCACTGGTTTATCTTCTCAATCCATGCCTCTGAGTTGCAGCGCTTGACATATTTATTCAGAGATTTGAGTACCTGTTTTGCATCTCCGACAATTGGAATATGGACCTTTACGTTTTTGGAGATTTCAGCAGGGTCGACATCAATATGGATAACTCTGGCATTGGGAGCAAAAGATTCAAGCTTGCCGGTCACGCGGTCATCAAACCTTGCACCCACAGCAATAATAAGATCGGATTCCTGAATTGCGTAGTTTGCATATTTGGTCCCATGCATTCCGAGCATGCCGACATAGAGAGGATGCTCTGTCGGAATCGAGCTTATCCCCATAAGGGTAGTTGTAACCGGAGCATTTATTGTCTCAGCCAGTTCCACAAGCTCTCGGCTGGCATTAGAACTGATAACCCCGCCGCCTGCGTAAATTATAGGCATGGAGGAGTTTGCTATTTCCTCGGCAGCTCGCTTGATCTGCTGGATATTGCCCTTGTAAGTGGGCTTATACCCTCTCAGCTCTACCTTGTCAGGATAATAAAAGTCAATCTCCGCGTTCTGAATGTCCTTTGGAAGGTCAATTAATACCGGGCCAGGCCTTCCGGTAGAAGCTATATGGAAGGCTTCTTTTACGATTCTAGGGAGTTCTTTTGCATCCTGTACGAGGTAGTTGTGCTTGGTAATGGGCTGGGTAATTCCCGTAATGTCTGCTTCCTGGAAAGCGTCATTACCGATCAAGAACCTCGGAACCTGGCCAGTTAAGGCTACAATAGGTACTGAGTCCATGTATGCAGTAGCAATGCCTGTTACCAGGTTAGTTGCTCCGGGACCTGAGGTGGAAACGCAGACCCCGGTCTTTCCAGTAGCACGGGCGTACCCGTCCGCAGCATGAGCTGCTGCCTGTTCGTGGCGTACAAGAATGTGGCGCAGATTTGAATCATATAGTTCGTTATAGAAGGGGATGATCTGTCCACCCGGATATCCGAAGAGAGTGTCAACCCCTTCTTCTTCCAGGCACTTTATCAGAGCCCTTGCGCCATTAACTTTTTCTGTTGACCCGGTTGTCATTATTTAACTCCTTCTTATCTCATGAAATGTTGATTTTACTGAATACTCACAACGAAGATGAGTACGCTTCCAGTAAGGTGTGTTTATCAGAAATACTTTTTTATCTCTCACACTCACAATCTTTTGTTAAGAATTTTGCGAATACATCATAATCAATCATGTTATATAATGGATGAGGGTTTCTCTGGACTCAAGGAGTGCCAGAAGACCATTATTTCAAAAATTTCTGCAAAAAGAAAAAGAGAGGGGACGGAAAAGTCCCCTGAGAAACTTTTGAAGCTCCATCCCTTCTGGAACTCACTCGACCCGAATAAGGCGGTTCATGCCGTTCATTACAGCTTCTACAGAAGCCATGATGATGTCCGTTCTGGCTCCGCTTGCAGTGATTACCTTTCCGTTCTTGGAAAGTTTTACCCTTACTTCCACAAGGGCATCGGTTCCGCCGGTGATGGAGTCTACGTGATATTCTTCAAGGATGATATCTTCCGCACAGGAACTTACAGCTCTTCGGATGGCGTTGATTACGGCATCTACAGGCCCGTTCCCTATTCCGGCCTGTACGATTTCCTTGTCTTTTACATTGAGCTTTATGGAAGCGGTTGGAGTCACCCGGTTTCCGGACACAATGGTGAACTCTTCTAATTTTACCAGGGGCTCTTTATAGATATCGAGCACAGTTTCAGCTATCGTCTGCAGATCAGCATCAGTTATGTGTTTACCCTGGTCACCCATCTGCTTAACCCTGTTGAAAATCTCTTCTGTCTGGGCATCATCAGCCGCAAGCCCCATTTCCTTTAAGGCAAGAGTAATAGAGCTTCGACCTGCATGTTTTCCGAGTACTATCTGGCGCTGTCTTCCGATGTATTCGGGGCTCATGGGCTCGTAGGTTGCCTTGTCGGCGAGAAGTCCATGGACGTGAATGCCTGCCTCATGGGTAAATGCATTTCCTCCCACAAGAGCCTTATTGGGAGATACCGGAACACCTGTAAGACGGCTTACGAGCCTGGAAATCCGGTAGATCATCTCGTGATTGATGCCCGTATCATATTTGTAGAGCCATTCCAGGCTCATGACCACTTCTTCCAGAGCCGCATTTCCGGCTCTTTCCCCTAAGCCGTTTATAGTTACATGGGCCTGCTTTGCCCCTGCCGCAAGGGCAGCAACGGTGTTTGCCGTTGCAAAACCGAAGTCATTGTGGCAGTGAATGCTGATAGGGACTTTAAGGGATGATGAAAGTTCCCGGAAAATCTCAGTAGTTCTTTCAGGCACCAGAAGGCCTACAGTGTCGCAGAAGCATAACCTGTCAGCGCCTGCATCTATCCCGTCCGCATACAGAGTCTTTAAGAATTCAAGGTCTGCTCGAGAGGCGTCTTCTCCGCTAAGTTCTACAATAAGGCCGTGGTCCTTGGCATACTCCGTTACCTCGGCTGCGATCTGCCTTACAGCATCCCTATCCTTTTTGATCTTTGTCCTGATATGCAAATCCGAAACCGGTGCTACAAGGTGGATAGAATCAACGTCGCATTCCAGAGCATGGTCAACGTCCATCTTTACAATCCTGCAGTAACTGCAGATTTCAGCATCAAGTCCTTCGTTTGCGACAGCCTTGATCGATTCCCTTTCACCTTCGGAAGTTATAGCAGAACCTGCCTCGATTACCGAGACTCCCATCTCATCAAGGGCTCGGGCAATTGAGAGCTTCTTCTCTCTCGTCAGGGCTACTCCGGGTGTTTGTTCACCATCTCTCAAAGTGGTATCCAGAAAGCGGATGTTTTCGAATAATATAATCCCTCAGTCTTTCTTTTATTTATGATAGATTCATTTATGATAGATTCGTTCTGTACTATAGAGAGGTAATATAAAAACTATTTTATATTATTTACCCCTATTTTACAGAATCCCGTTTTTAACTTTACAGAATCCCGTTTTTAACTTTACAGAATCCCGTTTTTATTTATACATATTACATATATCGTTTCTCAGAAGCCCGGCTCTTTCCGAAAAATTTTCCGAAATTAAATCGGGGATCTTTGAAACTCTTCTCCAATAGGTAGACCATAGTATTTTTAGTTTCCAGTTAACAATATATCTGGTTTTTTAAAAAAAGAAAAAAATTTTACCTTTCCTAAAGTCTTCCGCTTCCGGAATTAAAAAAGGAAAATCAGAAAAAAGGAATTTCCCCACAATGTGAAGAAAATTACCAGTAATGATATTTAGAAAGAAACCTTTAGAAATATTTGCTAACGTTTTCGATTGCCTTTACAATCAGGGAAATACATGCTTCCACATCTGCAGTATCCAGAACCTCAACAGGAGAATGGATGTACCTTGTGGCTATGCTAACCGTACCTGTAGGAATACCTTCCTTTGTAAGATGTATTGACGTGGCATCAGTGGTGCCCCCGGAACCAACGCCCAGTTGATATGGAATCTTGTTTTCAGCGGCAGTTTCTTTCAGCCATTTGAGAACCTGTGGGTGGGCAATCAGGCCTCTTCCTGACGCATCGGCTACGGTAATTACAGGCCCTTTCCCGACTTCCAGGGAAGAATCGGTTTTATTGATGCCCGGATGATCTCCAGGGATGGTAGTATCAAGGGCCAGGGCCACGTTAGGGAAAAGCCCGAAAGCTGAGGTCTTTGCTCCCTTCAATCCTACCTCCTCCTGAACAGTACCTACGGCATAGACATTTGCTTCAATTTTATGTTTAGAAAGCCGTTTCATAACCTCTATGAGGATTACTACTCCTGCACGGTCATCAAAAGCCTTTGAAGTAACCTTTCCGTTTGCAAGGGATACAAACTCCCGGTCAATAGAAGCTGTGGTGCCTATCTCTATTCCCAGGTTCTCAGCATCTTCCCTGTCCTTTGCCCCGATATCGATAAACATATCCTCCATTTTCACAGGCTTTTTCCTGTCCTCTTCTTTCATCACATGGGGAGGCTTGGACCCAATGACTCCGGGAATGGAACCCTTCTTACCGTGAACTATAACTCTCTGGTTAAGGAGGGTCTGGTCAAACCATCCTCCTATCCCAACAAAGCGGAGAAAGCCGTTATCGTCGATATACCTGACCATGAGCCCTATTTCGTCCATGTGAGCAGCCAGCATTATAGAAGGTCCTTCCCCCTTTTTGGTAGCTATGAGGTTTCCCATGACATCTTTCCGGATAGTGTCAACATAGGGCTCGAGCTCCATTTCAAGGAGTTCCCGAATATTATTTTCAGAGCCTGAAATTCCATGAGCATTTGTGAATTTTTCAAGAAGAGATTTCATTTCTTTAAGGTTTCCGCCTTTGTCCATTTTCGAATATCTCCTAAACATTAGTTTAGAGTTTAAATTGATCTTAATACAAATTATTATAATTGCTCATTTATAATTTTGATTTGCTAAACGATTTTTCTAATTATCTGATCAAGATATCTGATCAAGATCAATTTAATTCGCTTCCATCCCAGATTAATAATTATTATACTGTTAATTAATTAAGATGAACTTATTGTTTAAGTTTTTGGCAGAACTTTCGAATTAATCTTATGTGGAAAAGAGGGTTTTCGGATGCTGGAAGGACAGAAACATTAAAATCCCTTCAGGTTTATTGAGACTCAGGTGAAAATTATATGACTGCAGAATTACCTCCTCAAATTCAGAACCAGATAGCACAGCTTCAGCAGGTACAGCAGCAGATCCAGGCTCTGGCCATGCAAAAATCCCAGATTGAAGCTATGCAAAAAGAGTCCAAAATGGCTCTTGAAGAGTTAGAAAGACTTACTGACGATGCAGTAGTCTATCGGAATGTAGGGGAGCTGGTAATAAAAACGAGCAAAGAGGAGTCCATTTCAAAACTGAAAGACAGAGAAGAAACTCTCTCACTCAGGCTTCAGTCTATTTCCAGGCAGGAGGAAAGGCTCACATCTCGCTTTAAACAGCTTCAGGAGCAGATCCAGCAGGCACTGGGCCCCAGGGCACAATAATTTTATTTTCTGTTCTCGTGTATAGAATAGAAAACAGAATTGTAGCTTTATTGTAAGTACCCTGGAAATATGCCGAAACCCCGAGAATTTTAGATCCGGGGGAGCCATGCCTATAAAAACGATGGCCAGAGTGGACAATGCGAGTTGACGAAGCGGAGTTTTTTAACCGGCTCCTTGACTATCGAAACATTTTATATTTGTGCCACCGGAACGCAGATCCGGATGCTGTTAGCAGCGCTTTTGCCCTTTCTCAAGCTATAGGAGGTACAGTCGGACTTGTAGACGGCTGTAACCGTGTGGCATCTGTCCTGATCGAAAGACTGGGAATAGAAGTCGTGGATAAGCCGAACCCTGCAGATTACGGTTTTGTTGTCGTAGTCGATACTTCGACAAAAGCGCAATTAAATGATATAGAGCTTACCAGTTATTGTGTGATCGATCACCATACAACTACTGCCCTGACAGAAAATGCCGAATTTTACCTTCATAGGAACAGTACATCCACTGTGGAAATAGTCTATGATATTTTAAAATCAATCGGAGCACCGATTAACAGGCGGATGGGAATCGGAATGCTTACAGGGATCGTAACAGATACCGGACATTTCAAACATGCATCAGCGGATACTTTCCGCACAGTGGCAAAAATAATAGAGGCCAGTGGTGTTGAATACGGAGAAGTGCTGGACCTTATGGCTGCCACCCCACAGGATATTTCTATGCGTATAGCCATCCTGAAAGCAGCAAGCCGCGTTGAACTCGACAGAGTACAGGATATGCTGATCGCGTCTTCTCATGTAAGTTCTTTCGGAGGCTCTGCATCCTCCATGCTCATCAACATCGGAGCAGATATTGCTTTTGTTGGCACAGTCAAAGGTGAAAGCGTCCGGATAAGTGCAAGGGCAAAGCGTGACGCCGTAAACGCAGGAGTTAATCTTGGCCAGCTAATGGAAGATATCAGTAATGAATACAACGGCACCGGCGGAGGGCATTCCGGAGCTGCCGGAATCGATGTGATTGCCGATATGGAAGACGTGTTGCATAAATGTAGGGAAAGGACAAAGAAGATTCTTGAAGCTTCCCTTGGTGCAACGTCAAAAGATATCCCTTTTGAAGATGAAATCGAAGAAACAGAAGAGGAATAGACTCTCAAAAATACCCTGAGTCTCAATAACCTCAAACCCTTTGCTTTCCAATAACTTCAAATCCTTGACTTTCCTGACAAACCCCCGCAATTGCCTGATAATTCTGTAAATTACCGGTTATTGAGTAAATTTCCTTGTTATTTTTTAAAACAGTACGGTTTTTAGCAGTTTTTATACTTAGGCATATTTATACTAAGGTATATTTATATTAAAGTATATTTTTACTCCCTCAGGAATTTAATCGTGCTCTTCAGCCATTCATTTTGATTCTTCATTATTTCAATTAGGTTGAAAACAATTGCTCAGTTAGAAAGTTGCCAGGCTAAAAAGAAAAATACTGAGCTTGAATGTGAATTTCAACGACAACCATTTCAAATTTATACATGCTACTTCCGTATTTAGGAAATGGCTGGAAATTAACCATTCAAAATAGTGAAGATGTTTGATTTCTCCCAGGCATATCTGACTTTATAAAACCTTACTTGGGGAGAAAAGACGCGAAAGCGTTCATTTGCGTTCTCCCAGGAATATCATCATCCCTGCAGGTGAAGCTTTTTTGTAGATTCCCTCCAGAACTTCAAGCAAATCCTCTTCGCCGCACCAGAAGGGAAATTTTCCAAGCCTTTTTGGAAGGACTGCCGGAACCGGAGGGATGTGAGCTTCAAGGGAGGGGCTTTTTTCCTCTTCAGGGTTTTCGGAGAGCCTGCCCCAGAAGGCTTCCGGGTCAAGGGGCAGAGGTTCAGGGGAAAAAGGAGATATTTCAGCTTCGGGTACGGTTCCGATTCCATCATCAGGTCTTTCCGTAAAGATCCCGGCTTCTGCCACCCGGTCCACAGTTTCCGGAACTGAGCCCTTTTCGAGAATGGACATAAAATCATCCATGTCCACACCCCTTAGCTTAAAGATAAGGAAAGGGTCCCTGTCAAATTCTTCCCCGAGCAAATAGTAGACGGCTGCAATATGCTTACATGGGTTTGACCAATCCGGGCAGGAGCAGTCGGTTTCAAGGTCGTCGAGCGTTTCAGGAAAGAGGGAGAGGCCTATTTCCTTGAATGCGGAGTCAATATCTTCCGGCATCTCGCCTGCGAGGAGCTTTGCTGCAAAGATAGGTTTCAAGGCAAGTTTTTCCGCAAGGAGTTCCCATTCGGAACCGGTCAGGGTCCGGACTTTAATCGTTACCGAATAGGGCGTGGGGTTTGAACCCTGGACTTTGGCTCTTACAAGCCCGGCCTCTATTTTAATAGAGGTTACCTGGCCTTTGCGAGCATAGCTTTTTCCGCGGCTCAACCTGGCCCCCATATTAAAACTTTCAAGGGTTTCAATCCAGCGTTTTGCCCACCAGCTCCGGGCAAAGCTCCCACGTTTGGATTTTGCCTTGATTCCACCTTTGACCTCAATTGGCTTTGTGGGTTCATAATAACCATATCCGTCCCAGTAAGCTGCCATTTATTCACCTACCGCTTCTTCTCGAAGGGCGAGGATATCCTTCAATTCCTCATTGGAAAGTTCTGTCAGCCAATCTTCACCTGTTCCGACAACATTCTCTGCGACTTGCACTTTACGCTCGATAATCTCATCGATTTTTTCTTCAAGCGTGCCTGCGCAGATGAACTTGTGAACCTCAACGTTTTTTGTCTGGCCTATACGAAATGCCCTATCAGTTGCCTGGTTTTCAACAGCCGGGTTCCACCAGCGGTCGAAATGGAAAACGTGGTTGGCTCCTGTAAGGTTAAGCCCCGTACCTCCGGCTTTGAGGGAGAGGACAAAGATAGGAAGGTACTCTTTTCCCTCCTGGAAGCGTTCAAGCATCCGGTCCCGCTGCTTTCTGGGAACCCCGCCGTGCAGGAAAAGGACTTCGCAGCCAAAGCTTGCCTGCAGGTGCTCTTTTAGCATTCTGCCCATCTCCGCAAACTGGGTGAAAACAAGGGCTTTTTCCCCATTTTCCAGAATCACATCCAGCATTTCGGTAAGTCTTGCAAGTTTTCCTGACCTTCCGGGGATTCCGGAATTGTCCTTCAAAAACTGTGCCGGGTGGTTGCAGACCTGCTTGAGCCTGGAAAGGGCAGATAGGATTATACCTTTTCTCTGGATGCCTTCTTCAGATTCTTCCATTGCCTCTTCGATGTCTTCGAGGACTGCAGCGTAGAGAGAGGCCTGTTCTTTTGTCAGAGTGCAATAGGTTTTCATCTCCATTTTTTCAGGAAGGTCGGAGATAATCGAAGTATCGGTCTTCAAGCGGCGCAGGATGAAAGGACCTGTAATTTCTTTTAGCTTCCTTGCAGCTTCCTGGTCCCTTTCGGCCTGAATGGGAATAAAGAAATTCCGCTTGAAGCCAGCCTGGCTGCCGAGGAACCCGGGGTTTAAAAACTCCATGATGGACCAGAGGTCTCCCACATTATTTTCAACCGGAGTCCCTGTAAGGGCTATGCGGTAGTCAGCTTTCAGAGCCCGGGCTGCCTTTGCCTGTTTAGTTTCCGGGTTTTTTATGTTCTGGGCTTCATCAAGTACCACTCCGGCCCAGGGAACCCCGTTCAAAAACTTGACATCCCGCTGCAAAAGCCCATAGCTTGAGATAACGACAGCATGATTCATGGCCTCCTTTTTGAATTCCTCTTCCTTTTTCCGGCTGGTTCCGTGGTGGACCATTACCGAAAGTTCCGGGGTAAAGCGAGACGCCTCTTTTTTCCAATTACTGATAACGGAAGTCGGACAGACCAGAAGAACAGGTTTTGGGGCTTCATGTCCATCAACCTGTTCTTCAATCTGTTCCAGGTCATGCTGGATAAGAGCAAGAGTCTGGACAGTTTTTCCAAGTCCCATGTCGTCTGCAAGGCAGGCTCCTATGCCCCACTGCCTCAAAAAAGCAAGCCAGGAATAACCGCGGAACTGATAGGGTCGAAGGGTTCCTGAAAAACCATTGGGAGCCGGAAGTTCTTCAAATCCGGCTTTGTCCTTTAAGCGGCTGATTAGTTCTCCAATCCAGCCGGTTGCATTGAGTCCTTCAAAGTCCAAAACTTCGGCTTTTTCGGAAGCCCCCACAGCCAGCTTTATAACTTCTCGCAGACTTGCTTCTCCATGGGGGTTCTTCTTCCAGAACTCAAGAGCAGCCCGGATTTCCGCGTCGTTTACCTCGACCCACTGCCCGCGGACTTTCACAAGCGGAGCTTTGAGCTTTGCGAGGGTTTGCAGCTCTTTGACTGTTAGTGCTCTGTCCCCGAGGGCAATTTCCCAGTCAAAACTGACAATTTTTTCGAGGGTCAGCCCGCTTCCAACCTGCAACTGCTTACCCTTAATCTTAGCCTGGGCTTTTAAGTGTGTCTTTGTACCTTTACGGGTCCACCAACCCGGGAGAAGTAACCCGAAACCTGCCTGGCTTAAATCCACTGCACTTTCAGTCAGGAAGTTGTACGCCTCTCTCGTATCCAGGGAATGCCCCGACGGATAGGGAGCCTCAAGGCTGGAAGCAATTCCTGCGCTGATACTGGCAGCCTGCCCGAGGGAAGAGAGAAGAAATTGTCGGATATTTTTCACGTCATATCTTTTCAACAGGCTGCCCTTTTTTGGCTTCCAGGCTTCTTTTACAGGGATCAAGAGGCTTGGATCTTCATAGGGCTGGAGCAGGTAGCGGACATACCACATACCTCGGGGGATTTCGATATCAGCTAGTCTTTCCCTGCTTTTTTCATTTTCTTCTCTCCCGTCTTTATTTCCTTCTCTCCCGTCAATTGTCCCAAGCCGTTCATTCTCTTCGGCTTCTTCCTCAGCTGGTTCTTCCAGACGGAAACAGAGCCTGAAAGGGGAAGTAGTAAGGATGGTAAGGGGGCGCTGCCATTCGCGGGTTCGGGCCGCAAGCTGCAGAAGTTCTTTTTCATCTCCAGAAATCAGCCCGTCAGGACTTTTCAGGGCAGAAACCCAGGCATCGTGGACGCTATCAAAGGCTTTTCTTTTGCGTATCTCTTTTGCAAGTTCTTTTTTCCCTATCTCGGATCGGATTATCCGGTCAAGAGAATCTTCGATAAACTGCCTTACCACTAAAACCGCAGGCATTTCCGGCGGCCTGGCCGAAGTCTCAGGAGTAAGAGCTCTTGCAGCAGGAGGCATTTGTTTTGCCAGTTTTGCCAGTTCTCCTGCATCCTCTCCGGCAAATACGGGCTCCCAGAAAGCTCTGTATTCCCCTTCAACAACCCTAATCCCAGGCAGGTATTTCTGTCCGGCGATCAGTGAACCTGCAAATTTCAGGGCTTCTGCCCACCAGATAAGGTCATTTCCCGGGATTATACCTGGGGCCAGAACCCGTTTCCCCATACAGGCGCAGAGAAGAACCATAGCCTCTTCAGCTTCCAGAAGGTATGCATGAACAGTCCAGGGAGCCAGTGTAAGTTCTGCTTTCGAAGTCGGGATTTCAGCAACTAGAGGGCTGGAAGGAACCGGACTCCCGCCTATTGTTGGCATCCAGACGTTAATGTTCTCCGTCTCTCTCTGGCCAGTATCTACCGGCAACAATTCAAGTATAGAAGACAGGCTATCAGAGCCGGAATCGTAAGGATAAGGCTTTACCACCTGGTTCTTAGGTTTTCTCCCCCGCCGAACCACCTGAATTTCCTTTTCGGCCGGGCTTTCACCCCATAAGAAGAACTGTTTTCCGACTCTTCCTGCATGCAGGATTATCATATATTTGTATAAATAGAGAAGATATATTAAAAATGATTGGAGTAGGCTGTTTCAAGATTACATGATTCTACAATCGGATAATGGGCAATGTTGACTTTAGTAATTGTTTAAAACTACTCTCTTTTAATCCTAACAGCTATTATTTATACAAGAATCCAGTTTAATCTTCATACCATATCTGCCGGAAGTCCACATCTGTTGAAAATATTGAAATTTCGGAGTGAGAAGGCAGTATAAAAGAGAGAAATCGAGAATGAACCATGACCTTAAAGGGGCATGAAATGAGAAATAATATATACGCAAAGTACAAAAAGAAAGTCCGAAAATACAGGGCCTGAGAAGGAAAGCCCGCAATATAAGACATACAGAGTGTGAAAAAATGCCAGAATACTGGGATCCTGAAATAGAGACAATGCCTGTAGAGGATTTGAAAAAGCTGCAGGAAAAAAAGTTGAAAGAACTCGTACATTATGTGTATGAGAGATCTCCTTTCTACAGAAAAAGGTTTGACGAACACGGCGTTAAGCCGGAAGACATCCAGACCCTTGAAGATGTCAGAAAGTTACCTTTTACATTTAAGCAGGATCTCAGAGACACCTACCCCACAGGCATGTTTTGCGTCCCGAACTCACAGCTAGCCCGTTTTCACGCCTCTTCAGGCACGACAGGCAAACCGACAGTAGTAGGATACACCCAGAAGGACATCGATGAATGGGCTGAGTCCCTGGCACGGGGATTTACTTCTGTCGGCATGGGAAAAGACGATATCCTTCAGGTAAGCTACGGGTACGGGCTTTTTACAGGTGGGCTCGGTGCTCACTACGGAAGCGAAAAATTGGGCGCAACCGTACTCCCCACAAGCTCCGGAAATACCGAACGCCAGCTCGAACTGATGAAAGACCTTGGCACGACTGGCATAGCCTGTACGCCTTCTTACTTTCTTTATATGATCGAAACCGCAAGAAAAGTAGGCATCAGCATCAGGGACGATACGAAATTAACGATGGGATTTTTCGGGGCCGAACCCTGGTCAGAGGAACTCAAAAAACGAATCGAAGCCGAATCAGGGATTAAAGCCTATGATATTTACGGAACTTCGGAAATGAGCGGCCCTCTTTTTACCGAATGTTCGGAGCAGTGTGGGATTCATGTCTGGGCAGACAAATTCCTGGTGGAGATCCTGGATCCCGATACAGAAGAGCCTGTTCCTGACGGAGAAAGAGGCGAACTCGTGATCACGACTCTTACTAAAGAGGCTCTTCCACTTATTCGCTATAGAGTGAAGGATCTTACTCGAAAGCTTTCGGAACCCTGCAAGTGCGGAAGAACTCATCCCAGGATTACACGCATCAGCGGGCGCTCGGATGACATGATAATCGTGCGCGGCATCAATGTATTCCCGGGACAGATCGAATCGGTTCTTATGAACATCCCTGAAGTTGGGAACCATTTCATGATTATAGTTGACAGGATCGGACCCCTTGACTCCATGAAAGTCCAGATAGAAATGCATGAGTCCGCTTTCAGTGACCGCGTGTCGGACATGATGGCGCTTAAAAAGAAAATTTCAGGCGCTTTGAAAAGTGTACTGAACCTCGCAGTTGAGGTGGAGCTGGTGGAACACGGATCTCTGCCCCGTTCCGAAGGGAAATCGAAGAAAGTCATCGACAAGCGGAAGATGTGAAGTTTCGGAAAATAGGTATAATAAAACCTGCAGAATACCACTTTTCGGCAGGTTTTTCTTTTTTGGCTCTGATCTCTTTTAAATTTCTCTTTACACGCAGAGCTTGAGATGAAGTTAAGCTATAAACATGTAAGCTTAAAATATACATAGAAACTTATTACATTCTGAGTAAAAAACTAAAAAGGAAGTAAAAGAGAACAGGAAAAAGAACAAGGGATGTAAGGACATGGGTGCTGGAATGGAAGATAAAGTTATAAAGCAAATTTCCCTTTTTGCGGAAAATAAACCTGGCAGACTTGCAAACGTAGCAAATAAATTGAAGAGTGCAGGAATAAACATCAGGGCATTTACAATTGCTGAATCAGGGGACTTCGGGATAATCCGCATGGTTGTGGACAAGTCCGACTACGCTCACCGTGTACTCCATGATGCAGGGTTTACAGTTTCCGAAACCAGTGTTCTGGGAATCGAAATGGAAGATGTCCCGGGCAGCATGTCCCGTATTGCGGAAGTTTTTGGAAAAGCTAAGATCAACCTTGATTATGCATATGCTTTTGTCACCAGGGATCAGAAGGCCCTTTTAATAGTAAGAGTTAACGAGATTGAGAAAGCGATAAAAACGCTTGAAGAAGAGAATATCAAGCTTATAGGCATGAAGGAACTTGAAAAAATCTGATTTTTGATGGAAAAACGGATTTTCCGGAAAAAGACAGTTTTAAAGGAAAACCAGGAAATGATCCAGAAGTCGGGCACATATACGTGTTTCCGACTTATGGAACGGCTTCTTTTTGCAGATTATGACTTGAAAGTCAAAATCCTCATAATATCTTTATAAAAAGCTATTTTTATAGCTGAAAAAATTCCGGAGATTCTGACCGTTTAAATAGATATACATGATAAATATAAAAAAGAAATAAATAAGAGAAGGAAGCAATTGCCCGGAGAATAAGTTACCGGTTTGACTATAATGACGGAATATAAAAATAACCTGCAGGAAAACGCACAAAACTCCTCTAAAAATAAGCTTGGTGGATCCCATACAACAATCATCGGAGGAAGAGCTGGGAAAAAACTCGTAAAACTTGTAAGCCAGCATCCTGAGATAAAAAAGGTAATCCCATCCGTAATTTCCGTAAAAGGTACTGCAGGGGGAAGTCTGACCGGAAAGATATTGCGTGCGGATGCAAGAGGAAATTTGAGGTTATTGCTCTCGGAAGGCAGGAGTTTCCAGGAAATCAGGCTGGTAACAACAGTTGGCACCGCTGAAGAGGGAGACAGAATCATGAACGAACTGAACGAAATCATAAGGACTGCCCTCTGAGGCGTTACAGGAGAGACTACTAATTGGCATTTATAGGAATTGACCACGGAACGACTGCAATGCGTTTTGCTCTGATAGGACGGGACAAAGTTCTGACCTTTGAGCTTGAAAGAGCTAAAGCTGCTGCCATGTCAGAAAATGAGATCCTGGCATCTATTGAAGAGAATTTTGAAATTCAGCGTGAAAACATTGACCTGGTCGCCCTGACATATTCCATGGGAGACGGCTTTTCCGAAATAAAAGATGTAAAGGCTCTTGAAGGGAGAGGTCTCCAGAGTATCGAAGGGGCTGGAAAAAAGACAGGCGGAGGCACAAGAGTTTTTGACGCGATTCGTAACTCGGGAATTCCTGCAATAGCGATTCCTGGCCTTCATGTGAAGAGCAAAGTGGATTCCAGGATGAGGGTCTTTTCCCACCTTACAAGCCCGGAAAAGCTTGGGATTGCCTACCATATCCTATGTCTTGGCCATAAAGATTTCGTGGTTTCCGATATAAGTTCAAATACTGTTACCCTTGCCATTGCCGCAGGAAAAGTAATTGGTGCAATCGATGCCTGCATATTTGCTCCAGGCGTTCACCACGGTCCTCTTGACCTGCAAGCTATCAGGGATGTGGACAACGGGCTCCAGACCGCAAACCAGGCCTTTATAGAGGCAGGGACTCTGAAGATGACTCCTTACAGAGACCGGGAAGAATTACTCGATGCAGCTAAAAAAGGAGAAAACCCGGCCCTGCTTGCTCTGGACACTATCTCCCTGTTTGCGGCTATGGAAATAGCTTCAATGCAGCTTCTTCTCAAGGACTACGGGACAAGCGGAGTAATCTTCCTTGCGGGCTCTGTGGGAGAAGTAGAATATGTGCATAAAAAGATCCGTGCACATCTGGGACAGGAATGCCTGTGTCTCGGGAAATGGCATGCTGCAATAGGCTGTGCCGAGATAGCACGGGATGTTTTTGCCGGAGAAAAAGAGATTCTCGGCGTGGATGTTAATTATCCGTAAAAAAGGAAAAAGGGAATATCACAAAAGGAGCGATATCGGTCAGGTCTTTTCCATAGATTCTTCACACATGTCGTCCTGATATTCCTCAAAATCCGCTGCATCAATTTTCCCTTCACCGGACCCTGCTTCGTCGGGTTCGTCATAACTGCTCATCTGATTCTTTTTCATCAGAATAACATAGTCCGCAGAATTCTTGAGTGCTGTGGAAAAACCAGGTTCTACGCCGAAAATAATCGTTTCTTTGCCATGTTCATTTGCTTTGTTCAGGAGCGGCTTGAAGTCCGCGTCCCTTGTCACAATCGCAAGAGTGTCAATATTAGGATTATAGACCAGCTCCATGCCCTCTACTGCGAGGCGCACATCAACATCGCTGGAACAGATTATGGGCTCAAGCCCATGGTTTTCAATAGCTTCAACAAGCTTGTCAGAGGCGTACTGGTTAAGGAAAACGCGTCCGATCTTGATATTTCCGTAGTCTTTCAAGACGTCCCTTATCTCCTCAAGATTTACGTCAAATTCTTTTCTGAGGATATTCGGACCGTCAACTAGAAGTCCTATTTTCCTCCTGCCAACTTCTTTTTTTGAGCGGAGGTATTTGGATATGGAATCAATTCCACTTTTTACAGGTTTCATTAAATGTCCTCTGTGATCTTACAGCTCACGGAACCTGAACTCTTATTTTATATATTCATGCGTCGCCATGCAGCATCAACTCAGGAGGGAAGCTACGATTCCAGTAGCCCTCCGGCTTGCCTGTGCAGAGTCTCTGGCTCCAGCCTTCAGACGACGGTAATTCGGAGTTTGCAGTTCCGGATTTGTGAGTTTTAAGTCATGATACCGCAATTTGAACAACAATCCGATGATATCTAATATCTGCTTTTCTGTAGTAAAACATTTGCATATTCAGGCAACTACAGGTTGTAACTTGTCCTTATATAATTTGTTGGAATGAAAAACCCAGCGATTCTTCCTATGAAGAGAACAGAAGAATCTGAGGTAGAATAAAATATGAGGCAAAATGTGACATATAATTATATGATATATAAAAACATGCTATATAATTAGATGATATATAAAAATACGCCATATAATTATACGCCATATAATCATATGACATAATTTATACAATTATAATTTATCGGAGAAGGGCCCTTTTCTTACTTCCCGGATAACATAGGTAGATTCCTCGAGTTCAAAGATATTTTCAGTTTTTCGCCCTTTTTTCTGTCTGATATACTGTATTTCCCCGAGATTTTGCAGGAAAGCCTCATAAGTCTCCATAAATCGCTCAAGCTCAAAGTCAGTAAGTTCTATTAGCCCTTCTCTACCTGCAAGCCAGTCATAGACCTGGATAAGAAAGATCTCTCTCACCCTTTTCAGGTTCTCGTTTTCAGGCCGTTTTTCAAAGTAGAGAGTCTTTTTCAACTCCGGAGACCACGCTGCAAATAGCTTCCTGAAACTTAAGACCTGAATAGGAATTTTCTCTCCCGGTTCGGGTCTTGGGTAATGATAGTATGTATTCCGGAGAAGATCCCCCTCCCCCAGACTCACCACCTGCCGAGATGCCTGGATTTAAGGCATTTCTCCTGAGTTTTCTTTATGCGTAAACCCATATAGAGTCCGACAAAGAGCCCGCTAAGATGGGCTGTATGGGCTATCATATCCGATGAATTGACCATGAAAAAGTCAAAGAGAGCAAAAAGCAATAGAGCGTATTTCAACCTCATTGGAACAAAGTACACATAAACCTGGAGATCCGGCTCAAGCATTGCAAGGGCTGCAAATACCCCGTATATTGCCCCGCTTGCGCCAATCATCGGACCCGGTGAGATGTTGAAAATAGGCCGGCTTAAAAAAGCATATCCCATTGCCGATAGGATTCCTGCAGTAAAAAAGATTTCCAGAAGCTGCCTGTTCCCGACCCTTCTTTCAAGCGCGGGCCCAAAGAAGAACAGAACGAACATATTGAAGAAAAGATGTCCCAAATTGGTGTGCAGGAAGATGTACGTGACAAGCGTCCATGGACGTGATATGAGAGAAGAAGGGTCAAACTGAAAAGCACTAACATAGAGAGGTCCTATACCCGGCATCAGTTCCAGAATGAACGAAAGTGTGCAGAGAACAATAATCGCTATTGACGGGCTTGTGAAAATAGAACTTTTAGTTCTGTTATTTATTCCGTCTCCAATGACAGATGTGTTAAGGTCAAACATGTTTCCAATTACTCTCTATTTATTATGTATAAAATGGCCTGAATTTTTATATAAACTCAGGATGTAACTTTTAAGAAGATAGGCACATTATAAAATGATTAAATGTGTTGTGATGTAATCCGGTGTTTCAAAGATAGGCCAGTTAATTTTCAACCTTAATAGAGTCTCACATTAACTTTAAACTTTACTAGGACTTACGCACTTGAGGTACAAAATCAAGTACAATAGACGCTGTGATCTAAATTTGGATTTTAGACAGTTAAAGGCTTAGTGCTATTGATTTCTCAGTTCAACCGCGTAAGTCCTATTTACATTCCTAAAGACCTCAATCTAAATAAAGTAATTTTTCTTAATTCAAAACTCTCAGTCAAATAAATTCGGATTACCAGGCTAGAAAATAATCCTTGACGAAAGTATTATTACTCTAGCAGGAGGAGATTAAACTCTTTTTAAATTACAATCGATAGTATTCAAATTGGAAAATATATTAATAAATATTCAAACGAAAAAATGATATTTATGTCTTTCCTGAAAAAATCACGAAAGCGGTTTACAGCGTTTACTTTGTAAAGTAGTCAGGAGATTTTAGAGCTATATATAATTTTTGATATATTAATTCGAATAAGAAATATAAAAGACAAAATATTTTTTGGATAATATATCTATTTAAGACCTCGACAGGGTAAATTGTAATTAAGGATTCAGACATCTTTCTGTAGCAAAAATTTACATATTACCCCTCATAAATAGGAAAAAAAATCTATAATTGTAACAAAAAATAACACAAAGGAAGAAAATACTGGAAAAATACGGAATTTTACCAGAAAATCGATATCTAAAGAAAGGAATCTCTCCTTATACAATTGACTATAACATGTTTTTAAGGTAGACTGACTTTGAACACTCCCATTTAACCCATCTCGAAATAGGGTGTTACAAATTAGAAAATGTTATATAGATTTGGTACATTTAGACTTTTAATTAGTGTTCATTATCCATCGGTAGCGACCTCTGCTCAATATTAAGGTCTCAATCGTTGGTAAAAACAGTTTTTTTGAGATATAGGGCGTAAAAAAGGATTTAGAAGAGAAATTAGGCCCTAAAAACGACTTTTGCAAGGGAATATTCCCTATAAAAACGTTTCTATTTGGAAAAACGTTGGTATGATGCTTAATATTTGAAAAAATAGTTAATAAGCATTTTACCAAAAAATGTCATTAAAACGGTTGTAAATTTGAAACAGACGGCAAAATATATAATGTATAATCATTAAGAATATGCCGAATTATAAATTGCAATCGTCTTGGCGAAGTTGACTTTAAACAAATTTAGGAGGTAAAGCTCAAATGAGCAAACTAACTACCGGGAGTTTTTCTATAGAAGATCTGGAATCCGTTCAGATCACTATTAATAATATTGTAGGGGCAGCAAAGGAGGCTGCCGAAGAAAAAGCAAAAGAGTTAGGCCCGATGGGTCCCACTGCTCTGGCAGGCCTGGCATCCTACAGAAGCTGGAACTTGCTTCTTCTTGACCGCTACGAACCTGTTTTGACCCCCATGTGTGACCAGTGCTGTTACTGTACCTATGGACCTTGTGACCTTTCCGGAAACAAAAGAGGAGCCTGTGGTATTGACATGGCTGGCCAAACAGGAAGGGAATTCTTCCTCCGTGTAATTACAGGTACTGCCTGCCATGCTGCCCACGGCCGCCACCTGCTTGACCATGTGATAGAAGTCTTTGGAGAAGATCTCCCACTCAACCTTGGAGAATCAAACGTTCTGACCCCTAACGTCACAATCTGTACAGGATACAGTCCAAAGACCCTCGGAGAGTGTAGGGCTCCAATGGAATATGTTGAAGAACAGCTCACCCAGCTCCTTGCAACTATCCACGCAGGTCAGGAAAGCGCAGAAATTGATTACGACTCAAAGGCTCTGTTCAGTGGTAGCTTGGATCACGTCGGTATGGAAGTTTCTGATATTGCCCAGGTTACAGCATATGACTTCCCGAAAGCCGATCCGGAAGCACCACTCATTGAAATCGGCATGGGATCCATTGATAAGTCCAAGCCACTCATCGTTGCAATCGGGCACAACGTAGCCGGTGTAACCTACATCATGGACTACATGGAAGACAACAACCTTACCGACAATATGGAGATTGCCGGACTTTGCTGTACCGCATTCGACATGACCAGATACAAGGAAGCTGATAGGAGAGCTCCGTACGCCAAGATCGTAGGGTCCCTGGCAAAGGAACTGAAGGTTATCCGCTCCGGAATGCCTGATGTCATTGTTGTGGACGAACAGTGTGTCCGTGGTGACGTCTTAGCAGAATCCCAGAAGCTCAAGATCCCTGTAATAGCTTCTAACGAAAAGATCATGATGGGACTGCCTGACCGCACCGATGCTGACGTTGATTCAATAGTCGAGGAGATCAAGTCCGGGGCAATTCCTGGTTGTGTAATGCTGGACTATGACAAGCTTGGAGAGCTCGTCCCGAAGATTGCCCAGGTAATGGCTCCTATCCGCGACGCAGAAGGCATAACAGCAATTCCGACTGATGATGAATTCAAGGCATATGTCGACAAGTGCGCCCAGTGTGGAGAATGCCTGCTGGCATGTCCCGAAGAGCTCGACATTCCCGAAGCACTGGAATCTGCAGCCAAGGGAAGCTACGAATACCTTGAAGCCCTCCACGATATCTGTATCGGATGCCGCCGCTGCGAGCAGGTCTGTAAGAAGGAAATTCCAATCCTGAATTTGCTCGAAAAGGCTGCACAGAAGGCTATCAGCGAAGAGAAAGGATTGGTCAGAGCCGGCAGAGGACAGGCAAGTGACGCGGAAATCAGGGCAGAAGGCCTGAACCTCGTTATGGGAACTACCCCAGGCATCATCGCAATCATCGGATGTCCAAACTACCCGAGCGGTACCAAAGATGTCTACCTCATCGCCGAAGAGTTCCTGAAGAGAAATTACCTCCTGGCCGTGAGCGGATGTTCCGCAATGGACATCGGTATGTACAAAGACGAAGACGGCAAGACCCTTTACGAGAGGTACCCAGGTACATTCGCAGGCGGTGGACTGCTTAACACTGGTTCATGTGTGTCCAACGCACACATCAGCGGAGCTGCAGAGAAAGTTGCCGGAATCTTCGCCGGAAGGACCCTGGCAGGGAACCTTGCTGAAATTGCAGACTATACTCTCAACCGTGTAGGTGCATGTGGACTTGCCTGGGGTGCATACTCACAGAAAGCTGCTTCAATCGGTACCGGATGTAATATCTATGGTATCCCGGCAGTTCTCGGCCCACACAGTTCCAAGTACAGGAGAGCTCTAATTGCCAAGAACTATGATGAGTCCAAGTGGAAAGTCTATGACGCCAGAGATGGCTCAGAGATGAACATCCCACCAGCACCGGAATTCCTGTTGACAACCGCAGAAAGCTGGCAGGAAGCAATCCCGATGATGGCAAAAGCCTGCATCCGCCCGTCCGACAACAACATGGGCAGGGCCATAAAGCTGACCCATTGGATGGAGCTTTCCTTGAAGTACCTCGGTGTAGAACCGGAAGACTGGTGGAAGTTTGTCAGAAACGAAGCAGACCTCCCACTTGCCAAGCGTGCAGAACTCCTCAAGAGGCTCGAGGCAGAGCATGGCTGGGAAATTGACTGGAAGAGGAAGAAGATCATCTCCGGTCCGAAGATTAAGTTCGATGTCTCAGCACAGCCAACTAACCTCAAGAGACTTTGCAAGGAGGCTTGAAAATGGTAGACACTACCAAAAACACCAAGCTTTTTACCACTTACGGAGTGACAACTTCCAAAGCGACCACCCCTGAGGTAGCAGCCAAGTTGATTTCAAAAGCAAAGAGGCCGCTTATTGTAGTAGGGACAAAGATCCTTGATCCGGAACTCCTGGCTAGGGCAGTGAAGATTTCACAGAAAACAAACATTCCTATTGCAGCTACCGGAAGCTCTATGCCCGGCTTTGTTGACAAGGATGTGGATGCGAAGTACATCAACCTTCACCAGCTAGGCTTTTATGTAACAGATGAAAACTGGCCTGGGCTTGATGGCAAGGGGACCTATGACACACTCATCGTCCTTGGGCACATAAAATACTACATTAACCAGGTACTGTCCGGAACAAAAAACTTCAGTAAGGTAAAAGCAATCGCAATTGACAGAAACTACATCCAGAACGCAACAATGTCCTTCGGGAACCTGAGTAAGGCAGACCACTATGCTGCCCTGGATGAACTAATTGATGCATTATAATTTGATTTAGGAGGCGAAATATAATGGCAGAATTCCCATTTGAGATTTCCCCGATGTTTGAAGGAGAAAGAGTAAGAAAGGAAGGAATGTTCGTAGAACTCGGTGGCCCGAAGTCCATGGGTTTGGAACTTGTCCGTGCAAAACCCATGGATGAGATCGAAGATGATAAGGTCACAATTGTCGGTCCCGACCTCAAGGAAATGGAAGAGGGCAAAACCTACCCCTGGGCAATGATCTTCAACATCGGCGGAGAACTTGTAGAGGCTGACCTTGAGTCTGTCGTAGAAAGGCGTGTCCACGACTTTATCAACTACTGCCAGGGCATCATGCACCTGAACCAGAGGTATGATGTCTGGATGAGGGTTTCCAAGGATACAGCTGCAAAGATGGACTCCTTCGAGCCCTTCGGAAAAGCCGTCATGATGCTTTTCAAGACAGAACTTCCCTTTATCGAGAAAATGCAGGTGACCTTCTACACCGAGCAGGCTGAAGTTGAGAAGCAGCTTGAGGTCGCAAAGGAAATTTTCAAGGCAAGAGATGCCAGGACAAAGGACCTCCATGATGAAGATGTGGATGTCTTCTACGGATGCACTCTCTGCCAGTCCTTTGCTCCTACCAACGTCTGTGTGGTCTCCCCTGACAGAGTTTCCCTTTGTGGTGCTATCAACTGGTTCGACGGCCGCGCAGCAGCAAAAGTCGATCCTGAAGGCCCACAGTTTGAAATTGCCAAAGGTGACCTTCTCGATGCCAAGACAGGGGAATACTCCGGGATCAACGATGTTGCCAAGAAACTTTCCAGCGGCGAATTCGACAAGATCAAACTCCACTCCTTCTTCGATTCCCCGCACACCTCCTGCGGCTGCTTTGAAGTAGTCGGGTTCTACATTCCTGAAGTCGACGGTATCGGCTGGGTTAACAGAGAATACCAGGGAATGGCCCCGAACGGTATTGGTTTCTCAACAATGGCCGGTCAGACCGGTGGTGGAAAACAGATAGTTGGTTTCCTCGGTATCGGTATCAACTACTTCTACTCCCCGAAGTTTATCCAGGCTGACGGCGGCTGGAACAGAGTTGTCTGGCTCCCCTCCATGCTCAAGGAAAAGATTGCCGAAACCATCCCTGACGACTTCAAAGACAAGATCGCAACCGAGAAAGATGCAACTGACATCCAGTCTCTGAAAGCTTTCCTGCAGGAGAAGAACCACCCGATAGTTGCTACCTGGGCAGCTGCAGAGGAAGAAGAGGAAGAAGAGGAAGAAGAAGAGGAAGTAGCCGTTGCAGCAGCTCCGATGATGATGCCAGCAGCCGGCTTCCAGATGCCAGCAATGGCAGCAATGCCAATGATGTCCGGCGGTTCAGGCGGCGGAATAAAGTTGACCTTCAAGAACGCAAAGATTAGTATTGAAAGGTTGATCGTCGAGAAGAAGGAAAAGAAATAACTGAGTGACGACAGGCAATCGCCTAAAACCGAAAAACAATTCAAAGGGGTATTCTGTGACGAAAGTAATTGCAATAACGGGAAAAGGTGGGACTGGTAAAACAGCGGTAGCGGCTCTTCTGATCCGCTACCTTTCCAAAAAAGGGAAGTTTATACTGGCAGTTGATGCAGATGCAGATACTAACCTGCCCGAAACCCTTGGCTGTGAAAACGTAAAAACAATCGGGGATGCAAAGGAGTTCCTGCAGGCTGAAATCACAAAACCGAGGCCTGATAACCCCGATATGAATAAGGAGTCTATACTTAAGAGCAAGGTCTACGAGATTATCGAAGAAATGGCTGGATATGACCTTTTGGTTATGGGCCGGCCCGAAGGTTCAGGCTGTTACTGTTATGTAAACAACCTCCTGAGAGGCATCATGGACAAACTAATCGTAAATTACGATTTGGTTATTATTGATGCTGAGGCCGGGCTTGAACATTTCAGCCGGAAGATTATCCGGGACATCGATGATCTTATTGTCGTAACTGACGCCTCGAGAAGGGGATTTCGGACTGCTGAGAGAATTCGTGAACTTGTGGATGAACTGGACTCAAATGTCGGCAGAATTCACGTTATTGCAAACAAGGTTACAGATGCTAACCGCGACGAGCTTGCCAAACTGGCCGGGGACCTGAAACTTAACATGATAGGCATGATCCCTCTCGACCCTAAAATCGAGGAAATGGATATTAAAGGCATACCTCTCTTCGAAATCCCGGATGATTCGATTGCTGCAGTGGAAATCGAAAATATCGTACAAAAACTGGGGTTCTAACTCCGGTTTCCTTTTGAACTGTGGATATTGCAGAAAACCGTACCGGAAAAAGAGAACAGGATTCCCTTGCCCGTTTCAGGGCTTGAAATGCATCAGGAATAATCATAAAATAACGGAGCAGAATCCATTTCTGTCCCGATCCCTGTTCCTATATCAGGGAAAAAAATCTGGAAATACACTCCGTATTACATCCTTTATTGTACAGTCACTCACAAAAACGAAAAACTTACGGAAACGGTGAGGTTTACATGGCAAAGAAAATAAAGTTATCAGATATAACAAGCATGTTCGCGGGCATGGATGTACAGGCCCTCGAAGGTGTGACTATAGAAGGGGACATTGAGATTGATCTCAGTGGACTCGGAGGCGGCTTTGACCCTATGCTCGCTGCTGCCCTCGGGCAGGAGAGCGCAATACTTGCCCAGCACTTCGCAAGACTTGCAGGCATGTTTGGCTACCCTGTTGGCATTGGTGCCCCCGCAGCTGCTCCCGCAATTTCCCCTGCTCTGGCAGCCCCGAAACTTAAGGATATTATTCCTGCCAAGTTCGATGTTGCAAACATTGCAGAATGGACAACTCAGATCCAGGAAGTCCCGATAGGTAACACCTCTGCAGACGGCGGAAGCCGTGGCAAGCAGGTGATGCTGGGTGGCGAAAAAGCCCTTCCTTTCTACTTTGACGCTCCGATGCCGAACAGGAACCAGGTTACCATTGACGTGTTCGACATGAGAATCGGACTTGCAAAAGCTGTCAAAGAGAACTATGATGAAGTTATGGACAGCCCTGGAGAATGGGCGAAGAAGAACGTTGACAAGTTCAACGCCGACATGATCACAATCCACCTGATTTCAACCGACCCGCTCGTCAAGGACACCTCGGCCAAGGACGCAGCAAAGACCGTTGAAGAAGTGCTACAGGCTGTCGATGTGCCAATCGCAATAGGCGGTTCCGGAAACCCGCAGAAAGACCCCGAAGTTCTTTCAAAAGCAGCAGAAGTTTCGGAAGGCGAGCGCTGCCTCCTTGCATCTGCCAGCCTGAACCTGGACTACGCCAAGATTGCAGAGGCCGCATTAAAATACGACCATGACGTGCTTTCCTGGACCCAGCTGGATATGAACGCCCAGAAGGAACTTAACAGGAAACTCATGAAGCAGTGCAATGTGCCCAGAGATAGGATCATCATGGACCCGACCACTGCAGCCCTCGGGTATGGTCTCGACTACGCCTACACTAACATGGAGCGTATCCGTCTTGCAGCCCTTATGGGTGATGAAGAACTGACCTTCCCGATGTCCTCAGGTACCACCAACGCATGGGGTGCCCGTGAATCATGGATGGTTAGCTCTCCATTGGGACAAGACTCTGACTGGGGCCCGAGAGAATACAGAGGTCCTATCTGGGAAATCGTTACAGGTCTGTCTCTTGCAATTGCAGGGAACGATCTCTTCATGATGATGCACCCGACCTCGGTCGCTGTTCTGAAGCACATAACTCAGACCCTTTTCGGTATGGTCGAGGCAGAGCCTGTTGACATTGCCAACTGGATCGGAGCGGAGGTGTAAAACATGAAAATAAACAGCCCATTAGAAGCTTACAAGTACCTCCCACAGACCAACTGTGGAGAATGTGGTGAGCCTACATGTATGGCCTTTGCTTCCAAGCTGATCGACAGATCCGGCAAGACATCAGACTGTCCTCCCCTTGTAAAGGAGAAGAAGTATGCAAAGAAACTTGCAGAACTCGATCGACTCCTTGCCCCTGAAATCCGTGAAGTTGTCATTGGAGTAGGCGAGAGAGCCGCCAAGATTGGTGGAGACGATGTCCTGTACCGCCACAAGCTCACATTCTTCAACAAAACGAAGATGTTCTTCGATGTGGCAGACACTATGGAAGAAGCTGCCCTTATCGAGAGGGTCAAGAAGATCGCTGACTTCAAGAAGTTCTATGTGGGACGCAACCTTCTTCTTGACGGTGTGGCAATCAGGGCCGCTTCCAATGACCCGGCAAAGTTCGCTGCTGCCGTCAAGAAGGTAGCGGAAATAGGCTTGCCTATGGTCTTCTGTTCCTTCAACCCCGCAGTCCTGAAGGCAGGACTTGAGGTCGCAAAGGACAAAAACCCACTGCTCTACGCTGCAAACAACGACAACTGGAAAGAAGTAGGAGAACTCGCCCTTGAGTACAAGGTGCCTGTGGTAGTTTCAGTCTTCAACGACCTTGATGCTCTCAAATCCCTTGCAAAGACCTTTGCAGAGGCAGGTATTAAGGATATTGTCCTTGACCCCGGAACCTACCCGAGCGGCAAAGGCCTGAAGGACACCTTTACCAATTTCCTGAAGATCAGGAGAGCAGGCATTATGGGCGACACCGAGATCGCATACCCGATCATGGCTCTCCCGTTCACAGCCTGGATGGCAGGAATTGCAGACCCTGTCAGCGCCTCCTACTGGGAAAACGTGATGGCTTCAGTCTTTACCATAAGGTACGGCGACATAATGATCCTCCACAGTATGGAGCCATATGCCACCCTGCCAGAAGTACACCTGGCCGAGACCATCTACACCGACCCGAGAACTCCTGTTTCCGTGGATGGAGGTATGTACAAGGTTGGAAGCCCGGACAAAGACTCTCCGGTGTTCTTCACCACCAACTTCGCCCTTACCTACTACACGGTAGAAAGCGATATCTCAGCAAATGGCATCGTATGCTGGCTGCTTGCAGTTGACACCGATGGTATTGGTGTAGAAGCTGCCGTTGCCGGTGGTCAGCTGACTTCCGCCAAGGTAAAGGACGCCTTTGAAAAGGCTGGTTTCGACCTCAAGACGGACACAAACCACAACACCCTTATCATTCCAGGTCTCTCAGCCCGTCTGCAGGGTGACCTCGAAGATACGCTTGGTGCAAAAGTCAAAGTGGGCCCAATGGACTCCGGCCGTATCCCCGGCTGGATGGAAAAGAACTGGCCCCCAAAATAAGTCTGAATGTAAAAAAAATCTGACATATCCGTGTCTTTCTGACACGGAACTTTCTTCTTTTTAAAATTACGGTCTCGGTCCTTTCTATTAAGCTAAGCTGGTTTCAAGTCTTTCAGGAAACTTAGATTTTTCAGGAGACTCGGTTTTCTTGCATATTCTGACTTCGGATCTCAGACTCAGTAAAAAATAAGCCCTCTTGAACGAAGCATAGTATCAGTATTTGTAAATTAGTCCTCTCAAGCGTAGGAGAAGGAACTCGTACTCACAATTTGCAAATTAGTCCGCTTGAGCGAGCGAAGCGAGTGAAACGGACCTCGTGCTCCCGAAGCGAAACTCGGGAAGCGAAACTCGGGAAGCGAAATTCGGGAGGCGAAAATAGGGAAATATTTATATAAAACAAATACTTATTGAAACATGAGTTTAAACTATATATTTTTCGAAATCGATTTTTAACTGTGTGTGCCTTTTTGCCGTTTTCGCATTCCAGAGAACTCGGGGGGCTGGATGCTCACAGGTAAAATCAGCAAATCCGGCTATTCTTAAATAGTATGAGCATACCTAACAGGTAAACTGCCCAAGTTTATACTGCAGGAACTTTACTTCCTGAATATTTCAGGAATTTACTACTCAAAGAAGACTATCAGTAAGGATTACAGATGAATTCCGTCACATGCCCGAAATGCGGCAGAGAATGCAATAAACTCCTTGATACCGTTTGCAGGAACTGCTTTTTTGAAACCTTCAAACTCATCGAATTGCCTCTTGTTCTCCATGTAAGGATATGTTCAAGTTGCGGAGCATACTTCCATAGAAGCAGGTGGGAAGATATTGGTAATATCGAAGATGTGGTGCTAAAAGCTGTAGAAAATTCCCTTTTCATCCACAGTGAAGCTGGGGAAGTGGAAGTATACCTCGAACCCAGGGAGATTACGCCTTATATATATATGGTTAAGGCTGAGGTCGATGCAGTAGTCAGAGAAGAACCTGTCCATGCAGAAGCTGAGACCGAAGTAAGGATCCAGCGGACAGCCTGCGATATGTGCAGCAGGGAGTCAGGAGGGTACTTTGAAGCGATCATCCAGGTCCGGGCAGCAGGCAGGTTTCCCACTGAAGGAGAAAAAAGGCGCTGCTCTGCGATTGCTAGGGAAGCCGTGGAGAGCATGAGGAAAAAAGGGGATCGTCTTGCGTTTATAAGCGACGTCCATGAACAAAAAGAAGGAATTGACCTTTATATGGGCTCTATGAATGCAAGCAGACAGGTATGCCGCTTAATCACCTCCGAACTGGGAGGCAGCTTTTCCGAATCCCCTACGCTTGTAGGAATGAAAGATGGAAAAAACCTTTACAGGATTACTTTTGCTGTGCGCCTTCCCGAGTTCAGGCCAGGAGATGTGATCAGGTTCAGAGGAAGGATCATCCAGATCAAGAGTTCAGGAAAAAAAGTCAATGGAATTTCCCTTGAGGACGGCTCCAGATTCATCTCAACCCCTGAGGAATTGAAAGGCGCGGAAAAGATAGCCAATATAGGGGATGCAGTCCTGACAGTGCTGGTTTCTATCGAAGGAAATGCAATTCTCGTACTTGACCCTGAGACCTATGAGACTGTCGCCATAAAGAAGCCGATGTCATTCAGTGCTGAAGCAGGAAGTGAAATCCCTGTCCTGAAAACTCTTTACGGAATCTTTGCACTAGCACACTCTGAAATTCCACAGGCAAAATAAGAAAAATCGAGGAAACATGCAGAATATCCTTGTAATCGGATTTAATACCCGGAATATTGTCTGCTCAGCAAGCAGAGCTGGCTACACAGTCTGCTCTATAGATGCCTTCCGCGATCTTGACCTGCAGGAATGCGCACATGCATCGGCCCTTCTGGAGTGCAGAACTGTAAAGGAACTGCATCAACTCGACCCTTCGTGGATAAAGGCTCAAATGGCTGCATTCGGGCTGGAGTTTGATGCCCTTGTGTTGGGTTCGGGCCTGGAAATGCTCGACCACGATAGCTTTTCCTGCCCTGTGCTTGCCAGTTCCTCCGACGCCATGCAGAAGGCCTCAAACAAACTGTACCTTTCAAAAAGGCTTGAAGCCCTTGGAATCCCTCACCCTCGATGCTATTCTCCGGAAGAATTAGATGCAGTAGAATATCCGGTAATGATTAAACCTGCGTCAGGAGGAGGGGGAATCTTCAACAGGGTTGCCAGGAGCAAACAGGAGCTCCTGTTTATCCTCGATAAGTTTTTCAGGCTGGATCCGGAATTCACGGAACAGACAGTTGTTATCCAGGATTTTGTGGAAGGTATTCCCTCAAGCGTCTCTTTGCTTTCCACAAAAAATAAAGCTCTTTCGGTGGCTGTTAATGAACAGTTAATAGGGTTACCCTGGCTTTCAAGACTGCCCTTTGCTTATTGCGGGAACGTAACCCCTTTCAAGACAGAGCAGGCAGAGGAGATGGAGACCCTTGCCGAAAAATTGGTTCTCGAATTCAAGCTCCTCGGTTCAAACGGGGTTGATTTCCTGGTTACGGAAAATGGACCTGTAGTGCTTGAGATAAATCCCAGATTCCAGGGAAGCCTTGATACGGTAGAAAAGGCGATGAGTATTAACCTCTTTGCGGCTCACGCTGGCTGCTTTAGAGGAGAACTTCCGGAAAAACCCGAAGCAAAATGTTTTGCTGCGAGGGGAATAATCTACTCGGATCGAGAACTTTTTATAGACAGAAAGCTCATGGACGTCATTCTTAAGGAAAAGGGCGCAGATATCCCTCTTCAGGGAGCTGTTGTAGAGCCTGACGGGCCTCTTACTTCCCTGTTCTCATGCACCCCTACCAGGGAAGAGGCAGTCTTGTCCCTTGAAAAAGGGGCAAAGAGGATAAAGACTTTTATTGAAAATCAAACGAAAAAGAAGAGGGAATGCCTGAGTCCTGATGAGGAAGTGTAAAATTCAGGCTTGCTGAAAGTGTAATTTTCCCCAGTTATGGAAAAGCTGGAAAAGTAGAATGTAAATTTTGAATGTAAATTTTAATACTGGAATGTGCAATTCATATAGGGATTTGAGGTGAACACGTTGGTCGAATTAAATGACAAGGTAATTAGAGGATACCTCACGAGCCTGGTAGGGGAAGATGGACTCAAAATGATAGAAGAGATGCCCGAAGGCGAGGTTACGGATGAAGAAGTTGCAGCAAAGAGCGGGGTTCTGCTGAACACCGTGAGAAGAACTCTCTTCATTCTATATGAGAACAAATTTGCAATTTGCCGCAGGGAGAGAGATTCAAACAGTGGATGGTTGACATATCTCTGGCACCTGGACTTTTCGGATATAGAGCACCAGCTTATGAGGGAAAAGAAAAAACTGATAAGAAATCTGAAGACTCGCCTCGAATTTGAAGAAAACAATGTTTTCTATATGTGCCCGCAGGGCTGTGCTCGCCTCCTTTTTGACGAAGCCACGGAAACCGAGTTTCTCTGCCCTATGTGCGGAGAAGACCTGGTCTACTATGACAATTCTCGCTTTGTAGACATCCTGAAAAAACGCGTTGAAGCTTTGAGTTCAATATAAAGTGACCTGTTTTGACCACCCGAGCCGAAGCAGTGAAGCTGCTTGAAGAAGCAGGATGTGCTCCTAATGTGATTGAGCACTGCAAGGAAGTCGCCTCTCTTGCAGTTGAGATTGCAGAAAAAGTAAAAGCAACAGGGCATGAAGTAAATCCTGAGCTAGTCGAAGTCGGGGCTATTCTACATGATTTAGGGAGATGTCGAACTCATGAAATCGCTCATGCAGTAGAAGGTTTCAAGCTGGCTAAAACCAGAGGAATAGAGCCAGAGATTTCCGAAATAATAAAAAGGCATATAGGAGCAGGGATCTCAAAAGAAGAAGCCAGGGAATTAGGGCTTCCTGAGGATGATTATTTCCCACGCAGCCTTGAAGAAAAAATTGTTGCCCATGCAGATAATCTTGTAAAGGGAACAAAAAGGATTACCATAGAGGAGAGAATTAAACTCATGCGTAAGAAAGAAGTATCAGAAAAGGTGATTCAGAGAGTAAAGAAACTCGCTGAAGAAGTAGAGGGATTTTACAGTTAAACCTCAGATAAACCTCAGATTTTTCAGGATATCAGGAAGTATGGATATCCGGCTAAAGAAAAAGAAGAAAACAATTATTTTGCGAAATCTTCCTCCGAATTTAAATTCAGATGCCTTTAGTAGAATAAAGGAGGAAAACTTATATATAGCGATATTAATAATGAGATAGTGGATTGCTAAATCCTGCGATTTAAGCTAAAAATGCTCACCTCACTAAAACATTTTTTTTAGCGACATTTTCTCATTTTTAACTTATTATGAGGGTATGTTTATGGATAATGACAAATATTTAAAGGGCACAACTACCGTAGGAGTAGTTTGTACCGATGGTATCGTGCTCGCAAGTGAACAGAGAGCCACAATGGGGAATTTCATCGCAAGTAAAACTGCAAAGAAGGTTTACCAGATCGATGACCTTGTAGGAATGACCACTGCCGGTTCGGTAGGGGATGCCCAGCAGCTTGTGCGGCTCGTAAATGTAGAATCACAGCTCTACAAGATGCGCAGGAATGAATCCATGACAATCAAAGGAATTGCAACCTTGATGTCAAATTTCTTAAATGCCAACCGTTACTATCCTATGATGGTCCAGCTCCTTATAGGAGGAGTTGACAAGAATGGACCTGCTGTTTACTCACTGGATGCCCTTGGTGGAAGCATTGAAGAGACAAGGATCTCAGCTACCGGCTCCGGTTCTCCCATGGCATACGGAGTGCTTGAAGACCAATACAGGGAAAATATGACTGTAAAAGAAGGTCTTGACCTTGCTATCCGGGCGATCCACAATGCAACTAAAAGGGACTCAGCGTCGGGAGAAAACATCGATGTAGTGGTAATTACTAAGGAGGCATTCAAAAGGTTGGATCCCGAAGAAGTAAAATCCAGAAGGGCTTCATTAAACTAAAAACTAAATAATTTCACTGTTGGTTTTTTATTTTAACATCAAACTAACATCTTTTTCAACTTATTATTTTTTCAATACCCACATACTTTTTCATTTTTTGACAAAAAGGAAGATTCTTAATGCCTATTGAAGACGTGCTATTAGACCTCAAACATAAAATTGAGAAAAATCTACCCGAAGGAGTTACAATTACCGACGTTGAATTCGAGGGGCCTCAACTTGTGTTATATACTGAAGAGCCCCGCAAATTCGCAGACGACGGGAACATCATTCGCAACCTAGCAAAAGAACTCAGGACGCGGATTGCCATGCGCCCGGATCCAAGGGTACTTGCAACTCCTGAAGACTCTATTTCTATAATCGAAGAAGTCGTTCCAAAAGAATCCGTAATATCGAGCTACTATTTTGATCCCGATTCCGGAGAAGTGATCATTGAAGCTGAAAAACCGGGCCTTGTGATAGGAAAGCACGGAGCGACCCTTAGAGAGATCACAAAACAAATCGGCTGGATTCCGAAAGTTGTTCGGACTCCTCCAATCAAATCCCGTACAGTAAAAAACATCCGGGAATTCATGAAGAACCACCCCAAGGAAAGAAAAGAAATCCTTAAATCCGTGGGGAGAAAAATTCATAAAGAGTGTACCTCTAAAGATCAGTGGGTAAGGGTTACAGCTCTCGGGGGATGCAAAGAAGTCGGAAGGAGCTGTTTCCTGCTCTCTACCCCGGAGTCCAGAATCCTGATTGACTGCGGAGTCAATGTAGGCTCTGACGAAAACATGACGCCTTATCTTTATGTTCCAGAAGTTTTCCCCTTAAATCAGATAGATGCAGTGATAGTTACTCATGCCCACCTGGACCATCAGGGGCTTGTCCCTCTGCTTTTCAAATATGGATATGAAGGCCCGGTATACTGCACGCCCCCTACAAGGGACCTGATGGTATTGCTCCAGCTCGACTATATCGATGTGGCAGCAAAGGAAGGGAAGAAGATTCCCTACGAGTCAGGGATGGTAATAAAGACCCTCAAGCACACAATTCCTCTGGACTATGAGGAAGTAACGGATATTTCGCCTGACATCAAGCTGACTTTCCACAATGCGGGTCATATCCTGGGCTCGGCAATTTCCCACTTCCACATAGGAGACGGGCTTCATAACGTGGTCTTTACGGGAGACTACAAGTATGAGAAAACCAGGCTTTTCGACCCTGCTGTAAATAAATTCCCGCGAGTTGAAACCGTAATCAGTGAGGCTACCTATGGAAATTCCAATGCTTTCCAGCCTGCACTTAAGGACGCTGAAAGGCACCTGCAGATGGTAGTCAAGAACACCGTGGAACGTGGAGGAATTGCCCTTATCCCGGCTTTTGCTGTTGGTCGAAGCCAGGAAGTTATGATAGTGCTCGAGGAATCCATAAGAAAAGGTTTGATTCCCGAAGTCCCGGTCTACCTGGACGGGATGATCTGGGAGGCTACAGCAATACATGCGACACATCCCGAGTACCTGAACAATGACCTGAGGAAGTTGATCTTCCAGAAAGGTCAGAATCCCTTCCTATCCGAATGCTTCAAACCCGTTGATTCCTACGAGGCACGCCAGAAGATAATTCAGAACCCGCATCCCTGTGTGATTCTTTCAACCTCAGGTATGATGAACGGAGGACCGGTTATGGATTACTTCAAAGCCTTTGCCGAAGACCCGCGCAATACTCTTGTGTTTGTAGGATATCAGGCCGACGGAACAGTCGGACGCAGGATCCAGAAAGGATGGAAGGAAATCCCTATGTCAGGAAAGAACGGTACAGAGATCCTGAAAATGAATATGGAAGTTCAGGTAGTGGACGGCTTCTCAGGCCATTCAGACAGAAGGCAGCTTATGGATTATATCAAGAGAATGCAACCTCGTCCGGAAAGGGTGTTCACCGAACACGGGGATGAAAAAGCCTGTGTTGACCTGGCAAGTTCGGTTTACAAGAAACTTAAGATTGAGACTCGAGCTCTCACAAACCTGGAAACTGTAAGGTTACTGTGACCCCGCAGGGGCCACAAATTCCTTTTTAGAGAAAGATTAAACCTTTTTCATGCCCTGAACCTGGATAACGGGCTCAAGACTGAGTAGATGTTCCATCAACTTCTTGTGGTCACTTACTACAAGATCTGCTCTGTCAAGCCGCGAAGGCTCCAGATATGTAGGAACCCCTATGCAATAAATTTCAGCTTTTTTTGCAGCTTCTACGCCCAGAATGGCATTTTCAATGATTATACATTCTTCTCGTCGGACTTTTAGAAGTTCTATTGCTTTTAGAAAAGGATCAGGATCAGGTTTTGAGTTCGTAACATCGTCTCCCGTGACCACAATGTCGAATATACCAGGGAAAAGCTGGTCGACGATACCGTGAACAATCAAACGGTCCGAGCCCGATACTACAGAGAGCAGAAAACGAGTCTTAAGCAATTCAAGGCATTCTTTCAATCCATCGAAAGACTTCAGTTCAAAGATTCGTTCGAATTCCTGCCTGTAGATTGAGGTGATCATTTCAAAATCATATGCATCCGGCTCTTTTCGGGCTTTTCGGATAAGCAGGGGAAGGCCATTTCGGGGATTTGAACCTTCAATTTCGTAAATGTCCTCATCCTTAATTTCCATACCCATATCAAGAAAAGCTTTTTTCCAGGCTGCTGCATGAAAGGGCATGGAATCTACGAGAATACCGTCCATATCGAAAATTAATGCCTTTAACACGGTTCTGGCTCCAGAATCAAAAACTAAGTATTTTGAATCAAAATTGCTTAAGAATTAAATTAAAAACGGCTTCACGGTCTTAAAGCTTTCCCGAAACCCTGAAAAGAAGGATATTTTTGAATGGAAAACATTTATCATTTTTTCTCAAAAAGGATACGAATTTCCCACTCACATGCACCGAATAAATTAATTTTAGAATATTTGAGTAAAGAAAGTTGAGTGACATGGGAAGTTATTGTTAAAGAGCATAAATATATAAACATTTATATAGAAAGATAGCCTCTCACTCAAAAAATTAATCAAGAGCCTCGAAATCTTCGAATGATACCGAAAAAGTTTTTAAGAGGAGAATTCTACTTAAAAGTAAGAATATAAACAGTCTCATTAAATTATAAAGAGTTATAATTGAAGGTCTCAAGAAAAACGGATTGCATAAGGGACATTATTAACACTTCAAAGCGAGAGTGGCATCAAAAAAATATAGAAAACAAGAAAGAAATGTTGCCCTGACTTGCATGATCAGGAGAGCCTTCCTGAGAAAACTAGACTTTCAAGAAAATATGAGACAAATGTATATAAATATTGCGGCAGTGCCATCCCCTTCCTGTTTGAGAAATTAGTAACAAAGGAAGGAAAAGAGTGCATATATGAAATTTATGGGTGACATATTTAAACTTGATATACAATTTAAGAATGTTGTTTAAATATGTCCGAAATATTTAAGTTCACTAGAGTGCCAACTTATTAAAGATAACGGATAAAAAACTTTTATATAGTTTTGAAAGTTATCGAGTAACTCCACTCAAAAGTAGTGACAGATATGTGACCCCCGATACAACGGGTGGGGAGTCAAACAAACTATTAGATACAAACCCAGTCGAGGGGATAAATTGCAATCTATAGTACAGGAAGCAATGAAATTCAGTGAAAAAGAGAAGGAATATCGAAAAAATACCTCCTCTGATGAAGAATTCGAAGAATTCGGGCAACCGAGAATCATGATTGTCGGGTGCGGGGGTGCCGGGAACAATACCGTAAACCGGCTATATAATATCGGAATCGAAGGCGCAGAAACCGTTTGTATCAATACCGACAAGCAGCACCTTGATAACGTCAGGGCTGATAAGAAAATCCTGGTGGGAAAAACCCTCACCAGAGGATTGGGAGCAGGCGGTTATCCGGAGACTGGAAAGAAAGCTGCGGAACTTGCAAGAGGCACCCTTGAAGAAGTATTAAAGGATGTTGACCTCGTGTTCATTACCGCAGGCTTGGGAGGAGGCACCGGGACAGGTGTTGCCCCGGTGGTTGCCGAAGTGGCAAAAGAACAGGGAGCAATTGTCGTAGGAATGGTCTCCAGCCCCTTCAGAGTAGAAAGGGCCCGCATCTTCAAAGCCGAAGAAGGTCTTGAAGACCTTCGCAGGGCAGCAGATACCGTTATTGTTCTGGATAACAACCGGTTGCTTAACTATGTGCCAAACCTTCCTATTGACCAGGCCTTCTCAGTAATGGACCAGCTGATTGCCGAAACCGTAAAAGGGATCACAGAGACGATTACCGTGCCCTCTCTGATAAACCTTGACTATGCAGATATCAGGACCATTATGAGCTGCGGAGGAGTTGCAGTCATGCTTGTAGGCGAGTCAAAGAGCCAGGACAAGAGCACTGAAGTTGTCCGGACTGCACTGAACCACCCACTGCTTGACGTTGATTACAAGGGTGCAACCGGAAGCCTTGTCCATGTTACAGGCGGGCCTGACCTGAGCTTGAAGGAAGCTGAAGAGATCGCCTCCATGCTTACCTACGAGCTTTCCCCGAATGCCAATGTTATCTGGGGCGCAAGGATCAGGGAAGATTATGAAGGCAAGGTCAGAGTAATGGCGATCATGACAGGTGTTCAGTCTGCCCAAATTTTGGGCCCTCAGGCAGGATCTGGAATCCTGGAGTCCAGAACCGAAGCTGATCCCATCCAGGAAAGAAGATTTGGTAAAATGACACCTGCGGGCAGAATGAGAGATACTGCAGGACCTCTTAGAAAGAAGCATGACGAGTCAATTATTGACTTTATAAATTAAACCAACTCAGGCAAAAGCCCGGATCCTCAAAGCTGAAAAGTTCGGGCTTTTTACCCCCTGATACTTTTTTAGCCGATGCGCTTTCAAACAGATATGCTTTTTTATTAGCGATTCTATCTAAAAAACATGAAAATTTTGATTGCAACAGGGCGGCTTGCGGAAAATACCGTCAGAAAAGCAGTTGGAGAAAAAGCAGATATTTTAGTAGTGAATATTGATATTGCCGCCTTCATCACCCCAAATAAGCTTATCAAAGCATTTCAAGAAGCAAATCTTTCAAAAAATTACGATCTTATTCTTCTTCCAGGGCTTGTGCCAGGAGATTTTTCAAAAATTTCCAGAGAACTGGGCTGTAAAATCCGTCTTGGACCACAGCATGCCTATGACCTTGGTTTTGTACTCCCTTTTGCTGAAAAAACAGAGTTTTCCGAAAAAATTCCGGCCTGTGAACTACTTGCTAACGTTAGAAAAGAATCAGCCTTAGAGCTTATTACAAAAACCGAAGAAGAAGCCTCTTCATTCTTCGCACTGCGAGGAGTAAAACTCGGAGGAAAGGCCTGCATGAAGGTCATGGGAGAGATTGTGGGAGCCATGGAGATGGATGCCCTCATACTTCAGGAAAAAATAGAAGCTTTTATCGCCAGGGGAGCAGATATTATCGATCTCGGGGCTACCCTCAATACTCGGCCCGAACAGGTTCGAAGAACCTTATCCCTTGCAAAAACTCTCACATTGGCACCGATAAGCATTGATACCCTCGACCCTGAACTGATAAAAGAAGGAGTAGAAGCCGGAGCCGATCTTGTTCTGAGCCTGAACAGCACGAATATGGAGGCTGCAGGCCCGATTGTTGCCAGAGCAGGAACCGCAGCTGTTGTAATTCCTGATGAAGGAAATAGCCTGGAAAGCCTTGTAAGAAACATCGAAGCTGCCCGCAGGCTTGGAATCGAGAAAATCATAGCTGATCCTGTCCTTGACCCTATAGGCCACAATATAACCGAATCCATTGTACGCTATCATGATTTTCACAGGATCTACCCTCAGATCCCCGTATTTTTCGGAGTTGGCAACGTTACGGAACTTATGGATGTAGACACCATAGGAGTCAATGCCACACTCTGTGGGATCGGAATGGAAGCTGGGGCAAGCATCCTTTTCACCCCCGAGTTCAGTGACAAAGCGCAGGGTTCCATCAGGGAACTTAAAATAGCTTCTGAAATGATGCAGCTTTCCAGCATAAGGGAAAGCTCTCCAAAGGACCTGGGGCTTGATCTTCTTTGCATTAAAGAAAAACGCAGGCGACCCGATGGTCCCCTTCCGGAAAATGCAATTCGTGCCAAACTTTCGAAAAACTGGCGTGTGGACCCTGCAGGCCCTATCCGCATCTGGATTGTACCGGACAGCATAAGTGGAAACGGCGGAATGATCGTAGCTGAACATGGGAAAGCTTCAGTGGTAGGAAAAAATGCCAGGGAAGTTATGGATACACTGCTTGAATTAAAATTAGTCTCCCGCCCGGATCATGCCGCATACCTGGGAAGGGAACTGGAAAAAGCCGAACTTGCCCTGTACTTTAACAGAAGTTATGCCCAGGATGATATATTCTGAGCAAAGAGAAATACAGATAAAGTAGAAGATGTGAGAGAATGAGACTAGAAAATGAAGATAAGCAGGCAATTTTTGAGATAGCGGCAGCCCGCTATTTCACAACACAGAACTGGAAATGGGTAAACTTGAGGAAAGATATTAATAAAATCCTCAAAGCTTTCGATGAACTGAACGAACAGTATGCATCCTACTCCTATGTAAGCAGGGACTGGTATGTGGAAAACATGGGGGCCAGGAATATTCACATGTGCAATACCTGGGAGGACTTAAAGAATCTGGTTGCATTCCTGAATACCCATGGAAATGTTTTCAATTTCCTTATCAATACAGGAAACAGAAAATCCTTCTGCATCGTAAGTGACTCAAGGGATTTGAACGAAAATCAAGCAAAGGCTATCAAAGAAGTTCAAAAACTCGGGTACAATACTTTTGTGTTCCTTGCCACAATCCCGGATGAAATCGAGTTCCAGCTGCTACAGGTTAGGGGAGTAAACTGATCTCTCCGGACCTGTTTCAGCTTTCACCTTTCTATCACCTGCTTTGACCGAGAAAAAGTCTCAAAGGAGGTTTTTATCGAGTCAATTACTCAATTTTTCCTGTTTCTGCCTGGTAAGCCTGACCTTCACAGAGGATTTAAACCGCCAAAAAACGAAATGTTTTTAGTCTATCACTATCAAATAGGAAAGTGTATTCCTTTTTGGATATAAGTAAAATAAATACTCGTAGTGTGTGAACAAGTATTATTGAATAAGTTAACTTGTATGAAAAGAGGAGGCTTACTTAAAGGATAGAACGGAACGATTGTTAACAGCTAATGCTATATGTTTTTGTTCCTGATATTTATCCATATATTGTTAAAGGAGCTTAGGCTGTAGAAAAGGATCTGTATTCTACAAATGGATGCCTGAATTCTTTGAATTCGCAACTATTTTTTGCAATTTCAGATCATGCTTTTACAAAACTCTGCTCTACATACTCAGGGGTAAATAATAGTTGAACAAATAAGAACTAAGACTTTTCTGGTTTAGTCCAGCTGTTCGCTTGGTTAGTCCTGAGAATCGAAAAATTTTGAAGGATTACAGGATTAAGGATACAGTGCCTGCCGTACAAAGATTAAGCTTTGAAAAAATCAGAAAATCAGGGCACGATTTTGGAAGAGATAGAAAAAAATAAAAAAGAGAAAAAGGGGGAAATCAGAGCAAAAACAAAGGTGCAAAAACAACCGCCACGATGCTCATGAGCTTTATGAGGATGTTGATTGCCGGACCAGCCGTATCCTTGAAAGGATCACCCACAGTATCCCCTGTAACACCGGCCTTGTGTGCATCCGAGCCCTTTCCGCCGAGGTTCCCGGTTTCAATGAACTTTTTCGCATTGTCCCATGAACCGCCTGCATTAGACATTGTGATTGCGAGCATGAAACCTGAAACCACAGAACCTGCAAGGAGTCCGCCAAGTGCGCCAGGACCAAGTACAAGTCCGACTATGAGGGGTGAAATAACTGCCAGTACCCCGGGTGCAATCATCTCTTTCAGAGCAGAGTGTGTTGAGATTGCAATACATTTGCTGTAATCAGGATCAGCTTTGCCTTCCATCAGACCTTTGATTTCTTTAAACTGCCTCCTCACTTCAACTACAACTTCACCTGCCGCATTTCCGACAGCCAGGATAGTCATTGAGGAGAAGAGGAAAGGAAGCATTGCACCGATAGTAAGTCCGATGAATACATTGGGGTTCATGACATCGATAGCGGTGAGATTTACTGCAATGCCGTATGAAGAGAAGAGGGCAAGTGCAGTGAGAGCAGCGGAACCTATTGCAAAACCTTTGCCGATAGCTGCTGTGGTGTTTCCTACCGCATCGAGTGTATCGGTAATCTGGCGAACCTCTTTCTTCTGGTGGGACATCTCGGCAATACCGCCTGCATTATCAGCCACGGGACCATATGCATCGACTGACAGTGAGATTCCAAGGGTTGCAAGCATTCCCACGGCTGCAATAGCTATACCGTAGAGGCCTGAAAGCTGGTATGAAATATAGATTGCAATACTGATGATGATAACTGGCCAGAGGGTTGATTCCATCCCCTTTGCAAAACCTGTGATGACGTTTGTAGCTGAGCCTGTTTGACAGGAATGTGCAACACTGAGAGTTGGCTTCCTATCATATGATGTGTAGTACTCTGTGATCTGTCCTATCAGGAAACCGGAGACAAGTCCTGCAACACTTGCAAAGAAGACATTTAATCCATACTCTCCGAGAAGCATATCTGTAACGAAATACGAGGCAATGACTGTAAGAACGATTGCAGAAATCAGCCCCATATTAAATGCCATATGAATCGCGGAAGACTCTGTCTTGTTTGTGCGGACAAAAAAAGTACCGATAACGGATGCAAGAATTCCAACAGCCGAAATTAGCAGTGGGACCAGAACAACGTTCTGAACTGAAATACCGGGGAATGTAGTTGCTGCTGTTGACGCTGCAAGAAGCATTGTTGCAACTATCGAACCAACATATGATTCGTAGAGATCGGCTCCCATGCCCGCAATATCTCCGACGTTGTCTCCAACATTGTCGGCAATCACAGCAGGATTTCTCGGATCGTCCTCAGGAATTCCGGCTTCAACCTTGCCTACCAGATCTGCACCGACATCAGCAGCTTTGGTAAATATTCCGCCGCCGACACGGGCAAAGAGAGCAATAGATGAAGCTCCGAGTGAAAAACCTGCAACGATATTCATAGTGGTAACTAGATCAAGGTCGGTAAACGTATTTGAAATAATTATAAATGAAGTGGACAGCCCAAGAAGACCAAGACCTACAACACTCATCCCCATAACAGTGCCTGATGCAAATGAAACTCTAAAAGCCGGACCAATGCCTCTAGCAGCAGCATTTGTGGTCCTACCATTCGCAATAGTAGCTGTAAGCATCCCTGCATATCCTGCTGCTGCGGAGAGCACTGCACCAAAAACAAAACATAATGCAGTGAGGGAGCCATTAGGGAGAATTAATGCGAGTATAATTGCAAATAAAACGACAAAAACAGCAATCGCACGGTATTGTCTGTTAAGGTAAACCATGGCGCCACTGTGGATTAATGCAGTAATTTTTTTTATAACATCATTACCTTCGCCTTCTTTTTGGACATTTTTATAGGATACACCTGCAAAAATCAGACCAATAAGGGCACATATTGGTGCAAGGTAGATTAACATATCCATAACTTTAACCGTCCTCCGGAAAAATATCTCAAAAATATTTTCGGGTGCTGAATACTCCGAAGTACTTTTTGTGATAATAATTTCATATTTCTATATATAACTTATACTCATTTTTTTGATTTGAAATATAGAGAAACTGCCCATTTTAATTACTGGTATACTTAATTTTTCAATATGAGCATACACGTAGTTACAATTATCTTATATAAATCTACTTAACGGCATCATCCAGCTAATTTTATAAATTAACGTTCCTTCATCTCTTTTGCTATGATGTTCTCTTGTAAACGGTTCTTATCATGAATGTAGGGCAAAAAACCTTGTTTTTCACAGTTCAGTAGATGAATACGGTGCTTATTAGTCAAATATATCTAAAAGACGAAATTTACTAGTTAAAAAACAAAATTTACAAACAAAATTATTTTTTCTGTCGACAATTATCAGTCTCTTTTAATACTTTATAGAATTTAGCTGAAAAAACATGAGGTGATGCTAACTAAAATTTTGAGTATTCCTTATTTAAATTCAGCAAGTTCCTATTTGATCTTAGTTTCATCTTTTTAATACTGTCTACGCCATTTCCTATGGTTTGTATTTTGGTATAATCTTCAGATGGGGAAAACACATAGTATTAATAGAAATAAAGAGATTCTTGTAAAAATATTAAAGAGATATTCAATCAGGCAAAGGGTAAAAAAGTTTATATAAAAAATAACTATAGGACTTACGCATTTGAAGTGCAGAATCATGTGCGAAAACATTGTGATTAAAACTATGTTTTAGGCAGTCCAAGGTTTAATGCTATTGATTTCTCAGTTCAACCGCGTATAGTTCCAAACTATTTACGCTTTCGTCGAAAATGAGGCTTTGAAAATTCGGAATAACACTTTAGAATAAAACTAAAACTACTTAGTTATCAAAAAAAAAGGGTGAAACGATGTTGTTTTCAAGTTACTTTTTAAAATTAATATAAGAGAAGTGATCGGCTAAATGGAGTTTATAAACAAAAATAGAATGGGCAAGGCAATGGTTAAAGGCCTGTTCAGCTTAGCCATGCTGTCGCTAACACCGGCAATAGTAGCTGCCAGTGAGGCGAATCTTAAGATTCCGAATTTAAGCCAGGAGCAAAATAATTTATTGCTCTACGGTATCCTGGTCTGTGTATTAGGTATGGTATTCGGCTTTTACCAGTTCATAAAGGTGAAAAGAATGAGAGCCCACCAGTCTATGCTGGATGTGGCCAACACAATTTACGAGACCTGTAAAACATATCTTATTCAGCAGGGCAAACTACTGTGCATATTATTCGCTTTTATCGGCGTCTGTATAGCCTTCTACTTTGGGTTCCTGCAGGAAACACCTCTTAGCGGAGTACTGCTTATCCTGGCCTGGACTGTAATAGGAATCCTGGGTTCCTACGTTGTCGCCTGGTACGGTATTCGCATGAATACCCTGGCTAACAGCAGAACCGCATTCGTTTCTCTGGAAACAAAACCTTTAAAACTATTAAATATTGCTCTCGACGCAGGAATGAGCATAGGAGTGCTTCTGGTTTGCGTTGAGTTAATAATGATGTTAATTATATTGCTGTTTGTTCCCAGGGATTTGGCCGGTGCAAGCTTTGTAGGTTTTGCAGTCGGAGAATCCCTGGGAGCCAGTGCCTTACGTATTGCCGGCGGGATATTCACCAAGATCGCAGATATCGGTTCCGATCTGATGAAAATAGTCTTTGGAATAAAAGAAGACGATCCGCGTAATCCCGGGGTTATTGCGGACTGCACGGGAGATAATGCAGGTGACAGCGTAGGACCAACAGCAGACGGATTCGAAACATATGGTGTAACCGGCGTGGCCCTGATCTCCTTCATCGTTCTGGCTGTGCAGCCTGAACTGACAGGAATCCTGCTTACCTGGATCTTTGTCATGCGCGTACTTATGATAATTACCTCAGTAGGTTCTTTCTACATCAATAGAGCCTTAAGCCAGGCAAGATTCGGCAGCAAAGATGATTTCGATTTTGAACAGCCCCTGACCAGTCTGGTATGGATTACCTCTATTCTTTCCATCGTGGTAACCTTTGCAGTAAGCTATTACCTATTAGGGCCCGGTTCCGGAGTACCTGCTCAGTTGCAGAAACTCTGGCTGGTACTCTCAGTAATAATAAGCTGTGGAACCCTTGGAGCGGCTTTAATTCCCGAATTTACCAAAATATTTACAAGCCCTAACTCACTGCATGTAGCCGAAGTTGTCAAAGCTTCCCGCGAAGGCGGCCCGTCTCTGAACATTCTTTCCGGACTGGTTGCAGGTAACTTCAGCGCATTCTGGATCGGCATGGTGTTCTTCGCACTGATGTTCGTTGCCTATTATGCCAGCGGGTATGGCCTGAGCGAGATAATGATCTATCCCTCCATATTTGCATTCGGCCTGGTGGCATTTGGAATGCTGGGCATGGGCCCTGTTACCATAGCCGTTGACAGCTACGGGCCGGTAACAGATAACGCCCAGTCCATTTACGAGCTGTCACTTATAGAAACAATTCCCAATGTAGGTCAACAGATCCAAAAAGAGTTCGGCTTTAAACCGGATTTCGATAAAGCCAAGCACTATCTGGAAGCCAACGATGGAGCAGGAAATACCTTTAAGGCCACAGCCAAACCAGTCTTAATAGGCACAGCTGTGGTTGGCGCCACGACCATGATCTTCTCGCTGATTCTGGTTATTAAGAATGTTCTGGGGGTACAACCGGAAGAAATTCTAACCCTGCTCAATCCCTATACTATCTTCGGATTATTAGCCGGTGGTTCTGTAATCTACTGGTTTACCGGGGCATCAACCCAGGCCGTAACCACTGGAGCCTACAGGGCGGTCGAATATATCAAAAAGAACATCCAACTGGATGAAAACGCCAACCAGAAGGCATCCACTGAACAGTCAAAAGAGGTGGTAAAGATCTGTACCCAGTATGCACAGCAGGGCATGTTCAACATCTTTGTCGCCATATTCTCCTTTACCCTGGCATTTTCCTGTCTCTCCGCCCCTGTAAATGGAAACCAATCCGTGGCGCTGTTTGTCTCTTATCTGATCTCCATCGCTGTATTCGGATTGTTCCAGGCTGTCTTCATGGCCAATGCCGGCGGATGCTGGGATAATGCCAAAAAAGTTGTGGAAGTAGACCTGCAGGAAAAAGGCACCGCTTTACATGAAGCAACAGTAGTTGGCGATACCGTAGGCGATCCTTTTAAAGACACCTCATCAGTGGCCTTGAATCCAATCATTAAGTTCACCACCCTGTTTGGATTGTTAGCAATGGAAATCGCTATATCCGAGTCATTCAGAAATATGGCTCCCTATGTAGGCGGAATATTCCTTTTGGTTGCATTATTCTTTGTATGGCGTTCATTCTACGGAATGAGAATCCCAACCGAGAAATAACGTAGAGAACAACTATTGGTTAAGACTATTGGTTAAGACTATTGGTTAAGAATACTATAAAATCAAGTCTCACAACAGCACATGTTGTGAGGCCTCTTTTCTACTGAAGGGTCTCCAGACCCATAATCTGAGGCTCCCAAACATAATTTTTATTAAAAAACCTATTCATTTTTTCACTAATTTTGATCATCATTTGTTTTTTTCGATCTCGGTAGCTTAAATATCATAAAATGGCCGCTGTTATGACAAAATATGGTTCGTTCCTTAATCATTCTGGCATCTGGTACCTGAATGCAAAAACTGATTATTCAGACCACGGTCTGAGACTCTCTTCTACGCTCAATAAAGATTATTAAGAGCTGATTTTAGATCCTTTGATATGTCAGGCAAAATGGCACAAAAGTTTATAGAAAATAACTATTTACGCTTTCGTCAAAAATGGGACTTTAACAATTAAAATAATACTTTAGAATAAAACTAAATTGATGCAAAGAAATAATTATAAAATTAAATAAATACATGTAAGAATATAATATATTGAAGAAAATAAGAGGAGAAATAAAAGCTAAAGGATAGGGAATATTTGAAGAGATGTAAAAAATATAAAAATGTGACGTAAAAACATAAAAATTTGAGCGGTTATCAAAACCAAAGGAAAGAAAATTTATGGAAGGTTTAATATTTATTGCTCCTTTAGCAGGCATTATAAGCTTGGCCTCCGCTGCCTTATTCACAAATAGTGTTTTGAAAGAAGATGTTGGCAACAAAAAAATGCAGGAGATTGCCAGTGCAATTCAGGAAGGAGCTATGGCTTACTTAAACCGTCAGTACAAAACGATTGCGGTGGTTTCGATCATTCTCGCATTCTTAATTCTCTTTTTGCTTGACGATGGCCTGAAAATTGCAGCAGGTTTCCTGGCAGGAGCTATTAGTTCGGCTGTTGCCGGATATATTGGGATGAATGCTTCAGTAAGAGCAAATATCCGGACTGCTCATGCTGCCTCGAGCGGGGTTGAAAAAGCATTATCTGTTGCATTCCGAGGGGGGGCTGTTACAGGACTTGCCGTGGTAGGACTTGCACTGCTTGGAACAAGCAGCTTTTATATCCTCTACGGGGACGTAGACCTTGTTGTAGGGTTCGGTTTTGGTGCAAGCCTTATCAGTCTTTTTGCCAGGGTAGGTGGGGGTATCTTCACAAAAGCTGCAGACGTCGGCTCTGATCTTGCGGGTAAGCTTGAAGCCGGAATTCCTGAAGACGATCCGAGAAACGCAGGGGTTATTGCTGATAACGTGGGCGACAATGTAGGAGACTGCGCAGGAATGGGAGCAGATCTCTTTGATACCTATGTAGTTACTTCTCTGGCTGCAATGCTGCTCGGTTCCCTTATAATCAGCACTTACGAGAATGCAGTACTTTACCCTCTTATGCTGGGCTCGGTCGCAATCTTTGCGTCCATCATATCCGTCTTCTTTGTGAAGCTTGGAAAAGAAGGAAACATTATGCGAGCCCTTTATAAAGGCGTAGCCGGTTCAGCGATTATCTGCATGGTTGCATTTTACTTCGTTACCGACGCCCTGATGGGAAGCATAAAGTTTTACTATGCGGCACTGGTAGGCGTCATTATCATGGTGCTTATGGTCATTATCACCGAATACTACACCTCCACAAATTACAGGCCTGTGAAAACTATTGCATCATCCTCTGAAACCGGAGCTGCAACCAATATCATTTCAGGGCTATCCATAGGCTTTGAAAGCACTCTTTTGCCTACGGTAGTGATAGTAGTTGGTATCCTTGCCTCATACTTCGTTGTCGGTGGAACCGCAGACCCGGGAGTAGGGCTTTATGGAATTGCTATTGCAGCCGTTGCAATGCTCTCGACCACAGGCATGATCGTTGCGCTTGACTCCTACGGCCCCATTACGGACAATGCCGGAGGAATCGCTCAAATGGCAAATCTTCCCACCCGGGTCAGGAAAGTTACGGATGCTCTTGATGCTGTAGGAAATACTACAAAAGCGGTTACCAAAGGATATGCCATAAGTTCGGCTGCTCTCGGTGCACTTGCCCTTTTTGCAGACTACCGGAACAAAGTAAACCTTGAAGGGCAGTCCCTGAACCTTGATGACCCGGTCGTGCTTGCAGGACTGCTGCTTGGAGCATTGCTGCCTTTTGTATTCAGTGCAGTAACCATGAGCGCAGTAGGAAAAGCTGCTTTCGAAGTAGTAAATGAGGTCCGCAGGCAATTTAGAGAGATCCCTGGAATTATGGAAGGAACTGCAAAGCCAGAATATGGACGCTGTGTTGACATAGTCACAAAAGCCGCACTCCACGAAATGGCAATGCCAGGTTTTCTTGCAGTACCTGTACCCCTGCTTGTAGGATTCTTCCTGGGCCCAAAAGCTCTTGCAGGGCTCCTGATAGGACTCATTGTAGTGGGGTTCATGGTCGCCCTCCTGATGGATAACGGAGGAGGAGCCTGGGATAATGCGAAAAAACTAATTGAAGACGGAGAGCACGGAGGGAAAGGCTCTGAAGCCCATAAAGCTGCAGTAGTCGGAGATACCGTCGGTGATCCTTTCAAGGATACGGCAGGGCCTGCCCTTAATGCCCTGATTAAAGTCGTAAACATGGTAGCAATTCTCTTCTCATCCCTTATCATAGGCAAAGGCCTTTTCTAAGGAAGAAAAGATTCGGAAACCCGTTTTAAGGGACTACGACCATCAACTTTTACTTCTTTTTCCGATTTTTAATTCCCTTTACTCCATAACCTTACTCCATAACCTCAAAATGTTAGAGTCCATTTTTCAAATATAAAAGGACAAAACGTATCAGTTCCAAAACTGCTTACGTATCAGTTCCAAAATTGCTTACGTATTAGTTTTAAAACTGCTTATACGGTGTCCATAGATCAAAGAGGTATCGTGACTCATGCCAGAATTATTTCTACATATATACCGAAAACATACCGGAAACCCGGAAGACTTTCAGAAAAAAGCCTGCTCGGAATATACACTGGAATGTGAACTTATACACTGGAATGTGAACTACTTGATGTACTATTAGAGGAAGTAGTGAAGAAAATAGGATAAAAGTTTGCCCAAAATGAAGGTAAGAGAAACAGAACATTGATGCGTTCAAAAACGTAAAAAAGGATTCAATATTTTAAGTAGAAGTAGTGCGAGCGGGTTGGGGAGTGGGGGGTCATATGGGGAGTGGGGGGTATGGTATGTGAAAAAAGTTTTCCCGCTCACATTACTTACATTACCCCTATTCAAACTAATTATATAAATAGCTATGCATTCTCTCCGGTTTATTATAATAAAAATATCATATAACAGTGGTGACGCTTATTTAATTTTTTGAGTATGTATTTTATACAACTGTACAATAGATAAAAATCTTGCACATAGTTAAAAAATCCCTATTAAATTCACTCCGGGAATTTTAAGTCCTGGAAACAAATTTCAGAAAATTACCGTGACAAGAAACTATATACCGGATTGAGAGTTTTTAGTGCTATGAACCCTGACAGGCTTTTAATTTATGGAGCAGGTTTTGCAATTATGGGGCTTTCCAATGCTGTTATCCCTATCCTTCCGGAGCTTGCGAACCTGGACAATAGCATCTCTGGAGGATTTGCCTCAAGCCTGCTCTTTTCAGCCTATTTCCTCGGAGCCCTGGCTACAATGCTTCCTTTCGGAATTCTGGCTGATAGGTTCGGAAATCTAAAGTTCATCGGGTTTGGTATTATTCTGACAGCAATTTCAGGACTAACTATTCTGCTCTCAGAAAACCTCTGGATTCTTTTGATCTCAAGGTTCATAGAAGGTTCTGCATGCGGAGCTTTTTTCCCGGCTGCTTTTGCCAAACTTTCAAAATGCAGGGACCCGGGACGCTACATTGGAGAGTTTACTTTTCTTCTCAACGCCGGACTGGCAGCAGGTTCCCTTTTCTCAGGTTTGCTGGCGGATATCTACCTCAAAGGAGCAATTCTTATTTTTACATTTATGACTTTTATTTTAACCATATCTCTTGTTCCCAGGTGCAGGGAACTGATTCACCCCCAGAACACAGGGAAGTCAGGTAAGTTGCCGGATTCTCCCGGAAACCTTTTCAGAAAATCTTACAGAGAGATTACAGAACTCCTCAGTTGCAGCAATTCAGGAGTCTTGATCAGTTCCTTCTTGCTCAACGGAACCATAGGAGTTCTTATAGCTTATTATCCGGACTACAGCCTGAATACTCTCACAAAAACCCAGCTAGGGGGTTCTATTGCCAGTCTTTATGTCTGTGCAATGATCACCTCTTTACTTGTCGGACGCTTCAGAGTCAGGGAAAAAACCGTAATCCGAATAGGATTAATATTCTCAGCTTTTGGAGCTCTTTTTGCCATAAAGTACCCTTTCCTCGGATTCTCAAGCCTTGGAGGAGGGTCCGGCATTGCAACTGTAGGTTTTGCTCTGGCTGCTGCCAAAATGAATGCGGATAGGGGCCTTGTAATGGGAATTTTTAACACAACTATCTATGCGGGAATGTCTCTTTCCCCTATTATTGCAGGACTTTTTACAGGCTTTCTGAGTTTTGAAAAATTGTTCATAGCAAATGGTTGTATTTTGGTAGGAGCCCTTGCATTTAAAGTAAAAGACAGCACTCAAACATAAGACTTTAGCTAAGTTTTATATCAAAAACCCTTTTCAATTGATATAGTGCAAAACTTTTATTCCAGAGACTTTCCTGCTTTTCAGAAATAATTCTTAGAAACTATATGCGAACAGGGAAAAAAATGAAAATAGAGAAATAAAAGAGGAAAAGAATAGATCCTGAAAACCATTGAAATGAAGCATCGATTATGAAAATCAATATAAGGCTGAAAATGTAAAAATCAGTATAAGGCTGAAAATGTAAAAATCAGTATAAGGCTGAAAATGTAAGAATCTCAAAGCCCATGAACTTCAAAAAACTCATATTATATTCTTCAGTTTTTGCGATCCAGGGCCTCTCCAATGCAGCAATCCCCGTTCTTCCGGAGCTTGCAGGAGCAGGCAGTGGCGACTCTGCCTCTTCAAGCTTTCTTTTTTCCGGATATTTTGTGGGAGCCCTTCTAGCCCTGCTTCCTTTCGGAATCCTGGCAGACAGGATCGGAAACCTGAAAGTGATAGGATTTGGTGTTCTTCTAACTGTGCTTTCGGGCCTGGTTATTTCTTTTTCAGACAACCTGTGGATACTTGGAATCGCCAGGTTCTTAGAAGGAGTTGGCTGCGGGGCTTTTTTTCCCGCTGCTTTCTCCATGCTTGCGGAATGGAAGAACAGTCAGCGCAGCCTGGGAGAATTTAATTTCCTGCTAAACGCAGGGTTGGCTGCAGGCGTTTTTCTCTCAGGAATACTTGCAGGATCGGGGATCAAGACTGCAATAGGCATCTTCACGCTTCTGGCAGGTCTTTCCCTCATCTTTCTTCTGTCGGAAACAGAAGAACTGTTATCTTGGGGCAGAAAAAAGAAAAGATTTACTTATCAAAACAGTAACTGTCCTGTAAAAAGTCAGCAAGATCTCTCTTTGCTTTTCGAACTCGGAAGTTACCTGAAAAAAGCCCGGGAAACTATATTAAAAAGCAGTTTCGGGAAGATCTGGGGAATTTCGGTTCTTCTCTATGGGACCACAGGCCTGCTAACTGCAAACTATCCGGATTACAGTACTGGCTTTCTGACAAAATCGGAACTTGGGCTGGCAATCTCGGCTTCTTACCTGGCTGCAATGCTGAGTTCCCTGATCGCAGGCAGGCTGAGCATGAATTATAAAAGCATAGTGAGGGTCGGGATAATCCTCGCAGTAGCTGGTATCCTGCTCTCAGTAAAGATGCCAATAATGGCTTTCTCTCTTATCGGGGCAGGAGGGGGAATCGCAGTTGTAGGGCTAATTACGGCCACAGCAAAGATTAGTTCCAGCGGTTTTGCAATGGGACTTTTCAATACCGGAATTTATGCAGGTCTTGGACTGGGCCCGGTTTTTGGAAGCCTTTTTCTAGAACCCTTTGGCTATGAGGCTGTGTTCTTTGGAAGCGCCGTGGTGCTTATTACGATGTTCTTTGTAAAACTTGAGGAAAAATAAGGATAAAAAATCCTGTTTCAGGAACCTTTAGAGCTCCACATAAGCTATAAAAGGCACAAAAACCCTATGCTATAAATAATACATAACATTTTGAAATCTGGTGATTAATTGAAAATAAAGTCAAGAGTTCAGCTGAGGAAAAATGCGAAGAACAAAATGTTAAAAGACCTTGTATCCACCTTCGGCGAAACGATGGCAGGACTGGAAGATAAAGTCCTGGAAAAGATTACACTGGATGAATATTCCCTTATACTTGTGGATGGCAAGCCCCTGCTTTTCGAAATAGAAGGGCATCTTTTTCCGACAGTCCGTGGAGCTCTTGAGATGGGACTTCAAAAGCGCCTTGTAACTGTAGACAAAGGAGCTATCCGTTTCGTTTCAAACGGGGCGGATATTATGGCTCCGGGGGTCGTGGAAGCTGACCCCGAAATAAAAGAAGGAGACCTCGTAATCATCGTAGAAGAGACCCATCGAAAACCCCTCGCAATCGGAAAAGCCCTTATGGAAGGTTCACAGATGGTAGAGGCCGACTCAGGTAAAGCCATAAAGTCGATAATCCATGTAGGAGATAAACTCTGGAACATGGAACTCTGAAAATGCTCTTAAAAATGATACCTATTCTATTAAACGAAACTTTCTGGCAGGAAAAGAAAATCTCTGAAATTGAGAAGGAAAATCAAGATCAGCTTTATAACAGCAAAATTAATTAATATAGATTTCAATATAGCACAGTACTATCCAAATTTAAAAAAATACAAAAGGCGTGCATAAATGGCAAAACTCATAGACAAAATCCTTGGCGGCAATGTGAGAAGTACAACCAGTGCCGACGATTACACTGAAATTGACCTCAGTAAATATGAAGAGGTTCTCGAGGACGAGCCTGCAGAAACTTATGTAAAGATCGCAGAAGTCTCAAATATCAACCAGGTATCTCAACTGAAGCAGGAGATTTACAACGGAAATATCCTGATGATAGACATCTCAAGCATCAGGGGCGATGACCTGCTGAGAGATAGGGTTTTAAAAGAGCTGAAAGATGTTGTTATCGATGTCCATGGAGATATCGCAGGTGTTAAAGGAAACACCGTGATTGTAACTCCCACAGGCATTAAAATTGACAGATCCAAAATCTTTGGTGGAAAATATTGAATCACAATTTTTTTAAACAGGAAAGTTTTGAGACAAGGGTCTCCTGTCCGCTATGTCACAATGACCTGGTGATGAACTGGCAGAGGGATAATATCCCCTATTTCGGGGAGGTCATGTACATAAGTGCAAAATGCCAATGCAGTTTCCGTTTTGCAGACACTATGATCCTCTCCAGTAAGGAACCCATGCGTTATGAAATGCCAGTTGAGACCCCGGAAGACCTGGACGCAAGGGTCATCCGCTCAACCTCAGGAACAATCCGCATCCCGGAAATGGGGATTGTTATCGAGCCTGGCACTGTATCGGAATCGTATATAACGAACATCGAAGGCATACTGCAGCGAGTCCAGAGCGTACTTATGACCGCAAGCAGATGGGTACGGGAAGATGAAGAAAAATTCTCCCGAAGTCAGGAACTCCTGTGCATGCTCGAAGAAGTTATGGAAGGCAAGAAGAAAATTACAGTCATCATCGAAGATCCCCTGGGAAACAGCGCTATCATTTCGAAAAAGGTCACTGCTACCAAACTCTCAAAAGAAGAGGCTGAGGAGCTAAATACCGGTATGATCGTTTTCGATATCGACAAATCCGAACTTGAGCACGATGTTTCGGACAATATCCAGCCTCTCGGAGGAGATTAATTCTTTTTTCCTATTTTTCAACAGCCTGACAGAAGTTTCGGGGCATAGTTCCCATATGGTTATTAACTTTTATTCCAATAAGGCAAGCACACACTAGTATCGTAAAAACCTAATTATCGAACATATTATTTGGTAGCTTCCATCAGCTGATATGGTTTTGACCTTAAATTGATGATCCACAATTAAGTTTTCGTGACACTAGCTATGCAGGCAGTTTCCCGTGAATATACCATAAGTCTCAAAATGTGACAGCCTGGAAATCCACCTGTAGAACTTCGGAGAGAAAAAGGACTGTAGATTAGAGTGCCTGTCTGAGAGCAGGTCCTCAAATTAGCCCAAAAGTCTGTGTGTTCCTCAAAGAGATTGCGATTGATAATAGGTTTGATGCTGGAATCACGCATGCCTCTTAGAATTTGATCAAATTGAGAATTTAAACGTTAATTCAGATTGCGATAATACGGTGAAGGTATGGCAGAAAGCGAAAAAGAAGCAGCACTCCCCCCAAAAGAGGAATTCAGCGAATGGTATAACAATCTCCTGTGGATGGCCGAAATAATGGATGTACGCTATCCTGTAAAAGGACTCTATGTCTGGTACCCCTTCGGATTTGCCATTCGAAGATACACCTATAATATCATAAGGGAAATCCTTGATAACAGCGGACATCAGGAAACTATGTTCCCTCTGCTGATCCCGGAAAACGAATTCATGAAAGAAGCCGAACATATTAAAGGTTTTGAGAACGAGGTGTACTGGGTAACCCATGGAGGAAAAGATCCTCTTGATATTCCTCTTGCCCTTCGTCCGACCAGTGAGACTGCCATTTACCCGATGTACAAAATATGGGTCAGATCCCATGCAGACTTTCCTCTCAAACTTTATCAGATAGTAAATACTTTCCGCTATGAGACAAAACACACCCGCCCTCTGATAAGGCTCAGAGAGATTACTTCTTTCAAAGAAGCCCACACAGTGCATGCCACCTGGGAAGATGCAGAAGCCCAGGTTAAGGAAGCTATTAAGTTGTATACCGAAATCTACCGCAGGCTGGGAGTGCCTGTGCTCCGCTCAAGGAGACCTGATTGGGACAAGTTCCCGGGCGCTGACTACACAGATGCTCTGGATGCCGTTATGCCTGACGGAAAGACTCTTCAGATAGGCACTGTTCATCACCTTGGAGACAATTTCGCAAAGACATTCGATATTAAATATGAAGCCCCTGACGGGGAGCAGCGCTATGCCCACCAGACCTGCTACGGGATCTCAGAGAGATCTATTGCAGCTACAATCTCCATCCATGGAGACGACAAAGGGCTGGTTTTGCCGCCTGAGATTGCACCTGTGCAGGTTGTAGTCATTCCGATTATCTTCAAGAAAGGAGCAGAAGAGGTACTTGCAGCCTGCAGGGACATTCAGGAACGCCTGAAGGAAGTAGGTATGAGAGTTGAAATCGATGCAAGTGACCTTCGCCCAGGAGCCAAGTACTATAAGTGGGAAATGAAGGGCGTACCCCTGAGGCTTGAAATCGGGCCCAGGGATCTGGAAAATAAAGTTGCTGTGGCTGTCAGGAGAGATACAGGAGAAAAAGAACAGATCCCGCTTTCCGATATTGAAGCCGGTGTGCGTTCAAGATTTAAGGCGATCCACGAAAGCCTTTACGAAAAAGCAAAAACCGGGCTCGAAAACAGCCTATTTGACTGTACCGAACTTGAAGAAGTAAAGGAAAAACTCCAGAAAGGCGTTGCAACAATTCCCTGGTGCGGTAAGAAAGAGTGCGGACTTGAAATGGAAGATAAAATGGGTGCAGGAATCCTTGGCATACCCTTAGAGCAGAAAAAGGATCGAAAAGGAAGATGCCCTGTCTGCGGAGAAGAAACCGAAATCTGCGTGTATGTAGCAAGAACATATTAAACTGTGACTAAACTGTGACAGGAAAAAAGTGTGATAAGAATCAAATCCTTCTTCGGGTACAGACTGAAAAATAAGAATACTCAGGATTTATCCTGAATTTATATAAACCGGTCATAATGAGAACCGGTCATGATGAGAACCGGTCATGATGAGAACCGGTCATGATGAGAACCGGTCATGATGAGAACCGGTCATGATGAGATCGTAACCGCAATAAAAACCGAAATTGAGATTTTCCTTCTTAAGGAACTCTCAATTTCACGTTTTTTTCTTTTTTAGTTTTTTATCTGTTTCTACGAAGGCAATTTTATAGCCAGAGAGCACCTGAAAACAAAATAAATTATGAAGCCAATTGTGTAGGCGGAGTTACTCAATTGATCTTTAATATCATATTAGTTAAAATTGATTGCCTGAGCCCGAAACTAAAGTGAAATAAAGTAAACTTAAGTTGAGTAAAAACAAATTATATTTGTTTGTGGATAAATATTAAATAGTAAGTTGAAGAATTCTCATTGGATTTCGGGAAGAGTTACATCCATTTATTTCAGCATGGATTATGAGAAATCCGATTGTTTGTACAAAACAATCTCTGAATGAATATTCTTGAAATTGATCTTCACTTTATTCCATAGAGGAGATATGATATGGCCTGGATCGAACCGGAAGTAACCAGAAAACCCAAAAAACCGATGTTTTTGTGCGTGCTTTCCAATACTAAGACCGCACACATCCCGAAGCTTTCAGCAGCAGGAAAAACAGCTGAACTTACAGACTATACGCCTGCAGGGGATGCGGAGCTTATGGAAACAGGGGGCATTATAAGCGTACCAGTGCTCCCCATGACTCCTCCTTACGACACTCCTACTCCTGCAATTATGACCCGCTCGGCACTGAAGCTTACGGATGCTCCATACCATTTCATAAATTCCGGCCTTATTGTAACTCCAGAAGTTCCGTGCATCGACCTGAAAGCAAAACCCGGAGAAGATATAAGGGAACCAATTGCAGTAAGGGACGTACAGGGCATTTATGAGCGGGCAAAATTCCTGGCCAAGAGGCTCCGAAACCAGGTAGATCATGTAGTTATTGGGGAAAGTATTCCCGGAGGCACAACAACGGCAATGGGGGTTTTAATGGCGCTGGGATATAATGGAAACGTCAGCAGCAGCGCAGATGAGAATCCTCTTGAACTCAAGAAACAGGTTGTTGAAGAAGGCATGAAAGCATCAGGCCTGACCTTTGGTTGCCTGAAAGACGAACCCATGAGAGCTATTGCCTGCATGGGAGACCCGATGATGCCTGCTGTTGTAGGCCTTGTTGCAGGTTTTCAGGGCACGGAAACGAGTGTTGTCCTTGCCGGCGGAACTCAGATGGCAGCAGTTTATGCCCTGATCAAACATCTGGGTTTCAATACCGAAAAGCTTGCAATTGCTACCACCCGTTACGTGGTAGAAGACAAATCCGCAAACTTTATCGAACTTACCAGAACGCTGGGCGTGCCTGCGGTTTACATTGCAGATCCTGGCTTTGGGAAGTCCTCACTTAAGGGGCTTCACAGGTACGAGACGGGCACAATCAAGGAAGGCGCAGGTGCTGGTGGTGCCATGTACCTTGCAGGCCTTTACGGAATTACCCAGGAAGAGTTCAGAACCGAAGTAGAAAATGTCTGTAAATTGCTCAAAGCCGGGAATTGAAAAAACTGATTTTAGATTTCTGTTTTGAAAAAGTTAAAGGTTTATTAAACGAAACCAGCTTCTAGGTTTATTAAACAAAATGAGTTTCTTCGTATCTTTCTTTTTTTCAAATAATATTTCCTCTTTCTTTTTTTAAAGTATATTTTCCATTTTACAAAAAAATCTGAACAAATATATGGAAATATATGGAAAAAATTTCAATTTTTGGAGAAGATAGGTTTTTTCTTCCGGAAACTAATGGGATAAGAACACAGAAAAGAAAACTGTAAGAAAATTAAAAATTAGAAAAAGAGATTAAGAGCCTTTTTGGGCTCTTTTTAAAAAGCTAACTTTTTTCTGATTTTCTAACGCCAAACTCCTTTTTTCCAAATTATATTTCTGCCATAGAGTTTTGGACATCTTCAGAAAGTTTAAGGTTAGTAGCAGAAGATACCCTGTGGGCAGATATCGACTTCTGAACATAGAGCCCGTTAACCTCTTTTGAGAAATATGCTTCCGAACTCACACATCCACAGTTCCGACAATAGTAGAAGACATTAGAGCCCAGAACCTGGCGTTTCAGGCTGGTTTGACATACACTGCAAAGCATAGAGATACTGGCATCCCCCATGCAGATTCCTCATTCATAAATCATGATTGAATCTAGCCTTGCAGTACCTACTTTTGTCCAGTATCTGCAAATGTTACAGTATTGAGTCTTTCCATCTGCACTCACTTTCAGTTTAGCATGACATTTTGGACATATTTTTAGATGTTTCGTTAATAAACCCCCTTGATTTCCATTTTTAAACTGCAAGGTTTAAAAGGTCAAATTCCAGTAGAACCGATGAAATCCTTTAAAAACACCATAAAGAATCTAAGGATACCCGTCAGTACAGAGAAAACAACTAACCCTAATCCTTGAAGTTAACAATTTAAAAGCCGTTTTCGACCTTTATACTGAAATGAATTGAATTCCCCCGGACAGAGCCTCAGATAAAGGCGTTTTTAAGCTAAACTGAATATACTGCTTAAAAATCAAACCTGTCCGATCTCGCTGCAGAATGATACAACAAGCTAAGTAAATATGTTATCCCTGAAAGGATATAAGTTTTTTTGACTCAAAAACAATTTATAATATTTAATTAAAAGGTAAAAGGATACCAGTGATGGAAAAATGCTATAAAAAGAGAGCAAAAAGCAAATAGAGAAAAGACTGAAGGAGCTAGACCAGGGAAATTAGTTTAATGAGTCTTAAATTGAATGTAAACTAGATGAAAACATCAGTTGAATAAATAATGAAATGGATAGGAATTAAATAAGGACATTCGTTGAATAGGCATTAAATGAGTGAAATAAACAAAAAATAAACAGGCTCGGAGAAATAAGTATCGATTAAAGGGCACTATAGTTGATATAAAAGAAGACCTAAATCATCAGATTCTTTAATAAATGCCTGTAAGGCTGTTTATGAGAACATTTCCAAGCGAAATATATAAATAAGATCATCGCTTTAGGAGTGTTCGCGATAGGGTGGCTACAAAAAGACACACCCGATAGCAGAAGCCGCTTTAACTCAGTTGGTAGAGTGTCTGGCTGTTAACCAGAATGTCGTAGGTTCGAGCCCTGCAAGCGGCGTGAAACTTTTGCATATATTATAAGTGCTCGTTCTAGAAAATAGAAACACATGCAAAAAGTTTATTATTAAGGCTTTACAACTACTAAAGCGCTATAAGTATTCAAGAGCTATAAGTATTCAAGAGCTATAAGTATTCAAGAGCTATAAGTATTCAAGAGCTATAAGTATTCAAGAGCTATAAGTATTCAAGAGCTATAAGTATTAAAGCACTATAGAAACGATCAGGGCCTGTAGCTCAGTCAGGTTAGAGCGCTCGGCTCATAACCGAGCGGTCACCGGTTCAAATCCGGTCAGGCCCATAAACTTTATATCCGAAGAATTTCTTGTATGAGAAGATTGAGGGTAACAAATAGAATAGCTTTCCCGTCAAAAAGCCGCTTTAACTCAGTTGGTAGAGTGTCTGGCTGTTAACCAGAATGTCGTAGGTTCGAGCCCTGCAAGCGGCGTAAATTTCTTACTTTTTTGCTTTAACTTATTCTTTTATCTGTTTTTTTGAATTTCATCCATCACAAATTGAAGTTTTTAAATTTCTAGTGCATCGATTCCAAAATAAATCCCTTGTTTAGCAGGAAATTCGTTGATCGATAGATCTATTCAAAAGCCGGGATTGTGAACATACTTTGGAATCGCAGTACTAGTGTCACGAAAACTTAATTGTGGATCATCAATTTAAGGTCAAAACCATATCAGCTGATGGAAGCTACCAAATAATATGTTCGATAATTAGGTTTTTACGATACTAGTGTATCGATTCCAAAACAGATACATAATTTGGAAATAAATACAGTTTCGAACGCAACGTTCACATCAAAGTTACTAGACGTTCTATTACCACAGAAAATACAGGCGGACACGGAAAAACCCAATCAAGACATGAAAAGTCGGATAAGAAAAAGCGGTTACCCGCTTTCCCTCTCCTAAGAACCGTACTTGAAAGTTTCCCTTCATACGGCTCAAGCATTCTATAACCTTTTCTGTATCAGGCAGCAGCTTTTTTTTTTCAAATGGGGTAGCTTTTCCGATAATTTAATTTGTTTCGACGTTCACGGAAATAACCTGTATCAAGGAATGGATTCATTTGCAGCTTTAAAGGAATGTGTCTATAAATTCTGGTTTTTGACAAAAGCAGTAAACTGCTCCTTTCTGTTCTGAAATTCCATCTTCTGGTAGCGCTTCGTTTCCAGTATTTGTTGACAATCCAATCTTTGGGTTTGTTTGGATGCCTTCTTTTAGCCCACTTCCATAATAGTTCCCAGATTTTATGGTCAAGTGTCTTGAATACATCCGAGGAGACCACAGAATTGTGGTAGTTAGACCAACCTCTTATTATGGGATTTAGTTTGGCAATTAAGACATCTTGAGACCATGCCATTCCTGCCGTTATGGTTTGACTGATTGTTTCAGTGAATCTTTTAATGGACTTTTTAGAAGGTTTGATCAGAAGCTTACCATTATACTTGCGGAAATTCCAGCCGAGAAAATCAAAGCCTTCATCAATGTTTGTGATAAGGGTTTTATCATCAGATAGCTCAAGACCTCGTTCTTTGAGAAAAGCAACAATCACATTTTTAATTTCTCTGGCAGTTTCTTCTGAGTTAGCAGTTACTATGAAATCATCACAGTATCGAACGAAGTTTACCTTGGTTGAATTGTTACAGCTTTTGGGGTATTTAGCCATAAGTAACTTCTCGATGCCGTCCAATGTCATATTTGCCAAAATGGGGGAGATTGTCCCACCCTGTGGCGTGCCTGCTTTAGTTGGATTCAGATGACGGTTGTAAATAAAGCCTGCTGTGAGGAATTGAGTTAGGATTGACTTTTTTATTGGAATGTTGGCCAATAACCACTGATGATTTATATTGTCAAAACATCCTTTGATATCGCCTTCTAAGATCCATTGGGCTGAGTTTTTCTTGCTTAAGCAAAGAAAGATTTGCTGACATGAATCCTTAGTGCTTCGGTGTTTTCTGAAGCCAAAGGACCTCATGTCAGATAGAGTTTCAGCTATGGGTTCAAGAGCTAACGAGTACAAAGACTGCATAGATCGGTCATACATCGTAGGGATGCCTAAAGGACGTTTCTTCTTCTTACCAGGTTTGTTGATGAAGACTCTTTTAAGGGGTTTTGCTTTGTATCTTTTACCAGGAAGACTAAGGACAGCTTTAATCTTGGAGTTAGGAGTTAACCATCTTTCACCGTCGATTCCAGATGTCCTTTTTCCTTTGTTTTGAGTAACTCTTCGTACTGCCAGAAGTTTGGCGAAAAAGGAATGAGTCAGCAAATATTGTAGTCTCTTGACAAGGTTCCATTTGTTTTGTAAGACTGCTTTTGTAATCCGGGTTTGCAGCTTATTAATACTCTTCTCTACTTTATGCCAGTTGATAGTTTTCCACTCGGGGTAGAGCTGAGCATCTGTAAGTTTCTTATCTTTTGCAGATATCATTGAAAGACTTACATTCAGAAGTTTGCTTCCTTTCATACAATAGAACACCAAATAGGCAAGTCTGCACCCTTTAAGGTTAGGGCAAAGCTTGAACCCCTATCCACTCCATTACAGAATGGCATTCGCTTTTTGCCTAAATCCTCTACCCTCTATGCCGTTGATTCCCTTCATAGGGTCTCTACCTTTTATTTTATTTTTAAGGGGCATATAGGGTTTACCAAGTTCTATACTACAAATAATATGAATACCTTAGAAGCCATCTTTGAACCGAGAATCATTTGTCCATTTGCCATAATGTCCGTGGACCCATTATAGCCTGATTCTGTACCTTTTGGTTTAAGCGTATCAGCCTGCTTTCGCTTATTCGGCTTCACGATTCTTACGATGGTTCACTTTATGTTCTTCATAGCATTCTTATCCTAACCGATTATCAAAGTCAGGTTCATTGATTTCTCGATATTGTCATGTGAGCTTCACACACAAACGTTACCATTTATGCATGTCACATTAGGATTACCTCAAATGGAAAAGGTAGCGTGTCAACGCAATTCGTAGTATAGCTTCTTGTCGCACTCACGGAAAGCACGGAAAACACGGAAAAAGAAAAAAGAGCACAGAGTCTTCCGTGCCTTCCGTGTCTTCCGTGGTTCTCATTTCTTGCTTGAGTTCTTCCCTGCCCTTTTAAAGTATGAAAATAAAGTGAGTAAAAACCACGGAAAGCACGGAAAACACGGAAAAAAGGAATTACGGGCACAGAGTCTTCCGTGCTTTCCGTGTCTTCCGTGGTTCCTGTGTCCTGATTGAGTCTTCCCTGCCCGCGTTTTTCGACAACTATAAAACTTTAATAATTTAAATGCAATGTGTAGTTCGTATGAACTATAAACCGTTTTTACGGATGTAATTAATTCATGAGTTTACTATAATAAGAAAATGATAAAGGTGAAGTATGAAACCTGAAATTCAATTTGATCAACTAAATGAAAAATATGTTAATGCAGCAGCGGATTTAGTTATGTCTGCATACATTGAAGAAAAAATAGCGATTCCATTTTTGCCTTACGAAAAAGAATACTTATATTTTTTCAGGAAGTTAATTAAGAATTTATTTAACAACGGAATAGGTATTGTTGCTGTTAGGGACGAAGAATTAATTGGTTTTATCGCTGGATTTGAAGTTAAAGAACTATTTGGGAAATCTAAAGGTATTTATAGTCCTTTACATGGACATGGCGGAAAAAAAGAATATAGAAGTATATTGTATCAAGAGTTATATACGCATGTAGCTGAAATATGGGTAAAGAATGCTTGTTTTACCCACGCGTTAACATTTTTTGCACATGACACAGAAACTATTGATTTATGGTTTTGGCAGGGGTTTGGTCTGCGCTGTGTAGATTCTATTTGTGAATCAAAAAGAATTTCTGCAAATAATCCTTCCAATATTATAATTAGAAAAACCAATGTACTTGATATACCCGCTTTAGCAAATATTCATAGACAACATAATATGTATTACAGAAACTCACCTGTTTTCATGCCCAGAATAGATGAAGACCCAGTTCAAGATTTAGCTAATTGGCTTAAAAAAGACAATCATCATTTATGGGCAGCTTATCAAGATGGAAAACCGTTGGGGTATGTGAAAATTCAACCAGGTGCTGAAACTTTTGTTTCGGAACACAAAGACGTTATGAACATAACCGGTGCATATGTTCTGGAGAGTGAAAGAAAAGCGGGTATAGGAACTATGTTATTGGGAGCAATACAAGAATGGCTCTTAAAAAACGGATATGCTCTTTGCGGAGTAGATTTTGAATCCATAAATATTACGGGAAGTAGATTCTGGAATAAGCATTTTATTCCGTATGCATATAGCATGGTTAGACGGATTGATGAGAGAATTTTAACATAAGTTATTTAATTCTGGGACCCGCCGTCCGTTGCAACTTCGGTTTCGTGTGAGCCCCACACCGTAGAACAATGTGTTCACACAGCGGCGACAGCAAGGTTTACTTGAGAAAAGTCCACGTAGTAGAAAAAGGTAAAAACATATGCCCTCGCCACACCAATTCACCGAGTGGCAAGCACCGCCAGAGAAGAAGGACTCTGTGTGTCCTTTTCATCGATGTCGTGAACACTAACCATTATAGGCGGAATACTGTTAGCGGGTAGAGTTCAGATAAGAAAATCACTTATGTTTTTTCATTCTTTGGTTAGTAGTTGTAACAAAATAAAACCGACGGTTTTTTATATAATTTGTTGTTATTAATATACATGAACAATCGACTTGAGCAAATAATCTCTGAAAAGTATGAATTACTAAAACCTTTTCTCGATGAACAAAAAAAACGTTTATTTGTTGCCGCGGAGGCTATTAGCCTCGGTGCAGGTGGAATCAGCATAGTTTCTCGTGCAACGGGGGTCAATCGTGAAACCATTTCAAAAGGTTGTAAGGAGCTAGAAAGTGGAACGATTGGAGGAATTGAGACATCTGTCCCTAACGGTAACATTCGAGCTCCCGGAGGAGGCCGCAAAAAGAGTATTGATAAAGACCCTACACTTATGTCTGATCTTGAAACTCTTATTGAGCCAACAACCCGTGGTGATCCTGAGTCCCCTTTACACTGGACCTCTAAAAGTTCTCGCAAGTTAGCAGAAGAATTAAAAAAAATGGGTCATAAGGTAACTCATGCAAGAGTTGCAGATATGCTTCACATGCTTGGTTACAGTTTACAGGCAAATAGGAAGACAATAGAAGGAACTTCTCATCCTGATCGTGACCAGCAGTTCAACCATATAAATGAAAAATGTAAGGAGTTTCAAGAAGAAAATCAACCTGTAATTTCTGTCGATACAAAAAAGAAAGAGTTGGTTGGAAATTTCAAAAACGAGGGTAAAGAACTACGCCCAAAAAATGATCCCATAAACGTCAATGTATATGATTTTGTTGACAAAGAACTAGGTAAAGTAAATCCATACGGGGTCTATGATCTTTTTAGGAATGAAGGATGGGTTAATGTCGGCATAGATCATGATACCGCTTCTTTTGCAGTTGAAAGTATACGAAGATGGTGGAATATGATGGGATGTAAGTCGTATCCAGAAGCAAAAAAACTCATGATTACTGCAGATTGTGGGGGAAGCAATGGATATAGATTACGGTTAT
>Ga0074193_1000231_pt1 | contig 102808 bp, 104 predicted proteins | sample EPASupsiteHSE605_FD_64523 | JGI IMG/M metagenome (GOLD analysis project Ga0074193, IMG submission 64523) | Bioremediated contaminated groundwater from EPA Superfund site, New Mexico - Sample HSE6-05 | ecosystem: Environmental > Aquatic > Deep subsurface > Groundwater > Contaminated ... | reverse complement strand
TAATACATTTTCTTGATATGCTCTAATTGTGCCATCTTAATCATTTCCTTTCCCCCCGTACGATAATGTCTCAGCAACATAATCATACAGGATTGGAATATTAAGGTGGCCTATTTTTTTGCCAGCACTTGGCCTAATATTAGAGTAGCCTTAACAATCAATATAGAGAAAGTATAGGACAGATACTGAGACAACTGTGTAATTACAAGGGTGTAGAAATCATAGAAGGGCACCTAATGAAAGATCACGTTCACATGCTAGTCAGTATACCACCTAAGATAAGTGTATCTTCATTTATGGGATATCTAAAAGGTAAGAGTGCACTGATGATTTTTGACAAGCATGCAAATCTTAAATACAAATTTGGGAATAGACATTTTTGGGCGGAAGGATACTATGTCAGCACAGTAGGATTGAATGAAGCAACTATAACGAAGTATATCCAAGAACAAGAGAAACATGACATTATGTTGGATAAGCTTAGTGTAAAGGAATACGAGGACCCTTTTAAGGGTAGCAAGTAATACGAACACCCCTTCAGGGGTAGCAAAAGTGACAAAGGCATAGTGGCTTTGAACGAAGTGAAAGCCAGCGTCTTTAGGCGCTGGCCGGTAACAGAGGCTTATAGCCTCAGAGCAAACCACCCGTTAGACGGGTGGTGCTGATTTTTCCATCTATTTTATTTAACTGCCAGGATATTATTGTCTTTAAGGATTACATCATGTGCTCCGCCCTCAACGATACTTGTCGATGAAACACGGGTTAACTTAGCCTTTTGCTGGAATTCAGGTATGGTTATGGCCCCACAGTTGCACATGGTTGATTTTGCTTTGCTTAAAGTAATCTGAACATTGTTGCTGAGTTTTCCTGCATACGGAACATAAGAATCGACTCCTTCTTCAAAGGAGAGCTCCTCAGTGCCGCCCATGTCGTAGCGCTGCCAGTTTCTAGCTCTGTTAGATCCTTCCCCCCAATATTCCTTAACATAATTACCGTTAATATTAAACTTATTGGCAGGACTTTCATCAAACCTTGCAAAGTATCTCCCCAGCATAACAAAATCAGAACCCATAGCCAATGCCAGAGTTATATGATTATCGTGAACAATGCCGCCGTCTGAACAAATGGGTATATACACCCCGGTCTTCTCAAAATAGTCATCCCTGGCTTTAGCGACTTCTATTAATGCGGTAGCTTGACCTCTCCCGATTCCTTTTTGTTCACGAGTAATACAAATTGAACCGCCGCCGATGCCGACTTTTATGAAATCTGCACCCGCCTCGGCAAGATATAGAAAACCTTCTTGGTCAACTACATTTCCTGCACCAACTTTTACATTGTCGCCATATCTATTGCGTATGAAATCAATGGTTATTTTTTGCCACTCTGAAAATCCTTCTGATGAGTCAATACATAACACATCGGCACCCGCTTCTACAAGGGCAGGAACCCTTTGTTCGTAATCCTTGGTGTTAATCCCTGCTCCAACCACGTATCTTTTTAATGAATCAAGCAGCTCATCGGGGTTTTCTTTATGAGTATCGTAATCTTTGCGGAATACAAGAGAAACCAGATTTTGATTATGGTCAATAACCGGAAGGGTATTAAGCTTATGGTCCCATATATAATTGTTGGCTTCCTTAAGAGTGATACCTTCATTAGCACACATTAAAGATTTAAAAGGCGTCATAAATTCATGTACCTGGGTACTAGGATTCATTCTGCTTATTCTATAATCGCGGCTGGTTATTATTCCAAGCAGCTTCCCATTTGAAGTTCCATCGTCCGTAACAGCAACGGTTGAATGCCCTGTTTTTTCTTTAAGTTTCAGAACATCGGCTAGAGTCTGGTCGGGTTTAATGTTGGAGTCACTGTTAACAAAGCCAGCTTTGTGATTTTTTACTCTACTCACCATGGCAGCTTGATCTTCAACTGATTGCGAACAAAATATAAATGAAATTCCGCCCTCAATTGCTAGAGCAATTGCCATATTATCACCTGAGACAGATTGCATTATCGCCGAAACAAGAGGAATATTCATCGAGATGGCTGATTCCTCGCCTTTTCGAAATTTTACCAATGGCGTCTTAAGACTAACATTAGATGGTACACATTGGGTTGAAGAATATCCAGGTACGAGTAAATACTCGCTAAATGTATAAGAAGGTTCGTCAAAATAATATGTCATTAGAATATCTCCTTGCTTTAGTTATTTAATAATTGCATCAAATCTAAAAATATATTCTTTAAAACTTAATACTTTAGTTCATGAAAGTCAACTATTTCCCCGATATAACTTGTTATTTACAAATTAATTCCTCTTCTACAGGAAGCTCCGGCTGGGTCATAAACAATATTTTGACAAATCATACTATAAAATATACTTATAAGTGCCGATATTTGATTATGTGACTTTTGTATATATATTCATTGCAAAATTATAGCAGGTATAAACACCTATCACAAATGACATACAAAAGGAGTTCATTCGAAATGGACATAGCCCCAATCCAGGAGAGAATCAATAAATTGAAAAAAGTCTCAGTAGCTGCATTGTCGATCTATTTAACAATTTATTATGCATTTATACTGTTTCTGAATCAGGACTATAGTGTCATAGCATCTGATCTGATGAGTCCTGTGGGAATCATTATAAGCCTGATCATATTATACTACGCGATACATTTAAGCTCTGAAAAAAAGCCGCGATGGATTTTGATTGTTTTATTTTGGGGGGCTGCAGCTTATCTGCTGGGTGATCTTCAAAACGCCTATGACGAGCTTGTCCAAGGTTCAAGACCATTTGCAGCCGCTTGCGATACTTACTATACAATCAGTGCCTTCTTAGTCCTAATAGGATTCTTTCTCTATGTTCCTCAGAAAAGTAAGACTTCTGCTATGCGCAGCGGATTTGACGTTTTTATTATGATGATCATCTATCTATCTCTAGAATCGAAATATATTCTTATGCCTGTCATGAATGACAGAACCCTCAGTGCCATAGAAAAGTTCAGTTCCCTGGTGTATCCCTTCTTTGATGCAGGGCTGGTGATGGCCATGCTCTTAGTATTTTTCAATGATGGGGATGATAAAAGGTTCTATAAAAGCAAACTAATGGTAGTAATAGCTGGTATTTGGCTATTTGCAGATCAAGTTTTCAGTATTCAGACCATTAATGGCAACTATCAGTCCGGTAGTTGGCTGGATCCTCTCTGGGCGGCTTCCTTTATAGGATTAGCCATTGTTGGGCTGCTATCTGCCGAATTCTATCTATTCCCTCCAGAATCGATTAATAATACAGTTCAAAAGCGCAAAGAAGGCATCATTAGTAAAAATACTTTCATAACCTATGGTATTATGATTACTTTTATGGTTATGTGGTCTCTAAATTATTATAAACAAGAACCGCTTTCTATCGGCGGAATAACCATCCTTTTTCTACTTATTATTAGACAGTACTTTTCTCTGCAAGAAAACAAAAACCTGATGCAATCCCTTATCCAATCAAATGAGGATCTGCAGGACGCCAAGTCCCGGATTGAGTATGAGCTGAGAACTGATTATCTCACCCGGCTGTTCAATCGACGCTATATCGATGGAGCAATTGCCGAATTACAAAAATCAGCAGATGTAAATTCGTCTCCTTTCTCAGTGCTGGTCCTGGATATAGATCATTTTAAGAACGTAAATGACCGATATGGACACAGTACCGGTGATCAGATACTTAAACAAATCGCAGAAATTATTGGCAAGAACATTCACAAAGATGATATTGCGGCCAGATGGGGCGGTGAGGAGTTTATCATTATATTGCCCGATACCTGCGAGAAACTAGCATACCGTGTAGGAGAAAGGATTCGCAGAGAAATAGAGCAATGGTATTTCAAATCCGAGAATGTCCAGGGAAGAATTCAGATTTCAGTCAGCGTTGGTATAGCAGAGGTCAACCGTGCTGAACACGATTTCTCCAAAGTATTAATAAGAGCGGATCAGGGAATGTACGAAGCGAAGTATGCCGGGAGAAATAGAACGGTTGTTAAAAGAGCAAGCTAGCTTCACTCAATTTTATTGCCTTTCTTCGAAGCATCTGTCGTTATTCGACAGATGCCTTTGCGCCATGTATCAGAATCACACAGCAAAATATGAGATATAATGACTATGTATTCCTCCATCACTTCAGCAAAGGTAAACCTCCTTGCAACAACTCCAATTCACTGCGAGCCAGCAATCTTTTGCTAAAATGCTAATCTATAACCCATAGTACATTAATTATGATTGTAAGCAATACAAAAAAGTCGATAAATATATGAAAGCCACTTTTTATAGCTGCAGAGATATTTTTAGTGAAAGGGTCTTTTAATATGCTATATAGGGCAAGGAGGGGACTAGTATGATAATCCAAAACTCTTCAGTTAATATGACCGGAAGATCTGTGTATTCTGAGAGCTATAAAAAGCAAGAAACACTACAGGTATGGGCAGATACTGCCAAAACATCGGAAAAACCTAATCTGCAAAATACCGATATATTGGACCTGTCTGAACAAGGCAAGGCAATTCAGAGCAGCGTTGCCAATGTTGGCGAGACCGAAGAGCTGAATTCCTTGATAAGCGATAAGGACAAGGAGAAAATCTTGATGTTAGAAAAGATGTTGGAGGCTCTTACCGGCAAGAAGATCAAATTCGTTTTACCTGATAGCTTTCGTTTAAAAAATAGCAATTCTGCCGTTGCTGACGTCTCCCCGGGAACCTTAAGAGCTAACCCCCAGCAAAAGCAAGGCTGGGGTGTTATTTACACATTAAACGAAGAATATGTTCAACATGAAAGCATGTCTTTTCTGCCAAAGGGGTGGTTGAGACCGCGGATGGCAGGAAAATATCCCTGCAGATCGATCTAAACGTCAGCCGGGATTTTGCCTATAGTAATAACATCAGCTTTAGAGCTGGTGATGCAGTAAAGATAGACCCCTTGGTAATCAACATGGATGTTGCTTCAGCAGAGATGACCGAGATAAAGTTTGCATTTGATTTGGATGTGGACGGAAACACAGATAATATATCCTTCGTGGGACCCGGAAGCGGGTTCCTGGCACTTGACCAAAATAATGACGGGTCAATAAATGACGGCAGTGAGCTGTTTGGAACACGCAGCGGAGACGGTTTTGCAGATTTGGCGGCTTATGACGGTGACAATAATGGCTGGATTGATGAAAATGATCCAATCTATGAGAAACTGCGGATCTGGACCAAGGATGAAGAAGGCAAGGATGTATTGTTTGCCTTAGGCCAAAAAGGGATTGGAGCCATATATCTCGGAAGTGTATCGACCAATTACGGCCTGAAAGATGCCAATAATCAGTTAAATGGTGAGATAGCCCAGACTGACATCTATATAAATGAAAATGGTTCGGCTGGTACGATTCAGCATGTGGATGTTGTGGTTTAGGACAAGTTGCCCTATATCAACATTCGCAGTATCTTGATATTAATTCCAACGACTTTCTCCTTATCATTGAACGCCAGATAGATTACAATACAAGACAATAGTTATAAAAAACAATATTTCATTAATTACTAGGGGAGCAAAAGCTGAGAAAGCCATAGGACTTGGAGATGGAAGAAATAGGTCGATAGTGTTATGCTCATAATAGATTAGTATATGAACCTTAAATTGGATCCAGTTGCATAGTACCAAAAGCAAAATATGAGGTGATTGAGATGAGCGATATCCCATCAGATCTTTTTCAACAAAAAAGTAGGATCACCCAGCTAGAATTATTGCAAAAAGCTATGACTGCTCCGAAAAGTCGCACTGTCGCTGCCAACCAGACTGCCAAGGCCTATTCTTCTTCAGCCAGGCCGGTGGAACGACCCTTCAGCGAGATTATCCATGAGGCAAGTCTCAAATATGGTGTTGATGAACAGGTGATTTCTGCCGTCATCCAGCAAGAGTCATCCTTTAACCCCCAAGCAGTATCTTCCTGCGGCGCCATGGGACTCATGCAGCTAATGCCAGCCACAGCCAAAAGTTTGGGGGTGACCGACCCCTATAATGCAGAACAGAATATTATGGCAGGTACCAAGTACCTGAAGCAGCAAATGGATGAATTCGGGGGTGATCTCTCCCTGGGATTAGCCGCTTATAATGCTGGCAGCGGAGCTGTTCGCAAGTATGGCGGCATTCCGCCCTACAAAGAGACCCAGGAATATGTTAAAAAAATCGTGCATTCCTGTGATCACCTGGTCTAAAACCAATCTCAAAAAATTAAAAACCACTAAAAGCTGAAAAGGGGGAAAATAGTATGGCGATGAAGCCCAAAACCAGTTCTTCCACGAAAGTATCCATGACCCAAATCGTACTTCCGTTCCATGCCAATGCGGCCGGAAACATGCATGGCGGTGAAGTCATGAAGTTAATGGACTCAGCTGCCGGGGTTGTCGCGGCTCGTCATTCACTGTCCAATGTGGTTACAGCCAGTGTGACCCAACTCTCTTTTATTGAACCCGTTTTTGTTGGCGATCTGATCATTTGTAATGCTGAACTAAGGTATACAGGCCGAACCTCTATGGAAGTCTATGTGTGCGTCAAAGCTGAAGATATGACCAAAGAAAGTGTCAAAAATGTTTCCGAGGGCTATTTTTTCATGGTAGCTCTGGATCGCAATGGGCGACCCAGAGAGATTCCCCCTTTAGAGATAGAAAATGAACAACAACAAAAGCATTTTGATGAAGCGAAGAATAGGATTGCCGTGGTGAAAAAGACAAATAATCCATGCTGATTAAGATTAAAAGTACCCAGAGTGTCGATAAAGTCAGACCGAGCAAAAAAGCACCCTGCGGGCACAACAATGTTCGCTTTACTCACTATTAATGAAGTCCAAGAGCAAGGCATTAATGAAAGCCAGTGATTGAGGCAAATAAGGTATGGCGACACACCCCGGCAGGGAATGTCCCCGTAACAAGTACGTTGATTGAACTGGATTTCGTTAATAACGCAGCTATTGGACTTTTTTGACGGTCAAACGCGCTTTTTAATAAAAGCGCAAATCTCATCCATGGCCTGGCGAGCCTCCGGAAATAGGGGACTCATGGCAGGATAACAGTGAAACAAACCTTCCCTAACATTCAATCGGACGTCTACACCTGCTGCCTTCGCTTTTTCTGCAAAGCGTATCGAGTCATCGCGCAGGGTTTCATCTCCGCCTACATAGATGAGCACAGGTGGCAGCCCTTGAAGATCTCCATAAAGAGGAGAAATATATGGTAAGTCCAGATCACAATCTCCAGCATAATGTTTGGCAAGAGCGGGCCCCATTCCTTCGGGGGAAAGACACACCTTTACCTTGGTTCGATAGGACTCGCCGGAACACTTATGATCAGTCACCGGGGAGTAGGCCACTGCTGCAGCCGGCAAGGGAATCCCTTTATCCCGAATGGCAAGCAATGTGGCTAGCACTAAACCACCGCCAGCTGAATCTCCCACAAAAACTATATGAGCAGGGGCTACACCTTGCTCCAATAACCAGCTATAGGCTGCCAAAGCATCCTCTAACGCAGCGGGAAAAGGATGCTCAGGTGCCAAACGATACTCAAACAACAGGGCCCCAATATCACTGCCTTTGACAAACTTGGCGGTAATCGAGCGGTGCGCCCGGCATGTGCCCGACACATACCCGCCGCCATGGAAATAGAGTATCACTCTGTCTTTATTCCCATGGGCAGGTAAAATCCATTCAGCCGGGATGTCACCAATCGTGACCGGCGTTACTTCAATCCCATTCGGCAGCTTGCCGAATTTCCCAGCACCATCTTCAACGTCCTGGCGGAAACGGAGTATAGATTCATACTTACTCCAATCAATAATTTCCTTTTTCGGACGTAAACGTAACAAATTGCGGTTCTGCAATAGAAACCTGCAAAGACGAGCTCTTAGACTTAACATTTTTTATCCTCTCCCAAATTTTCATATTCTTTATTCTTGTTTAGCGCCATTTATAAATAGATCCACGCAGCTTTCAATAGTTTCCTGGGCGTTGAAAGTTTCCGGTTTCATGTAAAACTCTTGTGCTACTTCAACAAAAACAAACTCAAACAGGGCAACCAGTATATCAATCGGCAAATCGCTCCGGATCTCGCCGGCTTTTTGGCCCAGAACAATTATCTCCTGGGCCAGGAGTTTCATTCCGTTTTTAAAACCTGCATCCCGGTTAAGAGATAACATGTTTTGTATCTGATAAACAAAGTACTTTTCGAAGATTTCCTTTTCTGCCTGCACCCCTTCTATTAACGTACTTAAGATTGATATCATTCTTGAGCGTGTATCAGGCATATTTGAAAACTGCAGAATTCTTTGCGAGTTATTTCTTTTGAAAGACCGCTGAATATATTCGCTGATTATGGCTTCCTTGGCAGGGAAGTAATTATATAGAGTCCCTTTGGCAATGTCGACCTCCCTGGCGATCTGCTCCATGGTAACAGCATCTATGCCGTATTCCCTAATCAACTCCATTGCTGTACCAATGATCTTCTGCTTGGTTTCTTCCTTTTTGCGTTCAACCCGATTTCCGCCGGGCATTTCTTTTGAAATCATATCTTCCCTCCTTGAACAACGTACCAATATAGACATAGTAAAATATTGAACGATGTATAAAAGTGAACAAAGTATAATATATCTTAGCGCGACTGTTTTTGCAAGGGGATTTTTTATCGACTAAAAATCTAAAGGCCATATGCTAGGTAAAGCAGATGGCCTTTCTCATTTCTTCGAAAATTAGTTATTCCTGTATAAACCAGTTTAGAATGGTATTGCTCTTCTTATCGTCCATACCTCGGATCTTCACATGTGCGCCAGCAATTCCTGAGGCGAATGCAATAGCCAGAGAATTAATTCTTTGGCGCTTCTGTAAAAAGCTCCTCGATACACTTATAGACTGAATTCGTCTCCGGTGAATAATCGTTGTGGTTCTGCCCAGTCCTCGTGATCTCAATAACAATTTGTGCTCCTCTGCCTGCCAGCCGGCATCCTGGTACTGCTGGTGTCCTAGCCAGGCTGCCAGAGGAAGAAGTGAAAAAGCGAGGTAACCTTTGGGGATAAATATGGATGATAGAACGGCCAGGATTACTACCGGTAGGATATTTATTAAATAATACCGGTTTTTCGATCTGCGGGGTAATCCCTGTACTTGTAAAGACATAGCAAATTCAGGCAAGGTTTTTTCCATAAAACTAATTAGCTGTGCTTTCGGGAGCAAAGGTACAATTAAGTTACCTTCGCCCTTTGTGCCTATATTGCTGACACTTACCACCTGTATACTAACCATGCCCAAAGGTTGCCTTAATATGCCTTCGGTCAGCTTAATTGCCTGAATTTTTCTAAGCGGAATGGTTATCTGTTGTCTTTCCAATAATCCACGGCTAATCTTGATATTATTATCGTCTCTTACCATGCGAAAGCCCGCAAACCGAATGAGTGTACCCAGCAGAGACATAAGCCAGGCTAAAAACAACAGGAGGAAAATGAGTAAAATGATCAGACTTATTTTTCCTGCAGCAATGTTTTCCACATAAGTACCAAGTTTAACCCATAAGTGTATATTGGAAAAAACATCATCAAACTGTGATACAACAGCCAGCAGGGCAGCGAGTGCTACCCCTATGCCATTCGACGTGCTGGCTAATAACAACAGTGATCGGGTAGATAAATCATATTCAATGGGGGTTGTTTCTTCACATTTGGTTGGGCAAATTATCTTATTGGTATGTATGATTCGGCTCAGTTCTTCGGCCTTTTGTCGAGACAGAGCTGCCAGTACAAATTCTGCTTTTGCCCCCCCGCCTGCAGTTTCCACCTGAATTTTCACCAGACCAAACAGACACTGCAGGATTCCGGCAGTAATCTGTATTGTTTGAATCCTTTCGAAAGGGATATACCTTTTCTTTCTAATAAATACCCCAGATTCCAATCGTAATTCCTGCCCTTGTATATAGAACACATAGCGAAGCCAGTAAAGAAAGCCATATACAACGAAGAGGATGATTAGGAAGGGTATTGCCAGCAATAGCCATTTGCGGCTCCCTATCTCCGTGAGAGCAATCACCAGCAGGGGGAGAAGTGCCTGAACCAGTGTATAAATGTTGTGGATAAAGAAATCTACTATGGCTAAGGGATGGAGTCTTTGAGGTTCATACATCTTCATCCACCACCCGGGCCAGTTCTGAAATGGAATCTCTTAATGAGGCGGCAACCTCATCAGCCAGAGCAGGGATTTCATGGGTTCCGGCAGCTGTGGAGATGGTTACGGTAGAGAGCCCGAAATGACGTAAAAGCGGACCTTGCTGAGTATCCACATGTTGAACCCGCACCATGGGAATCAGGGTTCGAGTTTTAATGAATATCCCATGGAGGAGGTCGATCTCTTGCTCTGATACGTCGTAACGCCAGGTTCTCCAGATGATTTCAGGTTTAAAAAATATATTGAACATAGCAATTGCCAGGGTTAGAGACAGCAGAACAATGGTGATCCAGGCCGGCCAATGCCAGCGCCGCATAGAAAAATAGTAGGCTATCGGAATTAATAACAGGAAAAATGCAGTAATGATGCTGGAATAACGCCAGTATTGTACAGCTTTCGCATCGATAAGCTTCGTAGGATTTTGTCGCAAAGCTAGTACCTCCATTTTATCAAGTACCTATTACAACGATTCACATGATCTCCATTAATACCGTTATATTACCCTAAATTTATAACGGTATTATATCAATAAAATATGTTCAGCAGGATCACCGATGGCACAGGTACCGAACTCGTGAATATGGAACATAATTTATTAAAAAACCTGCTAAGCGAAATTAATAGTTGTTAGTAGGTTTTTTAATGCCCATTTTTATGGGGAATATTGATTAACATACCAGCATTATTGGACTCGTTCAGGCGCTAGCAGGCCAAAAAAAGCATGGTTTTGAAAAGGAGGTGATACCTATGGCACAAAGAGGAAGAAAGCCAATTCCTACAGCAATAAATGTCCTAGAAGGTAACCCCGGCAAAAGAGAGCTCAATATTAATGAGCCTAAGCCGGTATCTATCATCAATGAGAATGCTAAAACCATGATTAATTTAACCGCAAACTGAATAATACACTTCGTTGATGTTAGAAATGTGGATATAAATAATAGCAAAAAAGGTAAAATATTGTACCCCCTTAGGACCTTTCGCCATATATTGAACTAAGGAGGTGAATCTATGATCTCTCATAAAATGTCACAGCATTTCAATTGCCAATTCGACCAGATTCCTAATCATAAAGAGGAATCTACGAGGACTAGGAGCAAAACAAAATATATGAAAGGTAGTGTTTTAATGTCTCAATGTAGAACGCCCGCACAATTAGTATGTAATTCTCCCGGATGTTCCCCTTACCGTGCAAGTTTAGAAGAATCAATCCAAGATGAGATTTGCGATGCTGGTTTTTACGCTCAAATAGCTAATGAGGCTCCGACAGACATTCTGCGCGAACTCATCACGAGTATTGTAGGAGACGAATATGGGCATGCACGACTGCAGGCTTCTCTCTTAGGCATCTGTCCACCTCCAGTATCAGTACCTCCAAATTGCCCACCAGCGACTGGTAACTTTGAAGTAGATGTGAGAGCAGCTATTGCAGGTGAATTGGGGGCAATTAGAAGATATGCAGAGCTAGCAGGATGTGCTCCAAACGACGAAGTCCGTTATTTGTTGCTCTCAATCCTTGGAGATGAATACGCACACGCAAGGATTTGGAATGCAATGCTGTTGGGTTCTTCACTTTGCGCCTGCGTTTAGGCAAACGCAGGGACATACCCTCGTTGTATTAAGCACATACTTGATACATTCAGTTTACTAGAATGGTAAAGACCAAATAATTATATTTATCAAGGCGCTGCTGCTGGGGGAACTCCGCGAGAGGGGGCCCCAGCACCGCCCGAATATAGCATTAGATTATGACGAACAATAGTTCGTTATTTTATTGCCAACTACTGGTTAAACATGGTAAATTATCTATAAGAAAACGACAACAAAATACATCTGGCATATTAATTGCTGGTAACATGATTATAGTGATTCTTTAGTCCAAATATTATGTTTGAAAAGTGGCTTAAGCCGCCGTATTTTAATTGATACATGGGATAATAGATTCTAGTATATTAACACCATAATGGAGGGAATATTGACAAATATTGTTTAATGATATTAAAATAAAAAAACTCCCTTTGCACTGCATATAGATCTACAGTACAGACTGAGCAGGCGATGAACCATTATTGGTTCGTGGGGCCGGGCTGGAAACGGCAGCAGATGAAACATCTGTGGGACAGTAAAATGTTCCACAGATGTTTTTTTAGGGCTAATCTAAACTAAGCACCTATACCAAAAGGCATTTTATAGCCAAGCTGCAGGACTATTCACGCCTGCATTTGACGGTTTTGCTCAATATCGGAAGCAGTTTCATGGTTAATAAACAGCTTATAACAGTAAATATAACAGGAGGTTTTATTGATGGGGTCCTGGGACAGAAGGTCTAAAGTTGCGCTGTTATCGATTGTATCAAACACGATATTAATAACTTTAAAAGTGATTGCAGGTATTTTAAGTGGTTCAGTAAGTATAATTTCGGAGGCCATCCATTCGGGTATGGACTTGGTAGCGTCTTTTATCGCGTTTTTCTCCGTCAGACAGTCTGCCAAGCCAGCCGATAGGGAGCACCCTTACGGTCATGGCAAAATAGAAAATATATCCGGTATAACTGAAGGGCTTTTAATTTTTATTGCTGCCGGGATGATTATTAAGGAAGCCATAGAGAAAATTCATGCACCTGCTGAAATTGAACAGGCCACTGTAGCCATTGCTGTTATGATTGCTGCATCTATAATAAATTTTATGGTATCAAGAAAATTATATAAGGTTGCCCGGGAAGAGGATTCGATGGCCCTGGAGGCCGATGCCCTTCACCTGAAAACTGATGTGTACACATCTTTTGGGGTAGCAGTTGGCCTGGTGCTAATTAAAGTTACGGGATTGCTTATCCTTGATCCGATTGTGGCAATTTTGGTGGCCCTACTAATAATCAAAGAAGCATGGGCGCTTTGCAAAAATGCTTTTGATTTTCTTCTGGATACCAAGTTGTCAGACGCAGAAGAAGCCCAAATAAAAGAAATCATAAGCAACCACAGTGATAAGTTTAAGGATTTCCATAAGCTTAAAACCAGGAAATCAGGCAATATGAAGCATATTGATTTTCATATTACGGTGGATCACCATCTTACCGTGGCAGAAACCCATGATATTATTGGGTGTCTCAAAAAGGATATGTGGGAAGAGTTAAAAAACACTCGGGTAAATATACACATAGACCCTTATATGGAAACAGAACAGTTAGATAAAAGCAATGTATAATGATATATTAAAGCGATGAGCCTGTGGGCCAGCCACATCTGTTTACCTAAAAATATTTTTGAGGTGTAGGGTTCAGTATCAAAATATCTGACAAAATCTCTATTTACGGGATAGCAGTATCACCTTTCTATTGAAGCAAGAGTGTCAGGGGGACGGGGTTGCTGTCACGCGGATAGTTCTGATTAGGTTAATAATGGGCAGTTATAACCAAATATAAAGGCATATGTTATGAAACCATTATCATTATGAAAGCCCTTAATATCTAAATATTGTGGAATGAAATTATTATATTTCTCATTTGTTTTGTGCTCGATAGTTTGCAATACTTCTGATTATTCATAGAAAGAATTCTTTGAAATTATCAGAATCATATTATATGTGGAGCTTGAAACTAAATTGTATTTGACGAGCATTTAAAGCGGAGGGAAGTATGGAAGTATGAAGTGGAAGTATGGGGACGTTCTTTTTGCTTCCTTTTAACTAATCTGCCCAGAAGAATAGGCTTTTGTAATAAGAATCGGGAGGTTATAATAACGTGGACAATATCTTCATTAAAGAAGTAGCATTAGAAGCCACTCCGCTAGGCGGAAATGCTCGTCTCCTGGTCAGTAATCCCAATCTCCGATTGGTCAACCTGATCGTTTTACCCGGAGAAAGAGTATCAAGTCATACCGCACCGGTGGATGTTGTTTTTCTGGTTATGGAAGGACAGGGCTCAGTTATCGTAGCTAATGAAAAGCAAAAAGTAGTGCAGGGGCAAATCTTTACCTGCCCTGCAGATCTGGAACGGGAGATTGTGGCTGATTCCGGAACTACTTTGAGCCTCCTGGTAATCAGGGCTCCCAATCTTTAGCAGTGGAAAGTGCAGGCTTCCCTTCAAATTTACTCCCGCCAGTAGCTGAGCCAGAACGGTATATGAAAACCTGGAGGTCATTAAACCTATCCTATTTAGTCCTCTCAGTTAGATAATTATCTACCATGGAGTCATAGGCATGGCTGAGTACTTCGGTTATCTTACGGCTTTCAAAACGTTGGCTGTTTTCAAAATGTGATACCCCGGTAATTCCGCTAACACTGTTGGTTATAAATACTTCGTCAGCTTTCTTTAATTCCCTTAGTTGAAAGCCCCCTAGCCTCATTTCCAGACCTAGCCCAAGGGCAGCCTCCAGGACCTTTTCCCGGCAAATACCCGGTAGTAAACCACAGCCCTTATCAGGTGTATAGATCAATCCATCTCGTACCCAATAAATATTAGAACGGCTGCCTTCACAGATTTCTCCTCTCTCATTAAGAAAAACAACTTCGCTATAGCCGTGCTCTAATGCATCCTGGTAAGCCAAATTATTCATCCAGTAATTAAAGCTCTTGTAAGCTAATAGTGGATGTGAGCTGTGACGACGATAGCGTGTTCCTTGCAAACCAATTTGCTGGTCGCTTTTATTGTTTAAGCTGCCACCATTAATATATACTTTTACTTTACCCGCCTCATTCCAGGCCATAATTCGTAACAAACCCTGTTCTAAATGATTCTCCTGGACCCACCTGTAAGCTGCTAGTAGTAAGTCTTGGGTACAGATTTCTCCCATCCTAAAATCAACCAGGGAATCATGGAGTCTACTTAAATGATCTTCCAGCCAGAGGGGAATGGATTTTCTAATAGCAGTGGTAGTGAAAAATCCTTCTCCATAACGGAAAGCGTTACTCTCCAAAACAGCAACCAGTTGGTTATTCTGTTGATAATTAACGATCTGCAATTTGCTTAACCTCCTTCTGTGCAAGAAACAAAACAGCACTTTTGGCGAGGGTTTCTTCATATTCCAGCTCCGGATTTGAATCCGCAACCACCCCTCCTCCAGCCTGGTAGTAGCCACGATTATCCTTGATAACCACTGTCCTAATAGCTATATTAAGGTCGCAATTTCCCCCGGAATCGATATAGCCAATTGAGCCGGTATAGACTCCCCGAGCGGTAGGCTCCAGTTCCTCGATAATATTCATCGCCATGATCTTTGGTGCACCCGTTATGGAACCTCCAGGGAAAGTATGCCGTAACACTTTATCAATACCCGTATTCGGTTTTAGAATACCATGAACTCTGGCGTCCATGTGCATAACCGTACCATAATGGGTGACCTTAAACATATCCTCGACCTTTATACTTCCTGTCTGACAAATCCTGCTCAGGTCATTCCTCTCCAAGTCAACAATCATAAGCAGCTCCGCTCGATCTTTTTCACTATGTCGAAGTTCCTTGTCCAACAGCTGATCTTCATCTTTATTCATTCCTCTGGCCCTGGTTCCTTTGATAGGCCTTGTCTCAATATTATCACCCTTGATTTTTATGAAGCGCTCGGGTGACATTGATAAGATGTCGAATTCACTGAAATGTAAATAGGCCCCAAAAGGCGCAGGATTAATTCTTCTTAATATTTCATAAAAATGCTGACTGCTTCCTCTGAAATCAAAGGCAAACCGCTGGCTCAAATTTGCCTGGTAAATATCACCCCTTTGGAGATGATGTTTTACTCGGGTTATAGCCTCAAGGTATTCATGATGGGTAAAATTAGAAGATATGTCTCCCATCCATATAGGGACATCATTTTCGTTGGTTTTATTCCTAATTGTCTGGTGGATTATTTCATCCATTTCCATTGCTTTACTATTGTCATGGGAAATGATCCAATTTTGATTATTACGGTGGTCTGCAACCACTACTCCATCATACCATCCCCAATACTGATCATACATTTGCAAATCATCATGGCATTTCACTTTAATATCTTCAATACCCTTCGCCATGTCATAGGATATATAACCGACAAGGCCACCGCAAAAAGGGAAAGGGTAATCATGATGACCTGTTTTTTCTGAGGCCTGTTTTCGTATTCTTTCCAGCTCTTTTAAGGGATCGCCCTCCCAGTTATACCACTTTCCGTTTTCTTGATACTCAATAAATCTGCCTTTGTTCCTGAATATCGCTCGGGGCCCCCAGCCCATAAATGAATACCTGCCCAGCTTTTCACCATTAAGGCTGCTGTCCAGTAAAAAGGCTGGCAGCGAATTATAATCGACAGCCTTGAAAAGATCCCAAATATCTCCCTTGAACTCTAATGGTCTTTTAAACATCTGAATACCTCCACTGCATTAATTTAAACCTGGGAAATGCAAAAAACCAGTACATATTAAATGTACTGGTTCGCATCCCAGCAATAAGCGTCCTAAATAAATCCTAATTTTATTTTGTTTGATGTTATTTTAATGAATTTATTAGTATTATGGCAAGTAAATTTGTTGGTTTACCTGGATGATTTCCATTATTGAGCTAATATTACCCGGTTTCGGCCTTGCTCTTTGGCTTGATACAATGCTTGGTCAGCCCGGTTTATAGTCTCGTGAATTAAGTTCGCACTAGTAGGAAAAAGCCAGTTTATACCCACGCTGGCTGTAACATAGGGGGAAGCGGAGGAGGAAGGGTGTTTTATATATAGTGCTTCGATTTCCGCTCTAATTGTATCTCCAAGGGCTATGGTTTCTTCCTTATTCATTCCTGTAGCTATGAATATAAACTCCTCACCACCATACCGAGCTGCAAAATCTCCCTCTCGTCTGCAGTTGTTTATCACTTCGGCTACGGATTTCAGACAATGATCGCCTGCGAGGTGTCCATTTGTATCGTTGTAGATCTTAAAGAAGTCAATATCAATCATCATAACGGATATGGGAAGCTTTTCACTGACAACCTTGACCCAATACTCCTTAAGTGATTGATCCAAATGACGTCGGTTTGGTATTCCAGTCAGGGCATCCCGTGATGAAATTGCCTTGAGCTGCTTATTAGCTAGTTCCAACTCTTTTTGGGCATGTTCTCGAGATTGAATTTCCAATAACAGGTTGTCATTAATCTGAGCGAGTTGAATTGATTTTTCTTCAATGAGCTTCTGGCTCATAAAGTTTTTAACACAATTGGCATAGTTAGTGCGGGCTATAAACCCGGAAAAGATAATGAAAATGCTAATGTTTACATAGTGTCCAATTAAGATATCAGTGGATGGCTGAAAAAAGGGCAAGCCAATCAATAGAACGCCAGACCCGATCACCTTCGGAATAATTACATATCTTTGCTTTAAGTAGAATATAAGCGAGCCCAAAAGCATGTTTATTAGAAAAGCAACAATGTTCCCATATATAAGCTGATCCTGCAGAGAGATGACTGCACCCCAAGTTACAAGAAAGGTAACATAAGCAATTATCGTAAAGTTAACTGTTTTAACATTGGGTGGTTCTTGATTTAAATTGTGTTCTAAATTTGAAAAGAGGAGCCAGATACAGCCTGTTACGACAATCATTAGTATGTACATGTAGGCGTACCAATCAAATTTAAAATTAGTATCAACGGATCGGGAGAATAAGTCGATGAGCAATAATATGAGTTCAATCCAAATAATAATGGTAGCAAAAAGTTTCCCGCGCTGCATGTTAAATCGGGAAATCTCCACTAGAAAATCCTGTTGGTATTCAGGAGCTATATAAAATAGGTTGCGTTTCAATATAACTAACATCCAATCAATAATTATTCAAGACCAATAACCTCCAAGTAAAGATAAAAGGTCTACATTATCCTTTACATCATGCAGGGAGTACACCATTCTGCTATTTTACTCCAAATTAATCCGTTGCTCCAATAAATAATATAAGATGATAAATTATGGTTCTGGAGTATATGAATATTTATATTGGGTTTATAACCCTTGTTGTAAGATCGACAAATAGCCCATCTTCCAAATAGTGCAAGATAGAAGACGCAACCTGCCGTTTTACCTCCATGAGCAAACATAATTCTCAGCAATATCTATCGCCGTAAATATGCAAAATCCCATGAAGCTTAGAATTACAATGCCGGCATACATATCGAGGTAATTTACTCTCATCCAGGAATCCATAATGAAGTATCCCATACCGTATTCGGTTCCAAAGGTTTCGGTGAAAAACAGGATAGATACGGCTGTGCCCAAAGCCAATCGAGTGGCGGTTAATACTTCGGGGAGGGAAGCGGGTAGTATTATTTCGGTGAAGGTCTGCAGTTTACTGGCGCCCAGAGACTGCAGGGAGCGGAAGGTTTCTTCGGGTATGGATTTGACCGCATCACGGGAGGAGATTACGATCTGAAAAACGATAATTAATATGATCATTATTAGTTTGGAAACTTCGCCTAGGCCGAAAAGCAGCATCACTACCGGGAGGAGGGCCAGTTTCGGAACCGGGTAAGTGAAGTAAACAAGGGGTGACAGGATTCTGTCTACTCTATTAAAATAGCCCATTAAGAAGCCCAGAGGGACTCCAACCAGGATGGAGATTGCTATTCCGGCTAGAATCCTGCCCAGACTGTACATAACATGGATTTCCATCTTAGACTTAAATATCTCCATGATATTGGTAAACACTCTATATGGCGATGGAACGATGGGGAGGTTTAATACCCATGCCACTGCCCACCAGAGCACAATTACAACTATTAAGCTGTATAGTGCCCCTTGCCATTTCTCTTTTGTAAGCACTTTAATCATCCTTTACTAAGGCATCAGATGACACATTTATCTCGTGACATCCCTTAACATTTTTCTCAATTGCATGGACATGCCATAATACTCATCCCTGAACCTTAAGTTATCCATTTGGAAACATGGATTTTCCAGGACTTCCAATATCCTGCCCGGAGCAGGGGAAAACACCACAATCTTACTGCCCAGGTAGAGGGCTTCATCCACGCTGTGGGTAATGAAAACCGTAGTTACCTGGTTCTGTTTCCAAATGTTCAGGAATAGCTCCTGCATCTCTTCACGGGTTATCGCGTCCAGTGCTGAAAATGGCTCGTCCATCAACAACAAGTCGGGCTTCATTATGAATGAGCGGGCGATTGCAACTCGCTGTTGCTGGCCGCCGCTCAATTCTTTGGGGTATCTGTCCAGCAGGGCGTCAATACCTAATTGTTTTAAGATGTAACTGCTGTATTCATCGATAGACTGCTCGCCATTTTTGATTTTCATGCCCAGCATGGTATTCTGGGCTACGTTTTTCCAGGGCAAAAGTCCATAGTTTTGAAGTATCAACCCTATACGCTGGGTTTTAGGATTGATAGGCCGGTCGTCTATAGAGACATTTCCGCAATATTTCTTGAGTATGCCGGATAGGACATACAGAAAAGTCGATTTGCCGCAGCCGGAAGGGCCTATAAAGGTATAGATATCCCCGGTGCTGATATTCAAATTTACTCGGTCGAGCGCCAGTACCGGGCCATTTTTGCTCTGGTATTGCACCGAGAGATCCTTGATTGCAATCACTAAATCATTACCTCAAAACTTGATCATCTACCAGAGCTTTATATTCATAACTTCCTTTAATAAGATTTTTATCTTTCAGCCATTTAACGACATCATTAAAAATCTTTTCGCTGGGTAGTTCAGCTTTTGCATATTGGGGAAGTTTAAAAGAGTCTTTGATTTCTGCCGGAAAACCCTGAGCCTGGATGATAAAATCAACATAATTGGCTAGTGGTTCTTTTTGCAGATATTCTACCGCGTCATTATAAGCTCTGAAAACTGCTTTAATCTCGGCGGGACTCTCCTGGAGACTTTTGCCGGTAAATGCTATAGCCCCCGCCTTGTTACTCATGTTATCAGTGCTGTTTAATACTTTGGCCCCATTTTTTACGGCCAGGCCAGCCAAAGGTTCGGGAAGGATAGCAGCATCAACCTTGGCACCCTGCAGCATCTCTAAGCGGGTGGGCAACTGGGGAATAGCTGCTTTTTTGACGTCATCGGGTTTTATTTGACCTGCTTCCAGCATTTTGTCAGTCGAGTATTCCATTATAGTATTGGTCGAAAGTCCAATATTTTTTCCTTTAAGGTCAGCAACTGAATTAATACCGGAATCTTTGCCCGCCATCAATTCGATATTGCCATCGTTCTTGGAGCATATCTTTAGGTTTAGGCCTCCCTCGTTGGCAAACACTACGGCTAGTATGTCAGTTATCACTCCGTCCAGTTGGCCACTCTGCAGAGCACTGTCTCTATCTTTGGCACTCTTAAAAGGTACTATTTTTACCCGAACTCCTTCTTTGGTAAAATAGCCGTTTTTCTCAGCTATTATGAAAGGGATAGATTCAACATCGGGCATAACCCCAATAGTTATAGTCTTGGCAGGTACTGCTGCAGGTTTTTCTTTACTGCAGCCGATTAAGCTCATACTGCTGATGAAAATTAGCAAATAAATAAGTGTTTTTTTCACTTTTGTCCCCCTCATTCTTTTAAATGTTTGCTTTTCCGTCCCATTTCATTACCATAAATAAGTGTAATACATCATTCCCCATAAAACCATATTTTTTAGCAAGTATTCACTAAGGGAATAAAAAAGGGAGCCTCATCTTCCAAAATGAGGCCCCACTATATAAGTTAATATTCCTGGTTCTAAAGTCCGGTATTATTTTACCTTTTTAAGAACATAGTATTTAGGTTGCATTCCTCTAAAGGTATAGTCTCCGCTCTTCCACTCATAGAAAAGATAGGTATCTCCCTTTATTTCCTTGATTTCATATTTGCTGGCCGTTTTATTGTGCTTATCTAATATTAAACCGTTGGTCCAGGTAAGATATCCCTCGGGGATTGGCCCGTCTGATGTTGACCCGTATAATTTTCCGTTGGCAGCTATATTAAATTGTCTTAATAATAGTCTTTTAGGCCAATCGAGTAGGCCAGTTTCAAACTCATTTATTGTTTCTACGGCATCAACAGCTTCCCATATTCCAATCAATTGCGGGTCATCGACAAATGGATAATCGACTTTATCTTCTATAGTAGTCACTTTGTGATTCGAATAATCCAGATTATCAACCTTCTTTAATACAAAGTACCCGGGCTTCTTATGCAAATAGGTATAATCTCCGTTTTTCCATTCAAAAAACATGTAAGTCGAACTATTAATATCCTTGACCTCGTATATCCCGGCAGTTTTTTCCCATTTATTTAACATTAGGCCTTTAGTCCAGGTAAAAGCAGTCGGTGCCAAGTTGCCGTTACCGGCATTAAAAGAGCCCAGCGTTTTACCTTCTTTAATAAACACCAATTCATTAAGGACCAAATTAACTTGAGCAGTCTTTTGGTCCGGGTTAAAATCATCGATATTTTTAATCAAATCTACGGCTTGCCATTTGCCGATTACCTGCGGGTCATTGACAAATGGATAATCGATTTTATCTTCAACAGCAGTCAACTTAAAACCAACCAGAGCTAAGACGAGCAGCGATATTATTGCCATACTGGGAATAGCAATTACTTTCCGTAAACCCAATATCTTTCTGCTTCTGCGTTTATACTTGCTCCAAACCTTGTTAAAAGGAATCGAGGGTATATTTTGATTCAATTTCATTTTCATAACTTCTCCTATCTTGGAATTAGATGGTTCCATATAGATCCTCCCCTTCGTTTGCCATCATAATGTTGTTGTCGTGCAGTTGTTTGCCCAGGGAGTTCAAGGCAGCATTCAGCCGCGATTTGCAGGTACCTAAGGGGATGCCCAGAGCGGTGGCTGTCTCACTTAGTTTTAATCCGGAATAATAGTGCATTACAATTACTTCTCGACCCTTTAGAGTCAGCTTATTAATTTCCTTCCATATTTCCTCGTCTAGTTCATTTTTCAGAACTACATCTTCCACATAATTATGGCCCTCATTATCCGGTACTTCCTTGGTCAGAAAAAGCCACTTCTGTTTGCGGAGGGTCTTGCGAGTCATGTTTACAGCGATTTTATAGATCCATGGCAATAGTGGTTTGGCAGGATCATAGCTGTGATATTTGCGAAAAACTTGTATAAATGTATCCTGGGTAATATCGTCTGCCAAGGTAGGCGATTTAGTTAGAAATAATGAGGCTCTATATATTTGATGGGAATAATCTCGGAAAATCGCTTCGGCCTGATCTTGAGTGATACCTTGGTTCAATATCCCTCTCCTTTCCTGCGTATATTTGACCTATATATACTTTGAATGCCAAAAAGGTTCGATATAATTTCAAAATAATTATGTGTGTATCACTGTTTTAATAGGAGGGAGAAAAGGATACTTAAAATCCTACTTGTAGTATAATATGGAAATAATGGGTTGGGGAAATAAATAAGGGTGGGGAGAGCGTGTATGCTGAAAGCCATAGCTTCAGGTGTCGCCGTTTTTTTGGTTCTGGCATTGGTAGCGGTGTGGGGAACTGGTGGAGAATGGCTAATAAACTATTCTTTTACGGTGGGAATTGGCTGCTTGGTTCTATCCATTGTGTTTGGTGGTGGGGGAATTCCGGCAGGTATGGCACCGGGCAGCCATATGCAAGGTCATGATACCAAGGAAGACAGGAGGAGGAGAAACCGTTGGTCGCTTTACCTGTTTTTAGTAGCCTTACCCAACTTATTGGGAGCTATTTCTGTCTTCCTTTATTTGCACCGTTGACCCATGAACTGATCCCAAATTCGTTTTGCTTCTTTATTAGATTAGTAAAAGCGGTTGGTTATAGAGTTGGTGTGCTGCCAAGAGCAGACGATGAGCTGAAGCGGTACGAAGATATTCTGGATTAAGGTCCTTTATCCGCACTCTATCCAGACCATCGGCGTCCTTAAAGGCATCATAAAGTCTTAAAGTTCTGTCGACATCGGTTAGCTTATAATAGTTTAGTTTTTTATAGGCGCTCTGGTCTGGAATAGCATGATTATGAATCAAGAATTTCAGAATTTCCTGCTCTTGATGGTCGGCTAATTCTAATAATTTTTTATTGATTAGCTTTTCGTAACTGGCTATACCATGGTTAGGGTCATAACCATCGTTTATCCTGCCTATATCATGGTACACCGCGGCTAAACATAGAAGATTACTGTCTTCTTCTGAATATTTCTCCAAATAACTTATGATCAAGCTCAATAATAAAACTCTTTTGGTATGACTAAGAGCGTGAATACCTTCGGGATTATGGAACCATTGGATGTCTATCTGTTTTGAGTAAGAAATATATTGGTGGAGTATTCCCGACGTCTGTAATTCTGTATCGAATTCCAGCAGATTGATTAAATCCATTACTTCCACCTGTTCCACCTTAAATGGTTTAACTTTAAGCTCCTTCTTCGAGCGCTGATTATCGTAGGCAATAACATAATCGAGATGTATCTTGCCCCGGTATATATCCGGCACCGGGTCGCAGCGCAGGGCATGTATAATTGCTATATTGATGTCGTTAGTCCAGGTGGATGCATGCTCAGGTAAAAGCCGTTCAGAACTCTGGCTTAGGTATGCCTGGACATAACCCTTCTCATCTGTCATGGGCTGAGTACTTGTAACTCCTTTATATTTTACGACCTTTTTAATAAATTCTTCGGTAAAGACTGAATGGCTGTTTTCATTAAAACGCCAAATACGCTCAAAGAGACGATATTTATCCTGATCGGCGATGAAATTGAAAACTTCCATAAACAGGTCGGGAGCCAAACGGTTGTCAATTAAGGACAGAAACCTGTCAAAATCTCTTTTAGCTACGCTCTCAGATAAATCCTTTTCGATCCTGCTGAGCAGGGCCTTAATTTCCCCTATTTTAGTATCAATAGCACTGAAATCCAGTAATATCATACCCCGGTAATAACAATAGGGCAATTCCTCAGAACAGGGGTTAAAATAGAAATCCTCAGGGTTTAAACCTTCCTTATAGATTTGGCTTTGCAAAGGCGACCAAGCGAACCCATCAGGCTTAAACGGGCTATCTTCCAGTTCACTAAGTGGAATTAGAAAATTTCTGTCTATGAAACTATCGTACGATTTATCTTTCATTAACATCACCCTAAATACAATTTTTTGCCCACTTGATTTACATATCTTTACCTTAAGTAAGGTTAACCTAAATTATACACCGGTTTCAGTTGCATAACCTGAAGAATATTGCTGTTAAATATGTTAAGATTTTTGTTGTACTTTGATGTAAATAGTCTTAATATATAAAATATAAAGTGTATCAAAATTGTCCAGTTTAAGAAATGGGGTTGTGCTGAATGCAAATCACACGTCAGACCGAATATGCGATTAAGACCTTAACTGAATTAGGACTTGTACCTTATGGACAATTGATTTCCAATAAGGTGATTTCGCAGCGGCATGAAATCCCGGAGGAATTTCTGCACAAAACTATTCAGATGCTATCTCGAGCTGGTCTGGTAGTAACACAGCGGGGAGTTCAGGGCGGGGTAAGACTGGGACGTCCGCTGACTGAGATTACCATTGCTGATGTTATAGCAGCAATGGAGGGGCCAATAGCACTCAATGTATGTTTGAGTCCTGGATATCAATGTCCTAATATGGGAAGTTGTAAGGTCCGAGAAGTATTATCCAATGCCCAGAATGCAATGCTGGCAGAATTGAACAAAAAAAGCCTGGCTGAAATTGTAGCTGAAGGAAAGGAGGATTAGATTTAAGAGATATATTTTTTTATAACCTAAATAAGATAAATATAATCCACAATGTCTAATAATATGCATTATAAAAATATTGAGGAGGAATTATTGATGTTTTGTAACCAATGTGAACAAACTTCAAAGGGAACTGGATGTGCCACAATTGGTGTATGCGGCAAAAAGCCAGAGGTAGCAGCTTTATTAGATTTACTAACCTGTTCGATCAGTGAACTCTCGGAGGTTGCCGTACAAGCACGCAACAAGGGTATAGTTGATACAACCATAAACCAGTTCACCAGTGATGCTCTGTTTGTAACCTTGACTAACGTAAACTTTGATCCGACTGCAATAGAGAAATATATAAACAATTCAGCTGAGTATACTAAAGAACTTAGTAAGCAAGCTGGTCTAAGTGTTCCAGGCTTCAAACTCACGGACTTAAATGGACTTATTAAGCAAGGGGAAACTTTCGGATACCCGGGCAGTAAGGAATCTGATCCGGATATTCGTTCCCTGAAAGAGATTTTGTTATATGGAGTCAGAGGTGTGGCGGCCTATGCTTATCACGCGGCCATTTTAGGGCAGGAAGATGATAATGTATATGCCTTCATTCATGAGGCTATGGCCAGCTTGATTGGGGAAGACAAACCTATGGGAGATTGGCTGGGTATGGTCTTGAAATGCGGTGAGATAAACCTGCGGGCCATGGAAATCCTGGATGCGGGCAACACCACCACTTTTGGACATCCTGAACCTACTGAGGTCAAACTCGGACATGTACAGGGCAAATGTATACTGGTATCCGGTCATGATCTGAAGGATCTAAAAGATCTTCTGGAACAGACCAAGGGTAAAGGCATTAATGTATATACCCATGGGGAAATGCTGCCCGCTCATGGTTATCCAGAGTTAAAGAAATATGCACATCTGGCGGGGCACTATGGTACTGCCTGGCAGAACCAGAAGAAGGAATTTTCTGCTTTCCCGGGACCGATTCTAATGACTACCAACTGTATTCAGGCGCCCGAGCTAAGTTATGCAGGCAGTATTTTTACTGCTGGAGCCGTAGGTTGGCCGGGGGTAACTCACTTGCAGAATGGTGAGTATAGTGAATTAATTGAGAAAGCTTTAGAAATGCCCGGTTTTGGAAATGATGAGGATAAAGGTTCGGTATTAACCGGATTTGCCCGCAATGCGGTTCTGGGCGTGGCTGGGCAGGTAATCGAGGCAGTTAAAAGCGGAGCGATAAAGAGGTTTGTACTGGTAGGCGGATGTGACGGTGCCAAAGCAGGACGTAATTATTATTCGGAATTAGTTGATAGGCTGCCTGATGATACCGTAATTCTAACCTTGGCATGCGGCAAGTTCCGCTTCTTTGATCACAAACTTGGCGATATTGGCGGGATCCCCCGGCTGCTGGATATTGGGCAGTGCAACGATGCCTACTCTGCCGTGCAGATAGCCGTAGCCTTGGCCAATGCTTTTGAATGCGGGGTTAACGACCTGCCGCTTTCCATGGTGCTCTCATGGTATGAGCAAAAAGCGGTTTCCATATTACTGACTTTGCTCTATCTTGATATTAAGAATATCCGCCTGGGACCTAGTCTGCCAGCTTTTATATCACCCAACGTATTACAGGTTCTGGTTGATAATTTCGGAATTAAACCAATAACCACAGTGGAAGAGGACCTGGCTGCTATTGTCGGCTAATACCATGCTTGGAGGTTGTCATCTGGGGTGACGATTGTTTAATGCCTGGAGGGAGGTTGGAGCCATGAGTAAGAGAAGTATTATTAAGATCGACGAAGAGTTATGTAATGGATGTGGAGCTTGTATATCTCCCTGTGCCGAGGGCGCATTAGCATTGGTTGATGGTAAAGCCAAAGTCATTCGTGATGAGCTTTGCGACGGAGCGGGATTTTGCCTAGGAGTGTGTCCCATTGGAGCACTGTCTTTAGAAATAAGAGATACTGATTTATTCTCCGAAAAAGCGGTTCAAGAAATTAAAGAAGCGACTGCTAAAACCTATATACCACAGCAATGCAGCTTCTGCCGTACCTCGGAAGACTATGCCTATTTGCTGCCGGTTAAGCATAAGGGTAATTCCCGGTGGGTTTGCACACGCTGCCTGCCCCGCCTGATACACGGCTAACCCTGATGTTTGTAAAAAGGTAACTGAAAATTACTTGAAACCATGCCACCTCTAGATGATAATTGTTAATAGTCATTAGAGGTGGTATTTTTTATTTATTATCAGGAGAAGGAGAACGGAAGTATGGATGTAGGAGCCTTGTTTATTACTGCGTTTGTGGTGGGTTTGTCCGGGGCTATGATGCCGGGACCGTTACTGACTACAGCCATTGCGGAGAGCATCCGCCGCGGATTCTGGGCTGGTCCGCAAATTGTTCTCGGACATGCCATCCTGGAGCTGGCGCTGGTACTGGCTTTATTAGGAGGGCTGGCCTCATTCCTGGTTAGAAGTGATGTGACCATGATTATCGCTTTCCTGGGCGGGGCATTTCTGATTTTTATGGGATTTACTATGAGCCGGGACGCTATCGGAGGGCGCATTTCCCTGGAGGACATTCAATCCTCAGGGTATCGAGAGATACGTATTCACCCGGTAGTAGCCGGAATTACAGTTAGTTTTGCCAATCCTTTCTGGCATTTTTGGTGGGCTACGGTAGGTTTAAGCTATATAACTATGGCTATGAAAAGCGGAACTATAGGGATGGCTTCATTTTACAGCGGACATATATTAGCTGATCTGGCCTGGTACTCGCTGGTAGCTCTGGCGGTGACCGGCGGCCGTAAATTTATCAGCCAGAGTGTATATAATTTTATCCTGGCGGCCTGTGGGATTTTCTTACTGGGGCTGGGTTTCTATTTTATTTATAGCGGCCTTGCCCCATTGATTCCCAGCTTACCTATCCCCAAATTAGCAAGCTTCTGCGCATCTGCACTACTGCCAATTTCTCTTCTCTAATTGATTCTGCCCAGTCACTGCTAGATTAGCGGTCGTTGCACTAAGCCTGGATTTTCCACAGTATAATCCTGGATAGGCGGGAATAATGTGCAAATAATAACATGAATAATATACATAAAACTTGACAATGCTATTGATAGATTATATTCTTAATACAAGACATAGCAAAGGGGAAATATAAATGGTTGATGTATCTGATAATCAGCCTGTTTATAACATCAGTGTGGCTGCGGAATTGGTAGGTGTACATCCGCGCACCCTGAGAATATATGAAGAAACAGGTCTGATAATCCCAGCGCGAACCGAAGGTAATACCAGGCTTTTTTCAAATGCGGATATCGAGCTATGTCTGCGCATCCGTTATTTAATTCAAGAAATGGGTTTAAATCTTGCTGGGGTCAAACTGATTCTCATGGTAGAGGAGAGATTGAATATTCACATTGAGGATTGGTTTAAATAGGACCTGCCACAGGGAAATCAAAAAAAGATTTTGGAGGTGTTTAGGAATGGGAAAAGCAGTAGGAATAGATTTGGGGACGACCAACTCAGCCGTCGCAATTATGGAATCGGGTAAACCAGTTATCATTGTCAATGCTGAGGGAGATAGAGTAACGCCCTCTGTAGTTGCTTTCACCAAGGATAATCGCCGACTGGTTGGGACACTGGCTAAACGCCAGGCCATAATGAACCCGGAAGCGACCATTTATTCAGCTAAACGCTTTATTGGCCGTAAGTATGACGAAGTAAGCGAGGAAATGAAAATCGTACCATATAAAGTTGCCCGCGGGGCCAATGATGTAGTGCACTTCGAAATTCAGGGCAAGCAATATGCTCCTGAGGAGATAAGTGCTCAAGTTTTGCGTAAACTTGTAGACGATGCTTCTAATTACCTGGGTGAGAAGATAACTGATGCAGTTATTACTGTACCAGCCTATTTTAATGACGCGCAGCGCCAGGCTACTAAAGATGCCGGTCAGATCGCGGGTTTGAATGTGCTGCGGATAATCAACGAACCAACCGCCGCAGCTCTCTCTTATGGCCTGGAAAATCATAAAAACCAAACGGTTATGATTTTTGACCTGGGCGGCGGAACTTTTGATGTTTCCATCCTGGATATAGGCGATGGGGTGGTGGAAGTACGCTCAACCTCGGGAGATACCCATCTGGGCGGCGATGATTTTGATAAGTTGGTAGTTGATTGGCTGGCGGAGGAATTCAAGAAAAATGAAGGCATTGACCTGCGCAAAGACAAACAGGCTTTGCAAAGGCTGTATGAGGCGGCTGAGAAAGCCAAGGTGGAGTTATCCAGCACTACTACAACTACGGTTACTCTGCCCTTTATTACAGCGGATGCCACTGGTCCGCGGCATCTGGATATCAAACTGACCCGGGCCAAATTCGATGATTTGACGCATGAGTTACTGGAACGCTGTATGGTTTCAGTCAAACAGGCTCTAAAGGATGGCAATCTTACTGAAAAGGATTTGGATGAGGTTATTTTGGTCGGCGGTTCTACCCGGGTATTAGCGGTCCAGGAATTGGTTAGATCCATGACTGGTAAAGAGCCTAATATGTCGGTGAATCCTGATGAAGTAGTTGCTCTCGGAGCAGCCGTTCAAGCAGCGATTATTACCGGAGAAGTCAAAGATGTACTCCTGCTGGATGTTACGCCTCTGTCCGTGGGATTGGAGACGATGGGCGGAGTAATGACCCGCCTGATTGATCGCAATACAACTATACCCTGTCAGCGTACGGAAATTTTCAGTACAGCCGAAGATAATCAGCCGTCAGTTGATATTGTAGTCTTACAGGGGGAACGTGAGTTAGCACAGGACAACCGCCAGATTGGACGCTTTCGTCTGGATGGTATAGCCCCTGCTCCCCGTGGAGCTGCACAAATAGAAGTAACTTTTGATATTGATACTAACGGGATTCTGAGTGTTTCCGCTAAGGACAAAGCCACGAACAAAGAACAAAAGATTACTATTAGTGGTTCAACGAATTTGGATAAAGGTGATATTGACCGTATGGTCAAGGATGCCGCCGCCCATGCTGATGAAGATAAAAAACGCAGGGAGAATATCGACCTTAAGAACGAGGCAGACTCTCTGGCTCATGGGCTGACTAGAACTCTGAAAGACTTAGGTGAACGGGTTGCCTCGCATGAGAAAGCTCGAGCCCTGCAATTGATTGCTGAAACTAAAGCTGCCATCGAAGCTGAGACTGCAACTGAAAAGCTGCGCCAGTTAATCAGCGACTTACAGCAAGCAGGTCATGGTTTAGCCAGTTCTGCCAATGAACCGGAAACTCCTCAGGGAGGCTCCAGGGGAAATGATGATACCATTGATGCTGATTTCGAAGAGAAATAAAAAACGGGGGAGATAATTCACGCTGATATCGCTGATGAATATGATTTACGCTGATCATATCTATAGGGTTGAATTGTTTGTTGTGGTAAGGAACTTACTGAAAATTAACAGGTCTATGAATATACCGTAATAAGTTGAACGTTGACCTGAAGTTTTATTGATATTGAAAGAATAAGGAAATCAGCGATAATCATATAAAATCAGCGATATCAGCGGATATCGGTCCCCGGTTAGCCTTGGGAAGGCGGGTGATGCAGGTTGGAATATAAAGATTATTATAAGGCCTTAGGGGTTGACAAGACGGCCGGCCAGAAGGAGATTCAGGCTGCTTATCGCAAATTGGCCAGAAAATTACACCCAGATGTTAACAAAAAACCGGATGCTGAAGACAGTTTCAAAGCGATCAACGAAGCATATGAAGTTTTAAAAGATCCTGAAAAACGCAAGCGCTATGATGCACTGGGTGCTAATTGGCGTGAAGGAGAAAACTACAGCCCGCCTCCTGGTTGGGAAAATGTGCATTTTGATTTTGGTGACGGCACCGGCGGTTTTGAATTCCGAGGTGGTGAAGGGGGACAATTCAGCGATTTCTTTGAGGGCCTTTTTGGACGGGGACGGAGTCATGGCCGGGCTAGTCAGGACAGACCTGGCTGGGCTATGCGGGGGGCAGATCAGGAAGCTGATATAGAATTGACTTTGGAAGAGTCCTATTATGGAACCAAAAAAACTATCGGTCTTCAGCAATTAGAGATGGAAGGCTCCGCATATGTGCCCAAGACTCGTGAAATCAATGTCAATATTCCGGCCGGGGTTAGTGAAGGCAAACGGATTCGATTAAGCGGTCAAGGAGGAACCGGCAGCGGAGGTCAGAATGGCGACCTTTATCTCCGGGTTCATATCCTGCCTCATAAAATATTTACTCTGAATGGTAATGATTTGGAAGAGGAAATAACTATCAGCCCCTGGGAAGCTGCTCTGGGTGCCAAAGTAGAACTGGCCACCATGACCGGTACGGTTAATTTGACAGTACCTCCTGGGGTGCAGTCTGGTCAGAAAATGCGTTTGCGGGGTAAGGGGATGCCAGTTACCAAAGGCTCGCATGGTGACCTTTATGCAGTTATTAAAATTGTCGTTCCTAAAAAGCTCAGTGAGCGAGAGCGGGAACTATTTGAAGAATTATCCCAAGTCTCGACTTTTAACCCCCGTTCGGCTGGAAAGGAGGCGTAAGGTATGAAATACCAGCGTTATTATTTAGTACTGCACCGGCCTCCATCTCGAGCGGGTTTATTGACTCTGATGGAAACTGCCCGGCAAGCGCAGGTACATCCGGATTTGTTGGAACGTATGGTGGATTTAGGTTTAATTGAGCCAGAACAATGCAAACCGGAAATATTATTTGCACCTGAAGCAGTGGCTGATGTCTGCCGGGCTTTACGTTTGCACAATGAACTGGGGATTAATTGGATCGGGGTAGGATTGGTTATGGATTTGTTGGAGCGCATTGGTCAATTGGAAAGAGAATTATTGAGACTAAAAAACCGGTAGCTGAAGAATATGGATATACAGAGATATATGACTTGTAGTTAACATAAGAAGTTGTTCAGGGAGGTGTAGCGAATGGACATGAACAGATTAACTGAAAAATCACGAGAAGCGATACATGATGCCGAGAATATTGCCGTAGGCAGAGGACACCAGGAGGTCGATGTTGAGCATTTGCTGCTGGCATTGTTGGAACAAAACGAAGGTCTGATTCCTGGTCTTTTTAATCGGGCGGAAATTGATCCTGCGGGAGTGGTTAGAGAGCTGGAAGATCATCTGGGCAAACGTCCCCGGGTATCCGGCGGAACTAGTGAAGCCGGCAAAGTATATGTCACGCAGCGTTTAAACCAATTGCTGACTCGAGCTGAAAAAGAAGCCGCCCGGCTTAAAGACGATTATATTAGTGTAGAGCACCTGGTACTGGCTATATTTGATGAAGGTTCTGCCAGCGCGTCAGCGCGGATTATTAAACAGGCGGGTTTGAATCGGGATAAGTTCTTGCAAGCTTTGACTTCGGTACGGGGCAACCAGCGGGTTACCAGCCCAACTCCCGAGACCAACTATGAAGCCCTCGAAAAATATGGCCGGGATTTGGTAGCCTTGGTGCGCAGCGGCAAGCTGGATCCAGTTATTGGACGAGATAGCGAGATCCGCGATGTTATCCTGATTCTATCACGTAAACGCAAGAATAACCCGGTACTAATTGGTGAGCCGGGGGTCGGCAAAACCGCCATTGTAGAAGGGTTAGCCCACCGGATTGTACGCAATGACGTGCCGGAGGGTTTAAGAAACAAGACTATTTTTGAACTGGATATGGGAGCCCTGGTAGCTGGTGCCAAATACCGGGGTGAATTTGAAGAGAGATTAAAGGCGGTTCTGCAGGAAGTAAAACAGAGCGAAGGCCGTATTATTCTATTTATTGATGAACTCCACAATATCGTGGGAGCGGGTAAGGCTGAAGGCTCGATGGATGCGGGAAATATGCTTAAACCCATGCTGGCCCGGGGTGAACTGCACTGTATCGGTGCTACTACTCTGGATGAATACCGCAAACATATCGAAAAGGATGCTGCCCTGGAACGCAGATTCCAACCGGTCATGGTAGAGGAACCAACCGTGGAAGATACCATTTCCATATTGCGGGGCTTGAAAGAAAGGTATGAAGTATTCCATGGGGTTAAGATTCACGATAATGCTTTAGTAGGAGCGGCCGTTCTTGCCAACCGCTATATATCGGATCGTTTTTTGCCTGACAAGGCCATCGATCTGGTGGATCAGGCCTGTGCCATGGTAAGAACTGAAATCGACTCTATGCCAGCTGATTTGGATGAAATATCGCGGCGTATTATGCAGCTGGAGATTGAAGAGGCTGCTCTAAGTAAAGAAAAGGACCCGGCCAGTCAGGATAGACTACAGGCTTTGCAAAAGGAACTGGCCGATTTCAAGAACAAATCTGATTCTATGCGCGCCAAATGGGAAGCGGAGAAGAACGCTATCCATAAGGTGACTGCTCTGCGCGAGGAGTTGGATAGAGTGAGGCAGGATGTCGAGAAGGCCGAACGTGATTATGACCTTAACCGGGCAGCTGAGTTGAAATATGGGCAGCTGCCGGAACTGGAAAGAAGACTTAAGGCGGAAGAAGAGTTTATGGTCCGCAAACAGGGAGCAGTAAGCGTACTCAGTGAAGAGGTTACGGAAGATGAGATAGCCCGTATTATCTCACGCTGGACAGGCATCCCCTTGACCCGTTTGGTAGAAGGGGAGCGGGAAAAACTCTTGCGGCTGGACGAAATTCTGCACGAACGATTGATTGGGCAGGATGAAGCGGTAAGTCTGGTGACGGATGCAATCATACGAGCCCGGGCAGGGATTAAAGACCCGCGTCGTCCCATTGGTTCTTTCATATTCCTGGGACCAACCGGGGTGGGCAAAACCGAACTGGCCAAGACTTTGGCGCAAGCATTGTTCGATTCGGAAAAAAATATGATTCGGATCGATATGAGTGAGTATATGGAAAAGCACACGGTTTCACGCTTAATCGGGGCACCTCCTGGTTATGTGGGTTATGATGAGGGAGGTCAATTGAGCGAAGCGGTACGGCGGAAACCTTACGCTGTAATCCTTTTTGATGAAATTGAGAAAGCGCATCATGACGTATTTAATGTTCTGCTGCAGGTTCTGGATGATGGGCGCATAACTGATTCACATGGACGTACGGTTGATTTTAAGAATACCATTATTATAATGACCTCCAATCTGGGATCGCAATACCTGCTGGAGGGAATCAATGACAAGGGTGAGATCAGCGAAACCGCTCGGAAGCAGGTAATGAACGAACTTCAAAAGTGGTTCCGTCCTGAATTCTTAAACCGGGTAGATGAGACTGTGCTCTTTAAGCCTCTCACTCTGGAGGAGATCGAACGAATTGTAGAACTGATGGTGGATGACCTCCGGCGCCGGCTCCAGGAGCGTCATATTAAACTGGAACTTACTGAAAATGCTCGGCTGTTCGTTGCGGCTGAGGGATATGATCCGGTTTTTGGAGCCCGTCCTCTGAAGAGGTTCCTGCAAAGCAAACTGGAAACTCTGGTAGGCCGTATTCTCATAAGCGGACAGGTGGTTGACGGCGCTACCATCAAAGTTGATAACCAGGACGGTAAACTGACGGTTGATTGGATTAATCCCTAAATATCGCAAAATTCACCTTTGGGAGAGGTGAATCATAAACTAAAGTAGCTGGGAAAATAGACGTGGGCGTTTCAACCCACGTCTATTTTATATCGGCGATCAAGGGGACGGTTCCGTTGATGGGCCGATGGGTTCCTTTGAACTAATCAACGAGAACCGTCCCCTTGATCGGTCTTTATTTGGCAGGTATAACTACTTGTTATTTTTAATATGACAACTGATGTGCTATAGTTTTTTTATCGAAACGGGGTGAAACACAGATGGAAAATATCTACATGGATAATGCTGCTACTTCCTTTCCCAAGCCCGAATGTGTTTACCAGGCGGTTGATCATTTCAATCGATACCTGGGGGCAAATCCGGGACGGGGAACTCATAGTCAGACGGTTCAAGCGGGTTCTATTTTGCTGGATGCTCGGGAAGCTCTGGCCAGTCTCTTCAATGTAAATGATTGTACGAATATTGCCTTCACGGCCAACGTGACGGAGGCTCTAAATACTGGACTCAAAGGTATTTTGCGAGCTGGTGACCATGTAATCACAACTAGTATGGAACACAACTCGGTAGCCCGGCCTCTTTTTGCCTTGTCTCAGCAGGGTGTGGAATGGACTGCAATACCATGCAGCCCCGAAGGCAACCTGGATGTAAGCATGCTGGAAAAAGCAATCAAAGCCAACACCCGCATGATTTGCATGCTGCATGCGTCTAATCTGACCGGTACTATAATGCCAATCGCAGCAGTGGGGAAAATTGCCCGCGACCGGGGTATTATTTTCATGGTTGACAGCGCGCAGACTGCAGGTGTTTTGGAACTGGACGTTGATGAACAATGTATTGATATTCTAGCCTTTACTGGACACAAAGGCTTACTTGGACCACAGGGTACGGGGGGAATATATGTAAAGCCCGGTATACAGATAAATCCTTTGAAAGAGGGTGGGACCGGTTCCCTTTCAGAGTCCCTCGAACAACCTACCTGGATGCCGGATCGGTTGGAGAGTGGTACTCCCAATACTCCGGGTATAGCCGGACTTCTAGCCGGGGTTAATTTTGTTTTGGAAACTGGCAGAGAGGTAATTCACCGTCGTGAACAGTATTTGGCAACCGCTCTGCAGCAAGGGATGAAGGCTATAAAGGGTGTGGAAATCTATGGATCAGCTGACAGCCTGCGCACGGCAGTAATTGCATTTAATATTGATGGAATGGATTGCGGGGAACTAAGCATGCGGTTGGAACATGATCATGGCATAATTACTCGGTCCGGTTTACATTGTGCGCTTATAGCCCATCAGACTCTCGGGACCCTGCAGAGGGGAGCCTGTCGCTTAAGCCCTGGTTTTTTTACAAATGAAGATCAAATCGAAACTGTGCTCAAAGCTATCTATAAAATTTCCCATTCTGCTTAAATTGCAGCACCATTTGACTAAGAGCCCTTCCCTTTGATTATATTAAACCGAAAAAGAGAGAATCCCAAATTAAAGGGATTCTCTCTTCGTTTATATGTTTGCTGCGCTTTTGTTACCGACATTTATGTCGGTAACAAAAGCGTAGTGAAAAGTCAGGCGATAAGGGCAGGCTTAAAAAATGATGTGAATAGCAATTCACCTATTGAAAGATAATAAAAACGATTATCAATGAGCGAAACTACTAAGTCCATAAAAATGAATAATAACGTAAGGAAAGGATTCAGATAGGAAAGAATTTTATAATGGAGGGCGGTTACTTATGGATCCTTACTATATTCAACAGATGGAGGTAGCTTATAGCTTAATACATCAAGCAGACCGACTTATGACAACGCTATGGTTGAAGTATGTTCTTTATGGATGGAGATGGTGGGCAGGCGCACTTATGGCCGTGGTACCCTGGCTCTTTTGGATCAGGTTTAGAAAAAAGGCTAGTACCGATCGGCTCCTTTATGTTGCCTTTTTTGTGATAATAATATCTTCTTGGTTCGATGTGTTGGGCATTCTGTTTGGGTTATGGTCATATTATTATCCATTGGTTCCGTTTTCACCTGCGTTTGCGCCTTGGGATTTTTCTTTATTACCCGTTATCACCATGGTTTTTTTGCAATATAAACCCGAAATCAACCCATATGTAAAGTCAGTTGTTTATTCAGTCATAGGATCGTTTATAGCTCAACCCATTTTGGCATGGATGGGTTATTACAATGCAAAACTATGGCCTCATTACTACTCCTTCCCAATATTCATTGTTATATATTTAATCGCCTATAAAATATCTCAAGCGACTCGATTTGAAAAGCTATAAAGGATGACCAATCATCATCTGTTAAAAATGAGGAAGGGCTTTGATCTGCCCCGGGCAATCGCAACTATTGTAATATTAAATATTTACCACAATATAGTATAATGATATAACAGTCGCGGGAAACATAAAGAGCAGATTAGGTTGGAAAGAGAGGTTAGGAGAAATGAGTTCCTTGAAATCGGTTTGGCTTAGTTTCATGGCGAAGTTTAAGGACCCGGTGAGCGGCTTTACCCATCTGGGGGGAGCTTTATTGTCTATAGCCGGCCTGGTGATTCTGATAAGATATGCCGCACGTTTCGCCACAGTCAAGCATATAGTAACTTTCGCTATATTTGGCGCTGCACTTATCCTCTTATATACGGCAAGTGCAGTATACCATCTTTTAAAAGTTCCAGAAAAGATTAATACTCTGCTAAGGCGCATAGATCATATGATGATCTATGTTTTGATCGCAGGTACATATACCCCCATCTGTGTGATCGGTCTGACTGGAGCATGGGGTTTAAGCATGTTGATTACTGTCTGGGTTCTGGCCGCTTTGGGGATTATTATGACTGTATTCTGGTTTGGAGCACCACGCTGGCTGACTACGGCCGTTTATCTCCTAATGGGATGGCTGGTAGTTATTGCATTCTATCCTTTAATCCATTCCCTGCCGATCGGCGGTATAACCTGGTTAGCGGTCGGTGGTCTGCTTTATTCGGTGGGTGCGGTAGTCTATGGATTTAAATGGCCGAAAATAAATTCTCGCTGGTTTGGGTTTCATGAAATATTTCATCTCTTTGTAATTGCGGGCAGTCTGGGGCACTTCTGGTTAATGTTCAGATACCTGATGTATGTTTGATTAACAGCAAAGCCTTCTTAAGATAAGGCGACGATTTGCGAAACATAAAATATTGGGTGGAGAGGGAGGCAAACATGGAGGTAAGGGAGTTTAAATCAGAGGAGCAAACCATCTTCCAACGGGAAGCATGGGTGGAGAGAATCTTTGCCCAGGTGAAAAATTTAATCGCTAGTTATGGTGATCCAGACCTGTCAACGTGTGGATCCCTTTGTGTTACTTCACTTAAGAATTCCTATGTAAGGGGTCGGCTTTTTCCTTTTATCAATATTCCTATTCGACTTCGCGAGAAAGAATTGCTGGGTTTGTACGAATATTGTGATCAACTCCCTCTTTCCGATCAATATATTTACTGTGACTTTGTAATTCATTCCATTTATTATGCCGAAAAAAAAGACCCTGCCTCTATGCGTACATTGGAAGGGCGCGCTCGCCAAGTAATTGAAGGAAAGGGTCATCAAATTATTGGTTTTGAAGATGGCATGGCGGCAATCACTATTGACAGAAAGGTTTTGGAGAATGAAGCAGATTTTATTATTCTACTAAAGGAATTGTTAGATGAAGCAGTAAAAATTCAGGCAGAGATAGTATAAGAAGGTGCGTTTTAATTGACCGAGGATTTGCATATTAACAAACTGTCACGCAACGAGGCCTGTTGGTGCGGGAGTGGCAGGAAGTATAAAAAGTGTCATATGGACCAGGATATCAAATTAGAGGAAATGGAACTGGCTGGATACCCGGTTCCCTGCCGAACGTTAATCAAAAACGAAGATCAGATCGCCGGTATTCGCAAGGCATGCCAGTTGACAAACGATATTTTGAATATGGTAGCCAGCAAGATTAAAGCCGGTATTTCTACCAGCGAGATTGACCACTGGGTGCACGAGTATACCATTCAGCACGGTGCGATTCCGGCCCCTTTAAACTATGGGGGGTTTCCCCGCAGTGTATGTACTTCGCTCAATAATGTTGTGTGTCATGGAATACCGGATGACACTATTTTGCAGGATGGAGACATTGTTAATGTTGATGTTACTTCCATCCTGAATGGATATTATGGGGATGTAAGCCGAATGTTTCTGATAGGTGAGCCTTCTCAAGAAGCCCGAGACTTGGTGCGGGTTGCTCGGGAATGTTTGTATTTAGGTATTAAGCAGGTCAAACCTTTCAATCGGGTCGGCGATATAGCTTACGCTATTGAGCAGTATGCGAACTACCATGGGTTTTCGGTTGTTCAGGAATACGGCGGGCATGGTGTTGGCCTTGATTTTCACGAGGAGCCCTTCATTCAGCATTATGGCGAGCGGGATTGTGGAATGGTGCTGGTCCCGAATATGGTATTCACCATAGAACCTATGATCAATGCCGGCGGTTATAAATGCACCAGACTGGCCGATGGGTGGACAACAGTTACCAGTGATGGTTCACTTTCAGCCCAATGGGAGCATACCGTAAGGGTGACGGAGACAGGTGTAGAGATCCTGAGTGAATAGACCCGTTGACAAGATAATAGAGAACGATAGACGCGGATATACGCAGACCCTTTGGGCGCGGATATTCGCGAATATTTTTAGTAAATAGACCAAACAAGGAACCGGCCCATTGTTTGCTGGGATGGAAATGTAACTCTTAACTATAGAGTTCTAAACACCTTTTTTTCAAAAGAAATCTCCAATGGTTGGTTGCTTATACGATTAGTATGTTTTAATAAATAAGTCCGCGAATGTCAGCGCCCAAAGGGTCAGCGTTGTCCGCGTCTATCGTTTTCATGCGTCTATTTGATTGAGAAAGTTGCGGGAAATTGCTACAATGTAGGGCAGGTAATATTAATTGTGATTTAAATAAGATTTTGGAGGGTTAAACCGTGCATAAGAAGTTATTTATCCCCGGGCCGGTTGAGGTTAGACCAGATGTGCTGGCCCAAATGGCTCTTCCCATGATTGGACACCGCAGCAAGGATGCCTCTGCGCTGCAACATAGAATTAGCGACAAAATCAGAAAAGTTTTTTATACAGATGAAGCTATATTGCTTTCGACCTCTTCTGGCAGCGGTCTGATGGAAGGGGCGGTGCGTTCCTGTACTCTTAAAAGGGCAGCGGTTTTCTCAATAGGAGCATTTGGGAAGAGATGGGCCGAAATGGCCGAAAGCAATAATGTACCGGTTGACCTGTATGAGGTTGAATGGGGTACCGCTACAACCGCGGCAATGGTTGATGAAGTATTAGCCACCGGTCAATATGATTTGATAACGATAACCCACAATGAAACTTCTACCGGTCTGATGAATCCAGTGGAGGAAATAGCTGAAGTTGTCAAACGCTACCCTGAGGTCGTCTATTGTATGGATGCCGTAAGTTCTATGGCCGGAACCAAGATCGAGGTTGACAAACTGGGTGTTGATATATGCATCACCTCAACTCAAAAAGCATTGGGATTGCCACCAGGGATGGCGATATGCTCTTTTTCGCAAAAGGCCAAAGCTCGGGCTGAGAAGGTGCCTAACCGTGGTTATTACCTGGATTTACTTGCTTTATACGATTATATCGAGAAAAAGGACTATCAGTATCCTTCGACTCCATCTCTGTCACATATGTTTGCTCTGGATTACCAGTTGGACAGGATTATGGAAGAGGGTTTGGATAATCGCTTTAACCGCCATATTGAAATGGCTGAGTATGTTAGAAACTGGGCTCGTCAAAATTTTGCCCTTTTTGCTGATGAGAGATATTTGTCCAATACCCTTACTACTATAACTAATACCCAGGGAATTGATGTAGCAGCCTTGAACAAAGAACTGGGGGCCAGGGGATATCAGATTTCCAATGGTTATGGCAAGATGAAAGACAAAACCTTCCGTATTGCTCACATGGCTGATTGTACTTTGGCGGAGATTAAAGATTTACTGGCGAACATCGATGAAATACTTAAATAAATCAACTTGCACAGTTATTGGATAATGCGACGGAAGAAGAACGAATAGACGCGGACTACGCGGCAACCTGGACACAAGGGGACGGTTCTCCTGTGTCATTTGCCCAGTGTGTGATAGGAATGACACAGGAGAACCGTCCCCTTGTGTCCGGGTACTACTGATGTGCCGTAAGCGGCACGATTTGTGTTGCTGCGTGTGAGCGAAGTGAACCAGCGTCTATCGTTTCTCTATTGACCTCGATTTGTTATTAGGAGGATTTTGAAATGGCAGTGATAAGACCTTTTCGAGCAGTCAGGCCGGTAGCAGAACTGGCGGATAAGGTGGCAGCTCTACCCTATGATGTAATGAGCAGTGAAGAAGCTAGAGTAATGGTACAGGATAATCCGTATTCATTTTTACATGTAGACAAGGCGGAGATTGATTTAGAGCCGACCATTGATTTATATGACCAGAGGGTTTATGAAAAAGCCCGGGACAACCTGCAAGGGATGATAGAAAATGGGGTTTTGCAAGAAGAAGAACAGCCTCGTCTCTATATTTACCGTCAAATCATGTGCCAAAGGGCTCAAACTGGAATTGTGGCCTGTGCTTCTATTGACGACTACCTGAATAATCTCATCAAAAAACATGAGCTGACCAGAGCTGATAAAGAACTGGATCGCACCCGCCATGTGGACTATTGTGATGCCAATACTGGTCCCATCTTTCTAACCTACCCGGCTGTCCAGGAGATCAATGCAATCGTCGCTGATTGGGTTACTAAAGAGCCCGTATATGATATTACTTTTGAAGATGACATTAGACACATCATATGGATAGTCGATGAGGAAAAAACTATCAAGCAGCTGGTAGATCTATTTGCGCAGATTAAATATCTGTATATCGCTGACGGACATCACCGATCGGCTTCCGCCGTAAAGGTTGGGCAGCTGCGGAGAGAGGCCAGCCCCAATTTCAGCGGGGAGGAAGAATATAATTGCTTCCTGGCGGTTATTTTTCCTGATCAAGATCTCTATATTATGGATTATAATCGGGTCGTAAAAGATTTGTTCGGATTATCCGATGATGAATTTATGGCTCGGGTGGCGGATTGTTTCAGGGTAAAAAAACATGAAGGAACCGATCCCTTTAAACCTGGCAAAAAACATCAATTTGGCATGTACCGGGAAGGACAATGGTATGAGCTGGAAGCCAGAGAAGGAAGCTTCGATGCCTCTGATCCTGTCGCTCGATTGGATGTTTCTATACTGCAGAACAACATTTTGAAGCCTTTGCTGGGGATTGAAGATCCGCGTACGGACAAACGGATTGATTTTGTAGGCGGTATCCGGGGGCTGAAGGAATTGGAAAAAAGGGTGGACGATGGGATGAAGGTAGCTTTTTCTATGTATCCCACCACAATTCAAGATTTGATGGATATTGCTGATGCCGACAAGATTATGCCTCCCAAATCAACCTGGTTTGAACCTAAGCTAAGAAGCGGGTTGTTCATCCATAAACTGTCTTAGTTTCTGAAGAAACAGATTTTCGTTCTCGTTCTGAAACATCTGCTCGGCCAGCATGGCGTTTTGAATTTCCATAATCAGACCGTTGATCCCGCTTTCGAGGGTAACAGCTTTGGTATGGTACTGATTACAAGCCGGATTTTCCATTAAATTTAAGAAAGCCCGCTGATCAGCGTTGCTTTTGATACTTACCAACCGATCAAGAATCTGCATATAGTTCATAAGGTATACCTCCTATCCCTTATGCAAACGATTGTACGTTTAGATTATCGGCTTACCAGAAATGAAGCGCTGGGTGATGGTATTACCATCACCCAGTCGACTATTATTACCTGAGACCTTTTAGGAGGTTGGCAGCAACTACCATCCGCTGTACCTGACTGGTTCCTTCGTAGATTTGCAGAATCTTGGCATCCCGCATGTATTTCTCAACCGGGTAGTCTTTGGTATATCCATATCCACCGAATACCTGTACCATATCGGTGGTTACCCGCATAGCCATATCGCCGCAGTATCCTTTGGCGATGGATGATGCCTGGGAGAAGGGCTGACCGTTCATTTTTAACCAGCAGGCTTTCTGATAGAGCAGGCGGCCGGCCTCGATTTCCATACAAGCATCAGCCAACATAAATTGAACAGCCTGGAAGCTGGAAATTGGCTTGCCAAACTGAACTCTCATTTTGGAATATTCCACGGCATGGTCATAGGCACCCTGAGCACAGCCTACCGCCATGGCAGCAATCATGGGGCGGGAATAGTCCAGAGTCTTCATGCAGGTCATCCAACCAGTTCCTTCTTCTCCCAGCCGGTTCTCTGTCGGAACAAAAACATTATCGAACACTACTTCGGCGGTGTTGGATAAACGAATGCCCAGCTTGTTCTCAGTTTTCCCGACGGAAATTCCCTCACTTTCTCTGTCTACCATGAAACAGCAGATGCCTTTAACCCCCATTTTCTTGTCAAGGGTAGCAAAAACCGTATATTGATTAGCAATACCACCATTGGTGATGAAGCACTTGGTTCCATTGAGGATATAGCCACCGTCAACCTTTTTACAGGACGTGGACATGCCGCCAACATCAGAACCTGCTCCCGGTTCAGTTAAACAGAAGGCTGCCAGTTTTCCGCCTTCCAGCATTTTAGTGAACCAGCGCTGTTTTTGATCCTCGTTGGCTGCAATGTGGATTGGATCTGTAGCTAGAAGGGTGCTGGCGACGACTCCCGTAGCTATTCCCAGGTCGCCGCGCGACAGTTCCTCGGTTATCAGAGCTTGACCGAGAAAGTCGATGCCGGCTCCCCCATATTCTGCGGGCACACCGATGCAGTCTAAACCAGTCTCGTTTAATTTTTTATAAATGTCTTCCGGCCAGATATGCTTATCATCATATTCACCAACTACCGGCCACATTTCGGTCTCCGAGAACTTTCTGGCCATGTCCTTCATCATAATCTGTTCTTCAGTAAAACTAAAATCCATTAATGTTCACCCCTATCTTTGCTCAGTTACAACCAAACGGAAATAGTAATACGCCGAGACTATTTCTTATAATCAAAGAAGCCCTCACCGGTCTTTATGCCCAGTTTGCCAGCCCGCACCATTTTTACAAGAAGTGGGCAAGGCCGATATTTGGGATCACCAAATTCTTTATACAGCGTTTGCATAACTGCCAGAACTATATCCAATCCAATCATATCTGACAAAGCTAAGGGCCCCATGGGATGTCCAGCTCCGAATTTCATAGAAGTATCAACATCAGCAGGACTGGCTACCCCTTCCATAACTGCATACATACCTTCGTTTAACATTGGAACTAAGAGCCGGTTAACAACAAACCCCGGGGCTTCGTTAATTTCAACAGGTGCTTTTCCTATATCTTCAGTTAGTTTTTTAATAATGTCATAAGTTTCCTGGCTGGTGGAAGATCCCTTGATTATTTCCACCAGTTTCATAGCCGGGACTGGGTTGAAAAAATGCATGCCAATAACTTTATCAGGTCTATTAGTAGCTGCACCGATTTCAGTTATACTGAGAGCTGAAGTATTTGAAGCCAAAATACACTCGGGTTTACACGTTTCATCTAATTCTTTGAAAATGGATTTCTTAATATCCATTACTTCGATTGCAGCTTCAATTACTAGATCGACATCTTTTAAAGCAGCCATATCAATGGTGCCTGTGATTCTTCCCATTATCGCGGCTTTTTCATCCTCCGCCATTTTGCCTTTAGCGATCATTTTATCGAAGTTTTTACTAATCCCGGCAATGCCTTTGTCAACAAATTCCTGCTTAATATCACGGAGAACTACTTCGATGCCATTTTGAGCAGCAACCTGAACGACACCAGCACCCATAGTACCAGCACCAAGCACTGCAATTTTACTAACTGCCAATGAAAAAACCTCCTTCTATTTTGTAATAAGAATTCTTTCTTACAGGTTAGGCTAATTACCTAATCTTATTGGTTGCAACCCAGATATTATTTTGGGTTGCCTCTTTGATCAGTTCATCGCGCAGGTCAGGATGGGCTATATTAACCAAAGCCTCCGCCCTTTCCCAAGTACTCTTGCCCTTTAACATCGCTATGCCATACTCGGTGACTACATAGAAATTGATGCTGCGGGGCACAGTCACAGTCGCTCCCGGGGTCAGGGTAGACATGATCCGGGATTTTAAGTTACCCTCTTTGTCCTTGTAGGTGGAGGTTAGGCAGATCAGTCCCATCCCGCCTTTGGACTTGTAGGAGCCATAAATGTAATCCAACTGGCCACCGGTTCCAGAGATGTGCCTTACTCCCGAGGATTCCGAAGCCACTTGGCCATAGAGATCGACCTCGACTGCGTTATTAATACAGATCATATTGTCTTGTAAGCAGATGACGTCGGGATCATTGGTGTAATCCACCGGGTAGCAGGCGCAGACCGGATTGCTGTCCAGGAAGTTATAAAGCTTGTTGGTGCCCATGGCAAAGGTGTAAACCATCTTGCCTTTATCCACTTGTTTGCGCAGCCCGGTGAGACGGCCCGCATCATACATATCCACAAACGAGTCTACCAGCATCTCGGTGTGAACCCCCAGATCTTTAAGGTCGGATTGGGCGATCATGGCCCCTACTGCATTAGGCATGGCGCCTATCCCCAACTGCAGGCAGTCCCCGTCCTTGATCTGGTCCAAGATGATGCTGGCAATTTTTTTGTCGACATCGGATATGGGGAGTTCGGGCAGATTTATCAACTGTTTATTATCGCCCTCTACGAAATAATCGATCTCGGATACATGCAAGGTCTCGCGCAGACCTCCCAAGCACCGGGGTACCGATTCATTTACTTCGGCGATGACTATTTTCGAGGCATCGGCAATAGCATGGGTGAATGAATTGGAGGTTCCTAGGTTAACAAATCCGTGCTTATCCGGAGGCGTTACCTTGATAAGGGCTACGTCTGGCTGGACATAACCGCGATAATAGAAGTAGGGCACTTCGTGATAGGTTATAGGGATATAATTGCACAGGCCCTTGTCATGCAGCTTGCGGCTGGCGCCGCTGAAATGATATTCATTATAGATGAAGTGTTTTCTTTCCGGATCATTTACTACCGTTTGGGGTGGGAAAGGACAGGTGGTGGTTCTTATGTTTACTCCCTCTAGTTCATCGGACCTTTTGGCCAGGGCTGCATCTAAAATCTGGGAGTTCATCACGAATTCGCCATAATTGACCAGATCGCCTGATTTGACCACTTTGACTGCTTCATCGGCCGTGACTAATTTGCTCTTATAATCTTCCATATAACTCATATTTTTTCGCTCCTTTAATTTTTATTTGGGAGTGCTAATTATGGGTTAAATATCTCTGGTCCAAATTGAAGCCATGGCCGGTCCTCCACCTACACATAGAGATGCTCCGCCTATCGTGGCACCGATTCTTTCCATTTCATAGTACAGGGAGACTATGATGCGCAGCGCGGTGCAGCCCACCGGGTGTCCCAATCCGATACCGGAACCATTGTGGTTGACCTTTTCTAAATCGAGATCAATATCAAAGTCCTCTTTGAGCATTCTGCCTACGCCCAGAAATTGAGCAGCGAAGGCTTCGTTGATCTCCCAGTATTCTACATCTTCAAATTTCATGCCAACTTGTTTTAGGCATTTGGGAATGGCTACGGCTGGGCCTAGTCCCATAACCTCTGGAGCTACGCCTTCCGCACAGATGTTTACTAATTTCATTAGGGGTTTGAGACCCAGTTCCAGGGCTTTATCCTTCGACATAAGTATAACCGCGGCAGCAGCATCGTTAATTCCTGAAGCATTGGCGGCAGTGACTACTCCGCCTTTTTTAAATGCGGCTGGCAGGGCAGCCATTGATTCCTTATTGGCATCAGGAATCATGTGCTCATCTAATTCATAATACTTAACGCCTTTTTTACTTTTCATCTCAACCGGAACTATTTCACGTTTAAAGGTCCCTTCTTGATTGGCTTTGGTAGCCCGCTGATGGCTTAGAAGGGCAAGGTCATCACATTCCTCGCGCGTTATGCCGTATTTTTCAGCAATATTTTCTGCAGTCAGACCCATATGGCCGGGGACCAGTGCATCGAACAGCCCATCATGAATCATTGCATCTTCAATAGTACCCTGGTTCATTCGATAACCCATTCTAGCTTTAGGGAGCATGTAGGGAGCATTGGTCATATTTTCTACGCCTACTACCAGGCTGATATCGGTTTTGCCCAGCATGATATTATGAGCGGCGATTTCCAGTGACCTCATTCCGGATGCACAGTTCTGGTTTACGTTACAAGCATTGCTGGTAACGGGCAAGCCAACCGCCATCGCTACCTGACGTGCGGGCAGGGAACCCTGCATGTGGGGATATACTTCTCCCATCACGATCTCGTCTACTATTTCAGGTTTGATCCCGGCTCTTTCTACTGCAGCTTTACCTACGATAATAGCCAGATCTTTGGCGGTCTTGTCCTTTAAACTTCCCATAAATCTCGCTATAGGGGTTCTACATGCACCTACGATTACAACTTCTTTCAACTCCACTTTATGCACCTCCAAAATATATAAAATTATTTACATTTAAAATCAGCTTTTCTTTTCTCTATAAAGGCGGTCATGCCTTCTCGCTGATCCTCGGTTGCGAAACAGAGTCCGAACATATCCGCTTCGATCAACATTGCAGTATCAATATCGGCCTGCATACCGCGGGTAATCTGGTTCTTACTTAAGCGAACTGCCAAGGGCGCCTTACTGGAAATTTTCTTGGCCAGCTTTTTGGCTTCATCTATTAATGATTCTGATGGATAAACATGATTTACAAGACCTACTCGGTAGGCTTCCTCAGCATTAATATTATTGGCTGAGTAGATTAATTCTTTAGCTCTGCCTTCACCAATAAGTCTTGGCAAACGCTGGGTTCCGCCATAACCAGGGGTTATTCCCAGACCTACTTCAGGTTGTCCAAAGAGAGCCTTATCAGAAGCCAGCCTTATATCGCACGCCATAGATAGTTCACAGCCGCCGCCTAAAGCAAATCCATTGACCGCGGCAATGACTGGTTTGTCCATGGTTTCGATAAGCCTAAATACTTCCTGACCTAGAATGGCAAAAGCGCGAGCTTCCAAAGCCGGGAGATTCTGCATGAACGCTATATCAGCGCCAGCCACAAAGGCCTTATCACCCACCCCGGTGATGATTAATACGTCTATATCTGGGTCTGCAATAATTGCCTGAACAGCATTTTTGATATCCGTTAGAGTATCAGCATTAAGTGCATTAAGTGCCTTGGGCCTGTTGATGGATAGTACTGCAAAACGGTTTTCTTTTTCTAGTATTACGTTCTCATAAACCATTTTCGAAATAACCTCCTCCCCATATTAGATAAACACCTTACTTGATAGCGAGAATGATCCTCCTCCCTTCATTTTAAAAATAGGATGCCATACAATATATGCGAATAATTGTTGGAATAGCATAATTTTCCCCAATCATTTTAATAGCAAGATTTATGCCATGTATACGATAAACGTGACATAAACAAATGAAAAGCCGGTATATCGGGTTTACCGATATACCGGCTCAGAATTGGAGAAGAGGGTTTAATAAAGAATCTATTTCGCATTTAGTAAAAGGGGGAGTGCCCAGATGCTATACTACCCCAGTATAGCTGGGTTTCAAGTGCTTTCCTAAAACCGAAGACAGGCTTTCCGAAAACGGAGGATAAATAGAAAAAACTGTTAAATGAGACCGTGCTTAGTTAGCTTCCGATAGAGGGCTGAACTGTGAATCCCAAGTATTTTGGCGGTATTTGCTTTATTCCCGCCTGTTTTCTCCAGAGCCTTAATAATTATTTGCTTTTCCAAGTTTTCCATGGCTTCGGGGAGGTTTATATTTTCCTCTTCCAGCAGCTCTGTATTAATTGGTCTGTCTTCAATAAGAGATGGGAAATGCCTAATTCCCAAGTAGTTATTATGGTTCATGTTGGCCATGCTGACCGCTCGTTCCAACAGATTCTCTAACTCTCGGACATTGCCGGGCCAAAAATATTCCTGCAATAAGGCATGGGCTCGAGGTGAGATTCCTTGGATACTGGTCTGCATATCCTGATTAATCCTGGTCAGCAGAAAATCTGCGATAATGGGCACATCAGCTAGTCTCTTGCGCAAAGGTGGAATATTCAGTCTAACTACATTTAAACGATAATAGAGATCCTGGCGGAACAACTGCTTGCTGATCATTTCCTCAAGATCACGATTGGTGGCGGCTATGACCCTTACATTAACCGGGATAGGAATATTTCCCCCTATCCGTTCAACGGTTCTTTCTTGTAATACCGTGAGCATTTTGGTTTGCATTGCCATGGGCATATCTCCGATTTCGTCCAAGAAGATAGTTCCGTTCCGGGCCAATTCGAACTTACCTTGTTTACCGCCTCTTCTTGCCCCGGTAAAGGCTCCATCTTCATAACCAAACAATTCGGATTCCAGCAGATTATCAGGCAAAGCGGCACAGTTTATGCGTATGAAGGGTCCGCTTTTCCTCTGGCTGGCATTATGAATAGCCTGGGCATACAGTTCTTTACCAGTACCGCTTTCACCGGTTATGAGCAGGGTACTATTGGTTTGGGAGACGTGTTCGGCCATTGATTTTACCGACAGAAACACCGGATGCTGCCCAATTAGGTCAGAGAAATGCCATTTGGCACTATATAATTTACTAACCTCATCCTTATATACGTTCAATTCTTTCTCGGTATCCTGCAGCTTTTTAACCAGAATTTTGGCTCCGGACATATCCAAGAAAAGGCTCTTGCCAATAGCTCCTACAATTTCACCATTTTTGATGATGGGTAAGCGGGTAACGATAGTCTCCCTACCGGCAATCATGAAAATATCCGCCTTGTCGATACGGCCAGTTTTTAATACTTCCGGAAGCTCAGACGTAGGCGTAATATCCATAATATATTTGCCGATTACATCTTCTTTCTTCATGCCAATTGCATCCAGATAGGTCTGATTCATGGTGGTTATATAACCGTCTTTGTCAACTATCACATAGACCATATAGGGACTCTCGATTAGACCTTCCAAGATAGTCTCAAAGTCTTTTTCGGTTTCCTGTAACTTGCGCATTAATACCTTGGCAACTGACATATCCATAAAAAGACTTTTGGCTATCGCCCCTACTATTTGACCATTTTTTATTATGGGCAGGCGGGTTACAATCATCTCATGCCCTTTTATGGTCCAAATGTCTGCATTGTCTATTCGTCCTGTTGTCAGAACATCTATAAGTTGCGAATTAGGAGTAACATCCAGGATATATTTACCGATAATATCTTCCTTTTTTACTTTCAGAATGTCCAAGTAAGTCTGATTCATATGCGTGATATAGCCCTTGGTGTCTACGGCTACATAGAGCATATAGGGACTTTCTACCAGTGCTTCAAAAAGAGCGGTGAATTCAGTTTCTCTTTCCTGCAGTCTTTTCATGAAAATCTTAGCTCCGGACATGTCTAAAGAAAGACTCTGGCCGATTGCCCCGATAATTTCACCGTCTTTAATAATTGGGACCCGAGTAACGATGGTATCTTGATCTTTGATGGGCCATATATCAGCTTTATCAACCCTTCCGGTCTCCAGGACCTCAGGGAGTTGGGAATGGGGAAGGATTTCTAGAACGTGTTTGCCGAGGACGTCCTCTAACGTTAACTCAAGTGTATCCAGAAATGTTTGATTCATCAGGGTTATGTAGCCCTTTTTATTAACAATAACCAGGGCCATATACGGGCTTTCAATTAGTGCGTCGAAAGTTGCCGCAAATGCATAATCAGAAACCATTGAAATCTGAAACACCTCCTAAAATGCTATCAATTAATAAGCCGAAAAAATGAATTTTAAGCACTAGTATTATAGTAACATATTATTTCCGGTGGAAATTGGAGAAATTGTTCAAAGCCACAAGAGCCATATGGGGCTATATTAGAACATGGGAATATGAGAAAATGGAGGTAAATAATAGATGTGGCAAATGGAGGTGTAATATTGAAGAGAATTATGGAGATATGTCCTCATATTTATCAAATAGGGGGAAACAGTCTGTCATCATCGCAGGATTGCTGTGTGTATCTGGTCGAGGGAGAAAACGAATCGGTATTAATTGACGCAGGAGCAGGGGGGAGCGTCCAACAACTCATTAATAATATGACTCAGAGCGATATAAATATTGATGCAATCAAATATATCATAGCTACCCATGGTCATATTGATCACATAGGTGGACTCAGGGAAATGCAGCTTCAATTACAGGCTCGGGTAGTTGCCCATCAACTGGAGCTCCCGGCTATTCAGGAAGGGCTGCCCCACCTCACCGCAGCAGATTGGTATGGAGTAGACTATCAAAAAGTTATTGTAGATGAGGTCTTGAAAGGTAGTCAGACGATTGTTCGGGTAGGTAACCTGCAGCTGATATGTCTGCATACTCCTGGCCATACTCGCGGCGGTATTTCTGTGTATGTAGATACAGGAGATTTACGAGTGCTCTTCGGTCAGGATATTCACGGACCGTTTAATAAGGAATGGGGTTCAGACCTGAAACAATGGCGGAATTCCATGAGAACTCTGCTCAATCTGGAAGCAGATATACTATGCGAAGGCCATTTTGGGATTTACCAACCTGCCCAGGCGGTGCGGAAATATATTGAGAGTTATTTGCACCGCTATTAGCGAGCCAAGGGGAGCCACGGGGACGTTTCGTTTGGCACGCTTTTTCCTTGGGTTAACGAGCCAAACGAAACGTCCCCGTGGCCCGTTCCCTAGTAACTGAAAAGCAAAAAAGGGTTCGGGGACAGTAGAACTATCCTCGAACCCGGTATCATCTTGATAATTAATCTCGGTATAGATCTTCTAAGGTTTGCGCTTTTCTTATTAGGCGGACTTCTCCCTTTTTATCTATAAGGACTTCCGCAGGCAGGGGGCGGGAATTGTAGGTGCTAGCCATGGCAAAACCGTACGCTCCTGCATCATGCACGATCAGTGCATCACCTTCCCGACAGCAAGGTAAGACTCGATCATGAGCAAGTATATCTCCACTTTCGCATATTTGCCCTACCACATAAACTGGTTTGGAATATTCCTTATAAGGGCGTTCCTGTCCAGGGACAACGCTTATTTCGTGGTAACTGTCATACATAGCCGGACGTATCAGAGTATTAAAACCTATATCTGTACCTACAAAGAAGGTGTTATAGTTTTCTTTAACAGCTGTAACCGTACCTAACAGAGCTCCGCATTCAGCTGCTATATAGCGGCCTGGTTCCGTACGAATGGTAATGGGTCGATGGGAAGATACCCAGGTGTTTATCAGGTGATCGAGTTTATCGCCTAAGTCTACCAGATCTAAACGATTCTCTATTCCATGACGATAGGGTATACCAAAACCTCCTCCGAGGTCTACCATATCAACACTGGGCATATTGGCTGCTACCTCAAGTATAGCTGCACAGGCGGCTACATATGCATCCGGTTCGAGGAAAAGAGAACCTATGTGCTGATTCAGACCGCTTATGGTCATATCGCAGCTGGCGGCTATATCCTGGGCTATCGCTAGATCTTCAATAGCTATTCCGAATTTGGCCTTTTTCCCTCCAGTGATAACCTTGTCATGATGCCCGGCTCCAATGCCAGGATTAATACGTAGACATACTGCGCCCCCCTGGTTTATCTCCCCGAGCAATTTTAACTGAGACAGTGAGTCAACACTGATAAGGATGCCTTTATCTACGGCAAATTGCAGTTCTTTACGGGAAACATTATTGCCGATAAAGGTGATGCGGTCGGGAGTGAAACCTGCTTTCATTTCCAGGTACATTTCTCCTGGTGACATGCCATCTACATCCAGTCCCTCAGAACATACAATTTTTAAGAGTTCCACGTTGGTATTAGCCTTGGCAGAATAATTAACCCGGAAACGAGGATATTTAAGCAGATTCTTCATTTCCTGGCATCGTTTTCTCAAAATTTCTTCATCATAAACGTATACGGGACTGCCATATTCACTGAGTATCTCCTGGACGTCTTTTTTACCAAAGACTAATTTTCCAAACCCCATATTATTCACTCCTTAATTAAACTGGGCAGAATGCATGTCTTGTTACAAATACGTAAACTGGAGTGCCACGGTTTAAGCATACTAAAAGCAGCCAGTCCCTTAAGACCTCTATAGTCTTTAACCGGATCTCCTAGACAAGTGTTTATATTTTAATCCAGCTAACGAGAGTTTGGCAAGCATGTTGAGGCAAGTATACAAGGGACCAACTGGCAGGTTGTCTCTGGGCAAATCAGCTAATTAGACTAGAGGTTGCTTGTCTGCAGCCGGGTGCATATCCCGAACCGGGATAAATCCAGCAAGTACCAGGTTGATAATCGCGATAATGCCGGAAGCAATGAAGACTGGGACATATCCATAATAAGTCCATAACACTCCCCCCAGCAGAGGAATTAACATGGATACGGCATGATCGAGGGTAATCCCCATGGAAAGGGTAGGGGCAAGGTCATCAGGGGTGTCAACAATACGGTTCAAGTAGGTAGTGCGAGCTATTCTGACTGAAAATAGCAGCTGATCGGCAACAAAGCAAGCCATTATTATGATTACCGCTACGTTACTGGAAAACCAAGCAGGCGAAAACCCATAGAGAATGCTCATAATTATAAGCAGGCAGGATTCGATCGAAATGATCAACTTTTCTCCGAGCGCATCAATCGCCCTCCCCAGCAGCGGCCGGAAGGCCAGGCTGAGTATGGTGCCTACGAAACCAAGCATGGCAAAGGTTTCTACACCGCTGTTAAAAATCCTTATTAGCACCCAGGGGGCAAAGGTAAGAAATATTTGTTTGCGAGCCCCAAAAACTATGTTAAGGGCATAAAACAACCAGTATTTCCGTTTAAAAACCAAGCGGCGTGAAACCTGAATTAAAGGTTGAGGCTTGATCATATACAGGCACAAGGCAGCCAGGAGGGCAAATGAGCCTGACAAACCGAAGATTACTCCAAACGAAAAATGGAAGCGGGAAGCACCCCAGTAAACAACTGCCATACCCACCAGAGAACCCAGCGATTCCAGAGACCCTAGTTGTCCCAGGCGCTGTCCTTCCTGGCCGGCTTTGGCCAAGCGCAGACCGATAGACGGGGATATTGCCATATATAGGTGGGCACCGGTGCTCCAAATTATCATCCATACCACTATATAGGTAAGATCGGGGGATAAGAATCCCTGCCCCCATAAACCTACGCCTATCAATAGCGATCCCAGAGCGGTAATCTTGGTGTCAGCCAGGAAGATCAAAGCGGTAAAGATGAAAACGACAAGAAAGCCGGGCAATTCACGGGGGAATTCCAGCGCGCCTCTGGCTAATGGGCTCGCGTTATGAGTTTGAGCCAGATAATTATTGAAGGAAGGGTCATAAAGCCCTGAATAAAGACCTATTAATAAACTGGCGCCAGCAAATAGCAGCAGAGGAGCTCCAAGATTCTTCATGAATTTGAGCATGTAATTTCACCTTCACATTCAGAGGTCTTGCGATGAGATATCCATATATTCTATACCTTTACCGATCACTTGTGAAGGAAGAGGGATTAGTCAGGTCTGTTAACGGAATAAATGTTTATGTACGATAATATGCTAGAGTTAGGAGGCTGTCCGTTGAGCCAGGTTGTGTGTATGCCTTGTATATAAATATTAAACATAGTAAAATTCAGTTGACCGGATTTACAGACTTTGGATTATTTAGCAGTATTCAGAATGTTCGGGGGAGTTGGGGTTTATGGGCAGAATTTTTCTCTATGCAGATAATGGCTGTGATCTGGATAAGGATGTTCTGAAAACAGTTGGGGTAAAACTATTTTATATGACCACTATGATAAAGGGTGAAACTTACATAGATCGCTTGACCATTGAGCCTCCGGAATTCTATCATTTATTGGAGGAACCGGGGGTAACTCCAACTACTTCTCAGGTAAACATTGCGAGTATGCAGACGGAATTCGAAGCTGTAATGCAAGAGTCGGACACTGAAATAATTTATGTGGCGTTCTCGGGAGGATTGAGCGGAACCTATCAAGCCGCTTGTATAGCCAGGGATGCAGTAGATTCTGAAAGGATTACTGTTATTGACTCGCAGGGTGCATCAGTTGGCTATGGTTTAACTGTGCTTCGTGCTGCTCAGGCCATAGCTGCCGGGAAAAACAAAGAAGAAGTCATAGCAGAGATTAATTATAATATAAAACATATGCAGCATATTTTCATTGTGGGCAATCTGGAAATGTTAAAACGTGGTGGACGGGTTAATCCAGCTGTTGCGGCGCTGGGAGATTTGCTTAACATTAAGTTGATTCTGCATATTCCGGAGGGAAATATCTTGCCTTTGGAAAAAGTCCACGGACTCAAAAAAGCCAAGAAAAGGATCCTGGACCTCATGGAGCAGAGATGTCATGATCTCAAGAATCAAACCATAGGGATATCATATTCCCAGGATTTAGAGGGCGCCCTGGAAATAAAACGGATGATTGAAGAAAGATTTGGTTCAACCGAATTCTTGATTTCTGAAATCGGAGCATTGATTGGGGCCCATGTAGGTACGGGTACCTATGCTGTTTTTTTTCTCGACCAATAGGCCGATAATCTGAAACTGATTCTTATGACTAGGTTGTGAAACTCTTGATTGCCATGATGTGATATACTATATGAATGATAAATTGAGAGTTGTTTGGTTAAATTCCGGTTGCAGTCTATAAGGAGGAACATTAATTGCAGACCCAAATAAAAACATTCCAGGAACTCGGGCTGAAACCCCAGTTGTTAAAAATGATCGAAAAGAAGGGCTTTGAAAACCCTACCCCTATTCAATCTGAATCCATTCCACCTGGACTGGCGGGGCGCGACATTATGGGACAGGCCAAAACAGGCACAGGCAAAACCGCTGCCTTTGGCATTCCTATGTTAAACAGAATAAAACCGCACCGGGGGTTGCAGGGAATGGTGCTTTGCCCGACCCGCGAGCTGGCTGTGCAGGTATCCGAAGAAATTTGTTCCCTAGGCATGGGGTTAAATATAAATGCTTTGCCGATATATGGAGGACAGTCTATAGAAATCCAGTTGCGGGCCCTGCGGCGTAAACCGGAAATAATTGTGGGAACTCCGGGGCGTTTGCTTGACCATCTAAATCGCGGTACGATCGATCTCTCGGATCTGGATTATGTAGTATTAGATGAAGCTGATGAAATGCTCGACATGGGATTTTTGCCTGATATTGAGAGAATACTACCGCAGTGCCCTGAACAGAGACAAACCTTTCTGTTTTCTGCCACTCTGGTTCCGGAAGTGCGGGAATTAGGAAGAACCTTTATGAACAATCCGGAGTTAATAGTAATTGCCTCTCCGGAACTTACGGTGTCACTTACGGAACAATATTATTATGAAGTGAATCCCCGGCAAAAAGTGGAAACTATCTGCCGGGTAATTGATGTAGATCAACCTCCGGTTAGCTTGGTGTTCTGCCGTACTAAAAAGGGAGCCGATGAATTAAATCGGGTGCTGAATAGTCGCGGTTATATGGCCGATTCTCTTCATGGAGATATGTCTCAGCGGGAACGCGATCATGTTATGGAACGGTTTCGCAATGGCAACATTGAAATACTGGTGGCGACTGATCTGGCCGCACGCGGTTTGGATGTAGAGATGGTAACCCATGTCTTTAATTATGATATTCCTGAAGATCCGGATGGGTATGTGCACCGCATCGGCAGAACCGGCCGTGCGGGAAGGGATGGAGTTGCCATTACCCTGGTGGAACCACGGCAAATTAGACAATTAAAAATTATTGAAAAACATATTGGCAAGAAAATAAATCGACAGATGCTTCCCTCTCTGCAAGATGCCCTTGATCGCAGACAGGAAACGTTGGTTAATAAATTAATCGAGACGGCTGATCAAGATCAGGGTATTTATCAGACTATGGCGAAAGATCTTCTGGAACGCTATGACGCCCAGTACCTTCTGGGAGCGGCTTTGAAGTTAATAGCCTGTGAAGCTCCCCAACTGGAAACTGCTGAAGTTGAGGATATTCATCCGGTTACTGCCCATGTAGAACTGCCTTTAGGAAGATTCCAGGGGATTCATCCTCGACGTCTGGTAGAATTTCTGACTGCTCATACTCCGATTACACCGCGTCAGGTAGGGGATATTGAGATTCAAAGTAACAGCACCCTGGTTGAGATTCCGATGATATTTGTGGATCAGGTTTATGCAGCTTTCAGCCAATATGAGAGCAGCCTCAAGAACAGTAAACGGTCAAGGTTATCGCCCCAGCGTCGTTCAGCTGGCCGGCAGGCTAATTAGCACAATAAGAATATCGAGGAGGAAGAGTTAATCTTCCTCCTTTTGCTTATATCTTAAAGTCCAGGTAGTATTACCGAAATGGTTGGGGGTGGGATGGATTATGACTGATATTCTGGAGTTTGTTAATCTTACCCGGCGTATGGAGCGGGATAATTTTTGCTTGCAGACTTCGGGCAGGCTGACAGAAGGCGATGTGCTTGCAGTTCGCGGACCATCCGGCTCTGGCAAGTCTACTCTGCTCAAGATGCTAGCCCGCTTACTGGCTCCTGATACCGGGAACATATTATACCGGGGGCGGGATTACACGATGATATCGCCTCAGGAATGGAGGAGAAAAATACAGTATCTTGCCCAGAAACCGGTTATGTTTGAGGGAAGCGTGGAACAGAACTTGCTGCTGCCGTTTAGCTTAGCTGTTATTGCCCGTGATTTATCATACGACTGGGTACAGGCAGATAAGTACATGCGGGAATTGGGCCTATCTACCGAAATGCTTTCTCAGGAGGCCACAACCCTCTCCGGGGGAGAGGCAGCCAGAATTGCCCTAATTCGATCTTTGCTTATTAATCCAGAAATATTGTTATTGGACGAGCCTACCGCTTATCTAGATGAGGCCAATCGAAAAAAGCTTATCACAGTCCTGCGACAATGGATCCAAGAGCAGCCTTTTCGGGCCATGATAATCGTTTCTCACCAGCCCGAGGATTTATTCGAAATCCCTAATATAAGATTTCTGGATCTGATGCATACAGTGAATAAGGGAGGAAATTAAAATGAATTATTCCTATATTCCTATTTCTAACTGGCAGCTGATCCTAAGCGTAAGTCTAATCCTGATAACAGGTTTGGTATCCAGCCTTTTCCAATTGGGACTGCTAAAGTCCCTGCTATGGGGATCTGTACGGGCTTTCTTGCAATTGACCATGATAGGTTATGCTCTGACTTTCATTTTTAGTAACAATAAGCTTTATATAATCCTACCGGTTATTATATTAATGTGTCTCATTGCCAGCCGGGAAGCTTCACGCCGCGTAGGTAAGGCTCCCGGAAAGCCCATCCTGGTTTCCTTCATCGCTCTTACCTGCAGCACTTTTATTGTGGGTCTGATAGTAGTAATGTTGGTCATATCTCCTACCCCGCTGTATTCCGCTCAAGTGATCATACCTATTTTTGGTATGATTCTGGGTAATTCCATGAATGGCATTGCTCTCTCCCTGGATCGTATGTACAGTGAAATAGGGTCCCATATTGAGCAGGTTGAACAATTGCTGTGTTTGGGAGCTTCTCCATGGGAGGCGGTGCGAAGCCAGGTTAAAAAGGCAGTTAGCGCAGGCATGATGCCGACCATAAATTCGCTCATGGTAGTAGGCTTAGTAAGCCTGCCCGGTATGATGACCGGGCAGATACTGGCAGGGATGGATCCACGTGAGGCGGTACGCTATCAATTTGTGGTGATGATAATGATCGCGGCTGCGGTCGCCATTGGTTGCCTTATGATTGTAGGCTTAACTTACAAAAAAATCTTTACCAATGATATGGCAATCATAGAGGTTCTGCGTAAGAATTAGTTAAATTAAGCAGAGCTTAATTTAAGGAGTTTTGGAAATAACTCCAAGATTTCATAGTAAATAAGCTAAAGCTAGGAAGGCCTTATTGCCTTCCAGGCTTCAGACCGACAAAAAAACTCAATAACTGTGTTATTAACGAAAGCCAGTTCAATCAACGTACTTGTTAGGGGGACATTCCAAGGGACATTCCTCGAAGAGGTGTGTCCCAAAACCTTAATTCCGGTGTGCCCCCATACCTTAAACGACTCAATCCCTGGATTTTATTAATGCCTTGCTCTTGCAACATTAATCGTATCGCAAGCGGTACATCAGTAGTACCCTTGGGTGAACTTTTTTGTTCGGTCTGACTTTATTGACAAGCTAAAGCCAGAAAGGCCTCATTGCCTTTCTGGCTTTACTTGTTTTAAGGTTTTATACTTATTGGCCTACCTGGGATTTCACACTCTGGATGTCAGACTGAGCTGCCTGTGTGGCTGGCTTATAATAACCCTTCTGTTCTGCCATCTGATAGAGCTGAAACTGGAACTGTTCATCAGAGTTTCTTATCTGCTGGATGGTCTGTCTGAACTGGGCATTGGAAGCCTCGGTTATAACACCGGCATATTTGGTTAGACTGGCATTGATCATCGCCAGAGTATCATTGACCATTTCTTTTTCCTGCATTTGCATATTCTGCATCATATTCACTCCTTTATCCTAAGAAGGACATTAATTTTTTACGGGTATCACTAGCTGATTGCGCTGACTGCTCAAACATCTGTCTAACCTGAGCATCCTGACATTGGCTGGCATAGAATTTGAGCTTCTTCTCTGCGGTTGCATGTGATCCGATCAGGTGTCTAAGATTTTGTAGTTCCATTTGACTTAAATTCACTTCAATATCTCCTTCCAAAATGTAATTTTTTGAAACATTAATAGAATGGCAAAAACACAGCAAAATATACCACCATTTTATTTTTTATAAAAATGGCAGATATTTTAATAAAGAGAGATAATTTGAACTAGCCAATCATGATTTTTCCTTTAGGATAATGGATGTCGGGCTGTTTGTTCCTATAAGCCAAAGCAAATCCTAGAGTCAAGGGGCCGACCCGGCCTAGAAACATTGTGGTGATGATAATAATCCGTTCCAGTGGGGTAAGTTCAGGGGTTATACCTAGGCTAAGGCCCACAGTGCCGAGAGCCGATGCAACCTCAAAGATAACCCGAACCAAATCGGTCTGGCGAATTAAAGATATGAGAAAGGTCATGGTAAGCAGGGTAAAGCCTGACAACATGACAATAGTAAAGGCCTGGAACATATCGCTGTTAGGAATATGTCGCTTGAATATTTCATTATCCTTTTTCCCGCGCAGCTGACTGATAAGGGCAATCCACAGCAAAGCGAGTGTTGAGGTTTTGATTCCTCCGGCGGTAGAACCGGGCGAGCCACCGATAAACATAAGTAAAATAATGAGTAAATGCGAGGACAAAAACAATGAATTTAAATCAATGGTATTGAAACCGGCGGTTCGAGTCGCAACCGATTGAAAATAGGACGCCATAAGTTTAACTCCTAACGGTAAATTCTTAAGAGCATGATTGTATTCGGAAATAAATAGAATCACTGTTCCAATTACGATAAGAATGGCGGATGTTATTAGGACCACACGAGCATGCAGAGATAGAGCACGGCTTTTACGATAATGGAATACTTCATATAATACCATGAATCCCAGCCCGCCAAGAACTATTAAACTCGAAATAACCAGGTTTACGGTAACATCGCTGGTAAACGTGGTTAAACTACGGAAACCTCCAAATAAGTCGAACCCGGCATTATTAAAAGCTGAAACTGAATGAAATACACCGAACCATAGTGCGTTCTTTAATCCCAGTAAGGGTGTCCAGTGAATGGCCAGGATAATCGCGCCTATAGCTTCTATGGTAAAGCTGGTTATTAACAGGTAGCGAAATATCTTTACAATACCCCCTACCGAGGAATGATTCATCGCTTGCTGCATAATTAGCCTTTGCCGCAGGTGAATTTTCCATCCGAAAATCAAAGCTAAAAAAGTAGCAAAAGACATTAGACCCAGACCACCTACTTGAATAAGGGTCAGGATCACTACCTGCCCGAAAGGGGTCCAATAGGTTGCAGTATCCGCCACTACGAGTCCAGTTACACACACCGCGGAAGTTGCCGTAAAGAGTGAAGTCAGGTAATCAACCTGACCACTTTGGACAGCCCAAGGGGTGGTGAGCAAAAGACTGCCAATTATTATTAATCCCGCAAAACTTAATACTAATAGTTGGGGCGGGCTTATACGATCTGCGCTCATCTTTCATACCTCATTATTGAATACCATTAGTCTAGGCTGGTCAAATTCTCCAGGGCATCATTGGGTCCCAGTGCAACCATAATATCTTGGCCTTGTAGTTTTTCATTCGGTTCGGGAGATACAATGATGTTATCTCCCCGTCTAATGGCCAGAACGGTTACTCCCATTTTCTGCCGCAGACCAATTTCATTCAGATTCTTGTTTACAAACACTTGGGGGATAATAAATTCAATTATGCTATAATCCTGTGAAAGATTAATTTGCTCCAAAAAATTGTGGGAAACCAGGGAACGTGCCAGTTTAACAGCCATATCTTGTTCGGGATATATTACGACATCTGTGCCGATTTTCTCCAAGACTTTGCCGTGCATGGCGTTTTTGGCTTTGGAAATAACCTTTTTAACACCCATTTCTTTTAATACAATGGTGGTTAAGATATTTGATTGTATATTATCACCGATTGCTACAATTACTGCATCAAAATTGCGTATACCTAAAGCTTTTAACACATTTTCATCCATAGTATCAGCCTGGACCGCATGCGTGCTAAAATCAGCAGCATCATTGACCCTGTCTTCATCGACATCAATTGCCAGTACTTCATGGCCCATACGAGTCAGTTCCTTAATGAGACTGCTGCCAAATCGGCCAATGCCGATTACCGCAAATTGCTTTTGTTTCATAAGCACCCTCCAAAATCTGTTTCAAGGCTTTAAAGTTATCATATTTGGGATATAAAAGGAATACCATATCCTGTATTGTTATAGAATATTGCTATTTATTATGCAATAGGCATTCAATACAAGATCCAAGTTTGAGAGCTGGAAGAGTATATTAATGATATCAGGTCTTTAATTTATCAATAATTTTATCTTTGTAAAAGAAACCGAGCAGAAAAAGGAATGCAGCCAGAACTGACCCTATTGCTACTTTCAGAAACTCACCGGTGCCAATACTGGCCCCAATAAACGATGAAATCAGAATACCGGGAAACCTTGCTACGGCAGCTATAATCAAAAATCTAAACGGCTGCATAGGGGTAATGCCTGCCAGGTAGGTCAGAATATCTTTGGGAATACCGGGAATAAGGAATAGCACGCTGACAATTATCTCGGCACGGGGGCTATTAATAAAAAACGAAAAACGTTCAATTTTAGCCGGGGAAATAAACGTCTTTAGTATGGGGTAACCCAACAGACGCCCAATATAGAAGACAATAATGCTGCCCAGCATTATTCCAGCCAACGAATAGAAGCTGCCCACCCAGATTCCATAAATGTATCCCCCTGCTGCCTGTACAAATTCACCAGGGATAGCAGCAATTATTACTTGCATAACCTGGGATAAAATGAAGATTAGAACGCTTTTAGACCCATAGTTCAAAATAAACTGTTTATAATCCTCAGGTTGGCTGACTAGATGGGTGATCACCGGCCCATACTCAACGCTCACATAAATAAGAATAATCATTAAAAGGCCTAATAAGAAGATATCTAATAGGATTAGCGGTGAAACTTTTCTCATTGTTTTTATGTTACTCCCCTGATGTAAATGTTATATCATATCCTAGCCTAAATTATACACAAGATTTATCTGATGATATATGCGTTGCGCAGTGATTTGAATATCAAATCCCAATGTCCAAGCTCGGTAGATTGTCGATTTAATGATACGAAAGTGTAAAAAAATGTTATTATAACAAATAGTACGCATTTTATATTAATTAACAGGCAGGTTATTATTTATGCGCATTATAATTGGGACAGAGTCTTTCTACCCTAATATATCGGGTGTGGCTGTAGCCACCTGGAATTTAGCTGTATACCTGGTAGGTCAGGGACATAAAGTATTAGTATTAGCTCCGTCAACCACAAGAGCAAGTCATCGGGAGACTTTTGAGGAAGGCTTTAGCGTCCAGCGATTGCCTTCGATTCCCAATCCCTTCCGCAAGGGGTTCCGGGTCACCATGCATCCCATCCAACAAATAAATTCAATTGTGGAGAGCTGGCAGCCGCAGGTTATTCATTTGCAAGACCCTACGTCCATTGGGTCTTGTTTGATGAAAAGTGCCAGAAAGGCTGGAATTCCTATCATAATAACCCACCACTTCACCCTTGAATACATATTAAGCTATTTCAGGTTTCTCAAGCCTCTGCATCAACGTTCCCAGGCCCATCTAACCGAAAAAATGAAGGATTTCTACAATGCTTGCCATTATGTGATCTGCCCCAGTGAAACGGTGAAGCGCTGGCTATTATCGGTAGGAGTTCAAGTTCCGGTGATAGTAATATCGAACGGTGTCAACCTGCACCAATTTTTTTCTTACGAATTTGCCTCCGGCATCCGTTCCGATTTAGGACTGCCAGAGCTTCCTATAATCCTTTATGTAGGAAGGATAGATGTAGATAAGAGCCTTGATACGCTTTTGGATGCTGTACCGCAAGTGCTGGAAAAGAACAAAGCCCACTTTGCATTCTGCGGCGGGGGGAATCTTTTAGGTCGTCTGCGCAGAAAAACAGAACAACAGGGCCTTAGTCCTTATGTTTCTTTTCTGGGCCAGCTCGATCACCAGGATCATGATCTGCCCCGTTTATATCAGGTTGCCGCTTGTTTCGTAATTCCTTCCTGCTGTGAAGCCCAGAGTATCGTGACCATGGAAGCCATGGCTTCGGGACTGCCTATTGTGGCGGCGGCGGCGGGAGCTCTGCCCGAGTTGGTGAAAAACGGTGATAACGGTTATCTCTTTGCACCGGGAAATGAAGTAGACCTGGCCGCCAAGATAAACCTGATCCTGGAAAACCGTGAACTTGCTCATCGTATGGGCCAACGCAGCCTCGAAAAGGTAATTGAGCACGATTTAAACCGCAACCTGAACAAAATAGAACAGATATACAGTGTGGTTATAAGACATGAAACGGCGTAGAATGTGGGCTTGTGTAGGCGGGACAGCCGCGATAGTCATATATCTTTTACTCGCTTTCCTTTATAATGCCCTTCCCCAGGATACTTTTTATCAATTGACCGAATGTCCAATCCCTGGTGATGGTCAGAGAATGCTGGTTTTCTCTCCCCATCCTGATGATGAAGCCATTGCTATAGGCGGGTATCTATTCAGCAGTCGAGAAGCAGGAGCAAACGTACAGGTGATTTTGGCTACAGATGGTAATCGTCGTGGTCTGAGGGAGCAGCGTTACCAGGAATTCAAAGAGGCAACGGAACAGCTGCAAATTCTCCCGGCTGAACTGCGTTTCTGGGGTTACCCGGATGGCAGATTAGCGGATCATTTCGATGGATTAGAGGCTCAGGTGGAAAAAGAAATTGCTCTTTTTCAACCAGAATACGTAATTTATCCTCACCCCGAGGATAGGCATCCTGATCATGCTGCACTGGGTCGCGCGGTTGAGGGAGCATTAGCTAATAGGGTTACTGCCGGTCAAAATATTAAAGCTTACGCTTATCTGGTTCATTATAAATACTACCCTGAACCTCAAATACTTACTCGCGGGCATCACCTATTACCACCGCAGGCAGTTTTTAAACATAATGAAATATGGAATAAGATTACCCTTACAGCCGAGGCCCAAACAGCCAAGGAGGAGGCGATACATCAATATCGCACCCAAATGCGTAATCCGTTCCTGAGACCCCTCATTACAGGTTTGATGCGTAATAATGAATTGCTCGTTAGCCGCGATATACAGCCCATCCAACAGCTTTGACAGGCATCAGGCCTGGCGCTGCCAATAATGTTTAACCAAAAAGATAGCGCTGAAGGAAAGCAAGAAAAGAGCAATGGATGCATAGCGGAACAGGGAACCAAAACGGCTCCAACATTGTAAAAAATATATAGTAAATTCAAGCACTATTATATTGAATATAAGCGTTCCGATGAGGGTCCAGACCAAGAAGGGCTGCCATTTTATCCCGGCAAAACCCGCCGCCAGAGAGGACCACGGACGCACATAGCCGATGAAACGCGTGACAAATATGGTTATGATCCCGTAGCGGGCATACCAGCGGTGAATGGAATCATTTATCTCCATAAAACGAGGTTTATTGCGCCACCGGTTAGTCAGCCGCTCTTCTCCCCATCGACCCAGCCCATAAGCCAGCATACTGCCTGTCACATGACCTCCGGTAAATAGAGTAAGCATCAATGCATATGAATGGCCCTGTTTAATTAAGGCTGCCGCTAAAAGATAGCTGGCCTCCACCGGGAACGGCACCCCTATATTTTCGATTAACATACTGAAAAATATCCCCGCCCAGGTAAGCAGATCCATTGAACCCTCCTATGTAGAACTACAAAGTCCAGTGCTAATTATACTATAATTGTCCATACGTGTAGGAGCTCATCAATGGGACAGGGGGGACAGGTTCCTTGTCCCACATTCGATATCTCGGAGTGGGACAAGGAACCTGTCCCCCCTGTCCCAAAATAATATCGAAGTGACTTACCCTCAGGTACTGTACCAATAATAATGTTAGAAATTGCATATTCTACCTTAAAGGGCTTTTAATCTGGTGATTAAGGCCTTTTTTTATTAAGAATTACAAGAATTAATTCTTGAACGGGTAATAATAAAATGATGGTTATATTACATAACACTAAACATTTTATAAAAATGAACATTAGAGATTGCGACATGCAAGTATATTAGGAGGTATTAACTTGAATATAATCACCGAAAATATAAAATCAAATCGATTAATCAACGAAAAATCCCCGTATTTACTGCAACACGCCTACAATCCAGTGGATTGGTTTTCCTGGGGAGAGGACGCATTTAATAGAGCTGCCCGGGAGGATAAGCCCATATTCTTGTCAATAGGCTATTCCACATGCCATTGGTGTCATGTAAGTAAAAGACACCCATTTCAAAAGAATATGGGATAAAGAAATGCGATCATTAGCATTTACATGGTGTAATTCCTTTGTCTCTTCTTAACACATATAATTCTTTTCTGTCATAAATAAAACCTCCCAACAGATGATCTTTTCAGCATCTGTTAGAAGGTTTCATTAGTCTCCTAATTGGGATTTGGTTCTCTAATTATCTGTATTCTTAAAATTGCCGTAAAATATATTCATGGTCTGGGATTCATTGTCCCAAAACACGCTGTAACCATAATCCTCTGCCACAACGCGGGCCGGAAGATAGATCCTGCCGTTTATGCTTACGGGAGCTGAATCCAACTGTTTTGTATAACTTTCTTTTAAGCTAGGGAAGCTTTCCACGTATGAGGGATTGTCGATGAAAAACTCAAAAGTTATGCCGTTTTTACCAGTAATGGTTACCTTTTGAGTGCCCTCGTCCCAAGAAGTTTGAGCACCCAAGGCGTCTGCAAGATAACGCACCGGAATAAGGGTACGGCCATATGAAATGATAGGTGCAGCATCTATGGGCACTTGTTTATCTCCAATACAGTAGAAGCTTTGTCCAACAGCAAACCTAATGCTGCCAGGGGGTACAGTTCCCCCCTGTATGTACTGTTTGAGCGTAGTAGGCGTATATTTCATAACTGTGGTCTTAAAGCCGTTGCAAACATCGCTATATGCCACATAGGGTGTACCCTGATCTACAAAGAAGGATAGGTCATTTGATGAACTAAAGCCGGGACTTCCCACGTTCTGCCATGACCCCTCTGTATACTTCATCACTGTGATCCCGCCAGAGGAATCATCGTGGGCCCACTCATCAAATGCTACGAAAGGTATGCCTTTGTCAATATAAAGTTTTGGAGGGTTAATTTGCGCACTGGAAAAGCCAGGCCTGCCAACGACCTTCCATAATCCGTCTTCATACTTCATCACTGTGATTTTTCCCCCACATGCATTATCTTCAAATGCAATATAGGGGATGCCTTCATAAACAGAAATTGATGGCCATGGACCAATTCCAGGCCCAGCGAAAACACCTGGATTCCCAACAGCCTCCCATGACCCATTAGTGAATTTTAACACTTCGACTTTATTGTGGTTGCTACTATCAATGTATGTAATGTAAGGTATATCCTGATCAACAAAGAGTGATAGGTATTCACACTTTGTTGTTATTGTTTTCCCCAAGTCCTTCCAATCCCCATCAATATATTTCATAACCTTACTGCCGCTAAATACACTGTCAATTGCAAGATAAGGTGTTCCTTTATCTACAAAGAGAGATGAAGGGTTTTTGGGATCGAATGCCATATTCCCCAAGCGAACCAATCCGATACCAGGTTCTCCAACAAACTGCCATGACGGATCAATGTACTTCATCACTGAAGCACCACCTTTTTTAGAGTCATAGTAAGCTAAATATAGAGTACCTTGATCCATAAAAAGATAATTAAAGTGTAGTCCTTTACTGTTTGCAGAACCTGGAATTCCTACATTCTGCCATGATCCGTTAATATACTTCATAACTATAGTGCCTTTGCTGTCATTAACATTAGTAAAAACGCAACTATCCCCAAATGCAATGTAAGGCGTACCCTGATTTACAATAATGTATATATTCGACGCCATGCCGGGGGAGAATCCGGGAGTACCGACGGGTTGCCAATCGGACAGTGCCGTTATGGGCAGTTCAGTTATAAGTAATATGGATAGTAACAATATTAACTTGTAGTTGCATCTTTTTAAGATTTTAAGCACCGAAACACCACCTTAAATTAATAATTATAAGTGTACCATAATTTCCCTCATTTTAATGAAATGCTGGTTAAATAATGGTAATATTATTGCTTAGAGTAAGAATAGGGAGGACTATTATGACTCATGATGTTTTTATCAGTTACTCTTCGAAAGACAAAGATTATTGACGGCAAACAGGTAGCCACTAATTCATCTGAAATATATTAAAAGAAATCTTAATTCCAAATTCTCAATATCCAGTTTGATAGAACTATAAGCGATTTCTGAGGAGGCAGATGACCAAATGTCAGCTGCCTCCTTAATATATAAACCTAGTAATGAGATTTTCTATATAGGGAATCATAAATTATCGATTATAATGTTGGAGGATGATTGAAAAATGCATACTGCAGATCAAATAGATAAGAAACCAAACCGCTTGATTACTGAGAAATCCCCATATTTACTGCAACATGCCCATAACCCTGTCGACTGGTATCCTTGGGGTGAGGAAGCTGTCGAAAAAGCAAAAAGGGAAAATAAACCAATATTTCTAAGTATTGGGTATTCGAGTTGTCATTGGTGTCATGTCATGGAAAGAGAATCTTTTGAAAATGATGATGTTGCTGATTTATTGAATGAAAAATTTGTCGCCATAAAAGTTGATCGGGAGGAACGACCAGATATAGACCATATCTATATGCAGGTATGTCAGACCTTAACTGGCAGCGGGGGGTGGCCTTTAACGATAATCATGACCCCGGATCGGCAGCCTTTTTATGCGGCTACTTATCTGCCTCCTCACAATCGGGGTGGAATGATGGGTCTTATAGAGTTATTGAACCGTTTGTCCGGCTTATGGGAAAACGACCGTGAAACAGCTCTAAAAGCTGGACAGGAAATCAGCAATTGGATGCAAAAGACATCCGGAGTTAAGCGAGGTATGTCCATAACCAAGGAGGTGCTTAGTCAGGCCTTGCATCAATATGCGCAGATTTTTGACAGTACCTACGGCGGTTTTGGGTCCGCACCCAAGTTTCCTACTCCTCACTCTTTAGTTTTTTTGCTTAAATATTATGAACAAAATAAAGATGGGAAGGCTTTGGAAATGGCAGAGAAGACCCTAACTTGTATGTATAAGGGTGGTATTTATGATCACATCGGGTTTGGTTTCGCCCGCTATTCTACAGATCGGAAATGGCTGGTGCCCCATTTTGAAAAGATGCTCTATGATAATGCGCTTTTAGCCATGGCTTATCTGGAAGCACACCGACTAACCGGGCGGGAGCTATTCAGCCAGGTGGCCAATGACATTTTTGCTTATGTTTTGCGTGATATGCAATCCCCCGAGGGCGGTTTTTATTCAGCTGAAGATGCTGATTCAGAGGGGGAGGAAGGCAAATTTTATACCTGGAGTATAAATGAGGTGATGGAAGCCTTGGGTTCGCGCGGCACTCCTTATTGTGAAGCCTATGATATTAAGGAGCGGGGGAATTTTGAAGGCCGAAATATTCCTAATCTCATCAATAAAACTGAACTTTTAAATGTCAGACAACAATTCGAAGAGGAGCGGCAGGTACTATTTGATCTGAGGGAAAAGAGAATTAAACCATTAAAAGATGATAAGATTCTGACTGCTTGGAACGGACTGATGATTGCTGCTTTGGCCATGGGCTCTCGAATAATGAAGGAAAAAAAGCTTTTGGAGGAAGCCCAAAGAGCAGCGGACTTTATTTTGAAAAACCTGCGTCGGGACGATGGACGTCTTTTGACTCGCTACCGTGAAGGTGAAGCTCTTTATCCAGCCTATGCCACGGATTACGCCTATTTAATATGGGGGCTTATCGAGTTAAACGAAGCTGGTGCAGATAGCCATTATTTAAAGACAGCCCTAGATCTAAATGACGATTTGCTCCGTCTGTTCTGGGACAGGGAAGAGGGCGGTTTGTTCTTTTATGGTGAGGACAGTGAACAATTGCTAACGCGGCCCAAGGAAGTATATGATGGGGCAATGCCTTCGTATAATGCGGTGGCAACTCTTGATTTTCTGCGTCTGGCGAAGATAGATGGCAATTCGAGTCTGCAAGAAGAAGCCCGGCAGCAATTTAATCACTTTGCCGGGGCTATTAATGAGAATCCAACCGCTTATTCATTCTGGCTGCAGGCAGTTTTGTTCCATCAGCATACAGGACAAAAGATTATTCTTAACTAATTTGTCAAATTTTGAGTTGGCTTTTTCACATGAGATAATGACTATTCGATTTCTTAGCGGGCAGAATATGTAGTGTATGATAAATTAGAGGAGGTTGTTTTGTGTTAAGTGCACGTAGGCTCTTATTAATACTACTTACACTATTTTCTGTCGTTATGTTTTTGCCGATAATGGCCAGCGGTGCGGAACAAGTTCCATCAGCAACCCCAGTACCGCAGGAAAGGGTGGATCGAACTGATTTTCCAACTCTTTATTTGGCTGAACCACAGCTAGTAGGGGATGCGATATGGCTGGTTCAAGCTCGTTTGCGTGAGCTGGGTTATGATATAGAACCAGATGGTATTTTTAATCAGACCACCAGTGATTTAATAGGTATTTTTGAGCTGGCTAATAACCTTAGTGTTGACGGAATGGTGACTCGTGAGGTTTGGGAAAAACTAATGACCGATGAGGGCGGTGAACCCTGTTTAACAGGAACGGCGTCAGGAGCCAAAATCAGAATTGAAATCGATTTAGTGAAGCATACCCTTACCGTATTTTCTGATAATCAACAAATAAAACGATTTCCGGTAGGAGTCGGAAAAAGTTCGACCCCATCTCCTCTGGGAGAATGGAAAATTGCACAGAAATCTTTAAATTGGGGCAATGGGTTCGGTACTCGTTGGATGGGATTAAATGTGCCCTGGGGGATATATGGTATTCATGGAACCGATAAACCTTATTCGGTTGGCGGGAGTTTATCACATGGCTGTATTCGGATGAGAAATAAGGATGTAGAAGCTCTGTATCCTCTTATTTCTGTGGGAACAGCCGTTAAGATTGTGGAAAACGGACAAATTTTCCCCAAGTCTTTTTCGGCTCCTACTTTAAGAGAAAAAGCATACGGGCAGAATGTGGTTTATTTGCAGTCTCGCTTAAAGGAAAAGGGCATAATGTTTGATAATGCCGATGGAAGATATGGGAAAATGACTGTGCTGGCAGTTAAGTATTATCAAATTTGGCACGGGCTGACTCCAACCGGAGTGGCTGACAAAGAAACATACCGCAGCCTGGGCATGATAAAATAACGTATTCTGGGTTTAAGCAAGCCTTAAACAAAAATATAAATTTTAAGGAGATTGTACTGTGTTACGTACTAAGAAGTTCTTATTAATATTATTAATGATGTTTATAATCGTAATTCTTCCTGCCCAGGGGGCTAACAGCGAAGAAACAGCACCGGATTCGCCTGTGCGAGTAGATCGGAACGATTTCCCGACTTTATACTTGGCTGAACCTAAGTTGCAGGGAGATGCAGTCTGGATGGCGGAGGCACGGCTGCGCGAACTAGGGTATGAAATAGAACCAAATGGAATATACAATGAGGCTTCACGCGATGTTGTGAAAATATTTCAGATTGCCAATAACCTTAAGGCGGATGGTAAAGTAACTCCGGAAGTATGGAAAAAGCTTATAGACGAAGATGCAAATGAGCTATGTCTGACCCAACAAGAGGGACAGCCTAAAATAAGGATAGAAATTGATGTAGCTAAACACACCTTAACGGTTTTTTCCGACAACCAGCCAATTAAAAAATTTCCGGTAGGAACCGGCAAAAGTGGAACACCATCGCCTTTGGGGGAATGGAAAATAGTACAAAAGTCAACTAAAATAGGTGGTCCTTTCGGTACCCGTTGGATGAGGCTTAGTGTACCCTGGGGTACATTCGGTGTTCATGGGACCAATCAGCCTAATTCAATTGGATGGTCTTCATCCCACGGTTGTATTCGGATGCGCAACAAAGACGTAGAGGCGTTATACCCGCTTATTCCTGTAGGAACTCCGGTTAAAATTATGAATAACGGTCAAATTATCCCTAAATATTTTAAGGCACGTACCCTTCAAGAAAAATCTGTTGGGCAGGATGTTGTATATTTGCAGTGTCGCCTTAAAGAAAAAGGAGTAGTACTTGATAGTGTAGATGGGAAATATGGAAAAATGACGGTATTAGCGGTAAAGTATTACCAAACATGGCACGGTCTGAGCCCGACAGGTAAGGCTGACACGGAAACTTACCGAAGTTTGGGTTTGATTAAATAATTCTGTAACTTATTTAAATGTATCATTAAATTTCCCCATAATAGCCACAATGTATTAGAATATATAGAATATTTGGAATGTATTTTTGGTTATTTTAGGGAAGGTGGCAGTAATTATGAAAATATTAGTTTTTGGACTGGGTGCTTTAGGATCAGTTTATTCCTGCCTCCTGAAGGAACAGGGCCATCAGATCGATGGGCTGGACCGGGAGGCAGTACTTAAAAGTGTAGAAGATAACGGAGTACGAGTGAGCGGTATTTGGGGTGAGCATGCAGCCCGGTTGGATGGACTTTTAACCGGGATAGAACAAATAAAGGACAAAGAATATGATCTGCTGGTTTTGACCGTTAAATCATATGAAACTGAAGAAGTAACCCGGCAGATTGCTCAGTTTATCTCACCGAGTACTTTTGTTCTACTGGCCCAGAACGGATATGGCAATTTCGAAGCAGCGGCTCAATTTATCCCCGCTTCCCAGTTGATACTGGGAAGGGTAATATTTGGCGCTGAGACTACCGGATTGGGTATGTCAAAAGTAACCGTTATCGCTGATGACGTAGTTATCGGCTCACCGGCCAACCTTATTGATGAAATGGTTTTGGAGAATTTTAGCCAGATATTCAATGCGGCAGGGATTCCCACCCGTACCTCTGCCGAGGTAATGAAATTTGTCTGGGGCAAAATAATTTATAATTCTTCTTTAAATCCACTGGGTGCAATTCTGGAAGTACCTTATGGCAAGCTGGCGGAAAACTCACATACCAGATCATTAATGAACAGTATGATAGAGGAGATTTTCGCGGTTCTGTCAGCCCATGGCCAGGAAACGCTATGGCCGGACGCGGAAAGTTACCAAAAGGCTTTTTATGGTCAGATGATACCGACTACCGCTTTGCACCATGCCTCAATGCTGCAGGATATTCAGAGAGGGCGCAAAACTGAAATTGAGGCCCTAAATGGAGCAGTGTTGAAATTGGGTGAACGTTATGGGATCGCTACGCCGGTAAACAAGGTGATTGTTTCTCTTTTGCAGGCTAAAGAGGAGATGCGGAACCAATAGATGACTCGATGTTATTGATATGTTCAAGCATCTTAGCCCAGGCTTCATCTGGATTTTGATCCTGGATAGCTTTCAGGATGGCCTCGTGTTCAATTAACACGCGAGCGCCCAGCTCGGGATTGGCATATAGATTTTCCCGATCCTGTCTGAAAGTATGATGCATGAGATCGGCAACTGTGTTCATGATTCGCAGCAACACCGAATTTTTTGTTGCCTCAGCAATGGCGAAATGGAAGCGCACATCAGCATCAACCGCGTCAGAAATTGACTCAGCTGACTTCATAACTAACAAGCTGGCTTGAATCTTTTGGAGGTCTGCAAAGGTAGCTCGCTTTGCCGCCAGGGCTGCCGACTCTGTCTCCAGGATCCTTCTTACCTCCATCATCTGGACTTCAGGGGTCTGTTCGACAGACAAAAGCAGGGTCAGGGACTCAAAAGTTTCCGAGTCACTGGTGCGCTTTACAAATGTACCCTCACCAGGACGTATATCAAGGATTCCGACGGTTTCCAGGGCAGTTAGGGCTTCGCGCACTGATGCCCTGCTGACCCCCAGGAATTCTGCCATATCACGCTCAGGGGGCAGCTTGTCTCCGGGCTTAAGTTCGCCGCTGGTTATCATGCCTCGTATTTGTTCTACAATCTCTTCATATATTTTTTTAGCCTTAATTGGCTGAAAGGTCAATTAAAACGCCCACTTTCTATGCTATGTTATGATCATTGGCATGGAGCAACTCCTCGGCAAATTACCAGCCTTTATTGTAACCATATTCAGAGGCCTTTTGTCTAGATATTTTCTTTAAAAATTGTCGGCGTGCCGCTGAACAGACAGATGGAAGGCAGATACCAAGGGTTTGCCACGTAATAACTGTATCAAGCATCCTGACAGATTTTCCGACCTGCAACCTTAATAGTGACCAATGGGAACATCAGTAGTGCCCGAAGGGTGCATGACGAAAAATCTGCAACGGCATCAGAGGACACATTTATTACGGGACAAACCCTAAACATAGTGAAAACTAAATCGTAATCTTCGCCCGTTCCCGCATAAAAGCGATCTCGCGATCGACATCGCCTTGAATTTCGGCGATGCGCTGCGCAGCATCAGGGCCTTTAAGCAGGCGATTGAAGCGGCCCTGCTTCATTACGTATTCATCCACCGGATCAGCGTCTTTTTTGCCGCTGATGATAAGCGAGCTGGGCTTATTAAAGCTGATCTTGCCATTTTCCGCTTCCCACAACAGCCAGGCACCGCTGCGCACAGCCATACGGCTCAACTGTACGGTTTCAGGCATATTAAATTGCCAGCCTAAATAGCAGGGGGCCATAATTTCGATGTATTTCATGCCAGGGATGTTTTTGGCTTTTACCACTTTATCGTAAAGGTCTCCGGGGTATGCCACGGTGGCGCTAGCAACGTAGGGAATATTATGCTCCAGCATCAGTCGGGCCATGTTTTTCTTGGGCTGGCGCTTGCCGCTGGGGGTGGTGGTGGTGAAGGTGCCGCGCGGGGTGGCGCCGCTGCGTTGCACGCCGGTGTTGCTGTAGGCTTCGTTGTTATAGCAAAAGTGAATCATATTATCGTTGCGCTCGGCTGCGGCTGATAGCGCCTGGAAGCCTATGTCATAGGTGCCGCCATCGCCCACCCAACTGAATACGGTGGGCAGCTCGCCTTGCAGGCGGCCCTTCTCCTGCATTATTTCAAGCGCGTGGGTAATACCGGAGGCCGAAGAGCCAGCAGAAGCAAAGGTAATATTGATGCACGGCCAGTTGTAGCCCAGCTTGGGGGTCATGCCCATGCTGGCTACCGAGCAGGAGGGGGTCAGCAGCATGATAGCGTTTGAACCCAAAGCCTTGCCTACAATGCGCAAGGCCATGGTGGCAGGGCAGCCGCCGCAGGCCCCGTTGCCGCTTAAAACCTGCTCAATATCCGGTAAATTTTTGATACTGGTAGTCATATCTCATCCATTCCTTTCATGGTCAATGCTTTTTATTCATCCATCATGGCGCGAATCTCGGCGGCCATGAAGCGGCGGGTCAGATCGATGCCACCAATGCCCATTACCCGGTTTTTAACCGTAATGTCGCTGCGTCGGCCAAAGAGCACGCTTTTCAGCTCTGAAGCCAAAATGCCGCCGGGGTGGCCATAGTTATAGTTGCGATCCAGTACCATCACCTGCGCATTTTGCGGCAGTGCATCGAGGATATCCTCGGCAGGGAAAGGCAGATACAGGCGCGGTCTGAGCAGGCCCGCTTTGATGCCCTGCTCGCGCAGGATATCGATAGAAAGTTTTAATTCTGCCGCCATGCTGTTGACAGCAAAGGCTACCACTTCGGCATCTTCCAGGCGATAGGTGTCGATGGTATCGCCATCCCACATGCCGGTGATATCCTTATATTCCTGCGCCGCCTGCTTTACCAGCGGGATGGACGCCATGATATCGTCGGACAACATCTGGCGAAAGGATGCGTATTCGGCCGCCATGGTCACATTGCTAAAGGAAGAGGGATGAGCCGGATCGAGCCTCCATTCCGGTTCATGCGGGGGCAGGAAACTGTCGATATCCTCTTGTGCTGGCAGAGTGAGGGGCATCAGACAATGGGAGATGGCAAAGCCGTCAAAGTTGACCATCACAGGGATATTGATCTGTTCGGCCACGCGGAAGGCCTGTAAAATGGTGTTGAACACCTCCTGATTAGAGGAGCAATGATATTGGATCCAGCCGGTATCGCGCTGAGCAAATGAGTCCTGATGATCGGCCCACAGGGTCCAGGGGGCAAAAATACCGCGATTGACGTTGCACATTACGACTGGCAAACGTCCACCGGAAGCCATATGTAAGACTTCGTGCATATATAACAGGCCGTTGGCCGAGGTGGCTGTAAAAACGCGGGCGCCGGCAGCGGCAGCGGCCACGGCAGCGGCCAGAACGCTGTGTTCGCCTTCCACCGGAATAAAGCGGGCGTGCAACTCGCCATTATCAACCATGGCGGCCACCGCTTCCATAATGCTGGTCTGGGGGGTGATGGGGTAGCCAGGCACTATGTCCACCCGGGCGCTTTTTACGGCCAGCGCTGCGGCATAGGCACCGGTTTCCATTCTAACTTGGGCTGCTTTCATATGGCTAGTCCTCCTGTTCCATGCTGATTGCGCCAGTGGGGCATTCTACGGCGCATACGCCGCAGCCCTTGCAGTAGCGGTAATCAATAGTAATTTCATGGCGGTCAATGACCGCCTCCGGACAATATACCCAACAAAATTGGCATTTGGTGCATATCTCAATGTTAACCACTGGACGATGTGCTCGCCAGGAACCGGTGTCGCCGCCGGCTCCCTTCATCGGCCAGGAAATGGGCCGGTAGGCTTTCGTAACAGATTTCATTTATTTCCATTCCTTTCGCTAATCCAAATATAAAGCATTTTATACGCTGCAGATTGTCGATAGAGTCGGCAATCTGCCAGACCGTATAAAAAGGTGAAGATCAAGGCGTTTAAAAATGCCGCGAATGAGTCGGTTCAAGGTATGGCGACGGACCTTCCTTGCAGGTAAGGTCACGTCCCCGTAACAGTACGTTGATTGAGCGGAATTTTTTCGCTTCCAGCATAAGTGCAATCAGGTCTTCCGTCTGCGCTTTCAGCTTGACCCAAGACCGATTTTCTTTATAACAACGCAGATATTCGCCTTTTTTGACGGTCTGAAGCGTGCTATACGCTAATCTGCGTTACAGTGTTATAAGCCTTGCCAGCGGCGCCCAGATTGCGCTCGCCGTTATAGCCCGGCCATTTATTCAGGATGGTTTGTTCCATAATATTTTGCGGGATGTTTAGCACCCGGCACACCGCGCCAAACAGTGGAATATTGATATTGGGTCCGTCGGCGGAAAATAATCCAGCTTCGCGGGCGATGGCGTCGGCGTCCAACTGCCAGGTAGGGTGCTTCTCCACGGCTACGGCGTGGGGAGCATTGATGATTACGGTGCCGATCCCAGTAATGCCTTCACTGACCGCCGCTTTGATGAGCTTTTCGCTCATCACTACCACATAATCCGGCAGCTCGCATTGACTGTGCGCGTGGATAGTGGTGGGGGACATGCGCACAGCTGCCCGCACCGGCGCTCCGCGGCGTTCCACCCCGAAGAAAGGCAAGGCCTGTCCCTGCTCACCATTTTCCAGCGCAGCCTGTGCTAATAAGTGAGCCAGAGTAACGGAGCCCTGCCCGCCAAACCCGTTGATTCGTAGTTCTAACATATTGCTCCTCCATTCTTATATGGTGCTGCCAGAGGTACATGTTATCTAGAGCTTTCAATGAAACTAGATTTCCTCACATGCTTCTGTCACCAGAAAATACCTAATTCTCTCTCTGTCTGGTGTCCTGGTGGTCAGACCAATCGTATAAAACATTATATTACATTTCGTAGAGACAATTCTAGCCAAAAGTTTCACAAAAGGGCGTTATGAGGAGGGGCCAGACTGGTGTGTATTACGGGGATTATGGTAGAATGTACCTGGAAGCAGAGCAAAGGAGATGACTGGTTAAATGAAAAAGACAATTGATGCCCGTGGCATGGCTTGCCCAGAACCAGTGATAATGACCAAAAAGGCGCTCGACAGCCATGAGGTTAACGAGGTTCTGGCCATCGTTGACAACAAAGCTGCCCTCGAAAATATATCCAGGATGGTAAAGACTCTGCACCTGGAAAGCATGATTGAGGAGCAGAATGGATCTTACTATATTAATATTGTCAAAGAGGAGCTTCAACCGGTCAAAGACAACCTGCGAGGCAGCACGGTAGTTTTGGTAAAAAGCAATGTGCTGGGTCAGGGAGATGATAAACTAGGTAGTATTCTAATGAAGAGTTTTATGTATACCCTTACTCAGATGGAGGGAGAGATTAAAACTCTTATGTTTTTGAATAGTGGTGTATTACTTACCACTTCGGGTTCAGAACTGATCGAGCATATTAAGCAATTAGAGATTAATGGGGTGGAGGTCCTTTCCTGCGGGACTTGCCTGGATTTCTATGGCATGTCTGATAAATTAGAGGTTGGTAAAGTGGGGAATATGTATTCAATAGCCGAAGAGATGCTGCATTCCAGCAAGGTTATTGTTTTATAATTCCACATATTCAATGCTGGCAAATCGTTCCCAGTGCGGCTTGATTAAGCGGTGTATCACTCGAACACAGGGAATGTATGAAAAGACAGGGGGGATAATTTGCTGATTGGTATTGATATTGTAGATATAGCTAGACTGAAAGATGTAATAAATAGAACACCGCGTTTTTTGAAGCGGGTGTTTACTGCTCAGGAATTAGATTATTGCTATATGAAAAAAGATCCTTTTCCTTCCTTGGCGGCAAGGTTTGCTGCTCGGGAGGCATTGTACAAGTTGGATTGTACATTTATCAGGGGATTACGGTTTCATGATACTGAGGTAATAGTTGACACAGATGGGAAACCACAGCTTTTGCTGCATGGTGATGCTTTGCTAAGAGCCCAGGAAGCTGATATTAATGACTTTGCGATTAGTCTTTCACATGGCCGGGATCAGGCTATAGCTGTGGTTATTGCCAATAAGGGGTGATTAATAAAATGAAGCTCTTGTATGCAGATCAGATGAAAGAGATTGATAGGAAAGCTACAGACCATTATTTGATCCCCAGTCTGCTCCTAATGGAAAACGCGGGTATTAGGGTTTGGGAAAAAGTTAAGGGTATTATCGGCAGCCTGTCTAAGGCCAAGGTAACCATACTTACAGGTAGAGGCAACAATGGGGGTGACGGACTGGTTCTGGGACGCCATCTTATTAATGCGGGAGCCACGGTTAAGATTTTCCTGCTGGGTGAATCACAAAATCTAAGTCCTGATGCCTCTGTTAATTTCAACATTCTTGAAAAAATGAACGCCAATTTATTTCCATTAAGGGCTGATGCAGATTTAGAGCGCTTGACTAATGCCCTCCTATCGTCTGACTTAATCGTTGATGCCATTTATGGGATTGGCTTCCGAGGCAGTCTCGATGATTTCGAGACACGTGTGATTCAGATGATTAACTTAAGTAAGGTTCCGGTAGTGGCAGTAGATATTCCGTCGGGGGTCGAGGCTGATACAGGCAAGGTACATGGAGCCGCGGTAAAGGCTGACCACACCGTAACCTTTGCCCTACCCAAATTAGGACAGTTTTTGGAACCGGGCCGAAACTATGTCGGCGAATTAACCGTAGCTGATATTTCCATTCCCACTCCTCTCTTGGAGGATAGGAATTTAAAACTGAACTTAACTGATACTGCTTTGGTAAGTAAATTTATTAAACCTCGTACCGCTGATTCTCATAAAGGGACTTACGGACATGTTATGGTGGCCGGAGGGTCTACCGGAATGACTGGTGCAGTTATGTTGACTGCCTGCGCAGCTTTACGCAGTGGGGCCGGCCTGGTAACTGCCGCCCTCCCAGAATCTCTGGTGCCTATCCTGGAGGCATCGGTAAAAGAAGTAATGAGCCGTCCTTTGGCAGAAACCAGTGAAGCCAGTATTTCTATCGAAGCCTTGCCGGCTTTGGAGAATTTGCTGGGAACTGTGTCGGTATGTGTGATTGGCCCGGGGATGTCTCGTTATCCAGAGGCTAATGCTATACTCCGTTTTATACTGGAGAACTCCGGAGTGCCAATTTTGGTAGATGCTGATGGGCTTAACGCTCTGGAAGGCGATGCGGGTATATTTAAAGATCGACAGGTTCCAATCGTTATTACTCCTCATCCTAGAGAGATGTCGAGATTGACAGGATTGACAGTAGAGAATATTCAACATAACCGTCTGGAGATTGCCCGCCAATATGCAGCTGACTGGGGGATTACAGTGGTTTTAAAAGGCCATCAAACCGTGGTGGCCAGCCCCTCGGGGGAAGTATTTATTAATACCAGCGGAAACCCAGGTATGGCTACCGCAGGCAGCGGCGATGTCCTTGGCGGAATAATCGCTGGTCTCATTGCCCAGGGGCTCAGACCCCAGCAGGCGGCAGTCGCAGGTGTTTATATTCACGGCTGCTCGGGAGATAGTGCGGTTAAGCTTAACGGTCAAATGGGTATGATAGCGGGTGATCTAATTGATCACTTGCCGAATATATTAAAAGAATTGGAGAAATGTTAATACAAGATAAGAAAGTGGGTGGTTAGATGTTGGCGAAAGATATAATGACCAAAGATGTTATAACGGTCCGACCTGAAGAAAAAGTTGAAAATGCGGCGCGAATACTCATAGATAACCAGATCAGCGGGATTCCGGTAGTGGACGAACATAATCATGTATTGGGGATTATTACAGAAAAAGATTTAATGATCAAGGCCAGTGAACTGAAAGTTCCATTTTATCTCACATTATTTGACAGTATTATTTTTTTAGAGAATCCCATACGCTTTAACAACGATCTCAAGAAATATACGGCATCTGATGTTAAAGAGGCCATGACCGACAAGGTATACTCCGTTGAGGAAGACACTCCGGTAACTGAGGTAGTGACCATAATGCAGAAACGGAAAATCAATCGTGTACCGGTGTTAAGACATGGCAAACTAATTGGTATTATTTCGCGTAATGATATTTTGAAAGCAATGGTTGAAAGAGATGGATAATTGCGTAATCAGCTGGGCAGAAATAAACTTGAGGGCAATAAGAAGCAATGTGGCAGGTATAAAGAAGCTGATTTCCCCAAAAACACGTCTTATGGCTGTAGTAAAGGCTAATGCCTATGGCCACGGAATGCTGGAAGTTGCTAGAGTATGCCTGGAGGAAGGCGCTACATATCTCGGAGTAGCCAGTCCCCGGGAGGCCATGACTCTGCGAGAAAACGATATTACAGCGCAGATATTGGTCCTGGGTTATGTACCTGAGGATTGTGTGGATTTGATGGTAGAGAATCAAATCGATACAACCGTGTTTAACTTGGATACTGCCCTGGCTTTATCGAAGGCTGCTTCCAATAACGGTAAGGAAGCCAGGGTGCATCTGAAGATCGATACGGGTATGGGCAGGATAGGTTTTAAGCCAGATGCAGTTTCGTTAGAAAAGATTCAGGAAGTAGCTCTCCTGCCCGGAATTCTAATTCAGGGAATATTCAGTCACCTGGCTACCGCTGACTATGCTGATAAGAGTTTCGCTTGGCAGCAAGTAGAAATATTCAAGAACTTTGTTGCCAGACTTGAGGAAGCCGGGATATCAATACCTCTAAAACACTTGGCTAACAGCGCAGCGATAATGGAAATGCCTGAGGTACATTTCGATATGGTGAGAGCTGGTATTATGACCTATGGCTTATATCCGTCCGAGGAGGTTGACAGGTCTATTTTGGAACTGGTGCCTGCCATGCGACTCAGAAGCAGAATTAGCTTTGTGAAGATAATACCTGCCGGTTATTCCGTAAGCTATGGGCGGACCTTCATTGCTCAGCAAGAAACCAAGGTAGCAACTGTACCTATAGGCTATGGTGACGGGTACCACCGGCTTCTATCTAACCGGAGCTGGGCTTCTGTCAGGGGACAAAAAGCTCCCTTAATTGGAACCGTATGTATGGATCAATGTTTGTTTGATGTGAGTGGTATTGATAATGTTCGAGCTGGCGATGAGGTTATACTGTTTGGCAGGCCCGAGGATGGTGTAACCGCTGATGATCTGGCCAACCTGATGGGGACTATTAATTACGAAATTGTCTGTGCTCCCAGCAGCCGGATAAGCCGAATCTATATCGACTAAAAGACGACAAGTAATTATTGGATTTGCGAGCACGAGGCCTTGTCTATATAATAGATATATAATTTGTATATTTATTATGGGGGTGCTTGCATTGCCTGCCTCGAAACGAATCATTATTACTATATCTGAAATCCTTCTTTCGGAAGTAGATCATTATACGGCTTTGGAAAATAGGAACCGTAGTGAGATAGTGCGTGAAGCTATTATGTTCTATCTGGAAAATCGCAAGAGAGAAGTAATGATTGAGCAGATGAAAAAAGGTTATCTGGAGATGGCACCCATAAATTTAACTATTGCCTGTGAAATTTCCGGCTTGGAAGAGGATTTTTAGAAGATAGTAAATCTTAACTGCTGGAGTGATATGATATATGATTAAACGAGGCGAGATCTATTTTGCCCAGCTTAATCCGGTTGTAGGCTCTGAGCAAGGAGGCATACGACCGGTTTTGGTAGTACAGAATGACATTGGTAATCAGTACAGTCCCACGACTATTGTGCTAGCCATAACGTCGCAGATTAATAAAGCTAAACTACCGACCCACGTGGAACTAAAAGCAGATACCTATGGAATGGAGCGCGACTCCGTAATACTAACTGAGCAGATAAGGACTATTGATAAGACTCGACTGAAACAAAGAATTGCGGTCTTGAAGGATGATATGATGGAGAAAGTTGATAAGGCTCTAGTAATCAGCCTGGAATTGAGCGAAATTTAAATACATATACATCATACATTGTACTAATGGATAAGCAGGTTCACAGCAGAACCTGTCAAGCCGATGACAAAATCGAATATCAGCGTTATTACAAAAAGCCCGTTCAATCAACGTACCAATGTACGCCTCAATCACGGGCTTTTTGCATGCCTTGATCTTCACTCCTGTCATCGGCTTGATCGATTTTATGGGGGGAGTTTGATGAAACCGATTATTGGGATTACGGGCAGCTACCTGCCTGAAAACAACGTATTTCTATACAAAGATTATTATGTATCTGCCATCACTGATGCAGGAGGAATAGCTATTTTGCTGCCATCTGCTATGGATGAAGGATTGATCGCAGACTATCTTGGTATTTGTCAGGGTTTTGTATTTTCCGGAGGAGGCGATCTTGATCCGTATTACTGGGGGGAAATTCCTCAGCAGGGATGCGGGGAAATCGATCCGCTCCGGGATCGGTTTGAAGTGAGTCTGGCTCAGAAAGCCCTCGTGTTTCCCAAGGCTGTTTTGGGAATTTGCCGGGGATGCCAAATTCTGAACGTAGCTACCGGTGGGACTCTGGTGCAAGATATAATTAGTCCGATGGGCCATACCCAAAAAGCTCCCCGGAATCATCCTTTTCATGATATATTTATAGAAAAAGACAGCCGTTTGAAAGCCATAATTGGTGATGAACATATAAGGGTTAACAGCTTTCACCACCAGGCAGTCAAGCAGCCAGGCCGTGGCATGCACCTAAATGCGCTGGCACATGACGGTACGGTGGAGGGGATTGAGAGTAGGGAATACCCATTCTATATTGGAGTGCAATGGCATCCGGAGTGTTTAGGGGATGTAAACTCCGCCCGATTATTCGCAGCCCTGACTGCAGCCGCACTAGGCAAAAGCTGAGACTTGCTTATCAGTTAAAACTAACCGGGCAGATTATGGCAATCAGTGGGCAGAACAATATGAAACTCATATTCATAAAATATAAGTGACTGTCAAGGAATGAAAAAGACATAATGAATGACTGCTTTATTCTTTACCGTCCCAGTTAGGAGAGGATCTCATTAGTGTTCGCGATTAAAGGCGGCAAAATACTTTCTATGGATAGTGCCGGAGTTATTGACGGCGGGGTAATTCTGGTCAAAGGACAGTTTATCCATAAAGTCGGCAGGACAGTTAAAATTCCTGCAGGCAGCACGGTTATAGATGCGAAGGGAAAATATGTTTGTCCAGGATTCATCGATTCTCATACCCATATTGGATTAGAGGAAGAGATATATAGGGTTGAGGGAGATGATGTCAACGAAACCAGCGACCCGATAACGCCTCAACTGCAAGCTGTAGATGGTATCAATTTCATGGATTTGGCCTTCGCTGATGCCCTGCGGGGTGGTGTAACCAGAACTATGTGCATGCCCGGCAGCGCGAATATTTTAGGCGGTCAGGCAGTGTGCCTAAAGACCCTTGCCTCCAGCCTGGGAGACATGGTCTACCGCAACCCCTGGGGACTCAAAGCAGCTTTGGGAGAGAACCCTAAAAGGGTCTACGGAGCTCAGAAGAAGACCCCCAAGACACGTATGGCCAGTGCCAGCCTGTTAAGAGAAGCGCTGACAACAGCGCGCAGTCTTATGGATAAAAGCGATCTTAAAGCCGGGGAGCAGTTTCGCAATCTCCCCATATTTAAAGTTCTGAAGAGAGAAATGCCTCTGCTGGTTCATGTGCACCGTGCTGACGATATTCTGACTGCTTTACGTATCAAAGACGAATTTGATATAGATATGATACTCCAGCATGGTACGGAAGCAGCGCTGGTCGCCGATGAACTAGTAAAGAGAGGGGTTCCCGTATTCCTGGGCCCATTATTGGTAAACCGGGCCAAGGTGGAAATGAAGGAAGTTGCTTTCAAGAATGCTGCTCTTCTGGCTGCAAGGGGAGTGGAATTCAGTTTTATAACTGATCACCCGGTAATTCCGATAGAACATCTGCGGGTGTGTGCTGCCTTAGCGGTTCGCGAAGGACTTGATGAGGATTTGGCTTTGCGGGCTATAACAAGTGTTCCCGCTCAACTGCTGAAAGTTGACCATGAACTAGGAACGATTAAAGAGGGAAAACGCGCCGACCTGGTCATTTTTGATGGGCACCCGTTCGATTTCCGTTCCAAAGCAGAAAAGGTCTTTGTGGATGGCCAACTATGGGGGGATAGCGTTGAATAAAGGAGATTTGTTTACCGTTTATATGGATGGCAACGTGATGACGATCTGTGTGCTGGGATCATATAAAGAGGAATACAGTGGAGAAGAGATGGTAATTCTGGCAGTAGTAAACCAGGATAATATGGTCCATGTACCCGTGAATGATCTGAATATGTTGTTCCCGCGCAAGAAATATACCAACTAAAAACTCAAACATATTAAAGTCAGACCGAGCAAAAAGTTCACCCAAGGGTACTACTGATGTACCGCTTGCGATACTATTAATGTTGCAAGAGCAAGGCATTAATGAAAGCCAGTGATTGAGACGGTATAATGTATGGCGACACACCGGAATTAAGGTTTTGGGACACACCTCTTCGAGGAGTGTCCCTTGGAATGTCCCCGTATAAAGTACGTTGATTGAACTGGCTTTCGTTAACAACGCAGCTATTGCAACATTATTGGTTCGCAAAGGAACATCATTAGTGCCCTTGGGTAGGCTTTTTTGACAGTCTGAAGCCGGCAAATTGATAGGCCGGTTTATTTGTTGTTATTATTTACCTCAAGGATTTTTCCAACTCTATTAGAATTATTCAAATATGTTCAAATTAAGGAGTTGGAGAGATGAAGAAGGTATTACTGGTAATAATTACTTGTTTATTAGTATTTATAGGACCAGCAGGCATATCTCAGGCTGAATGGAGCCCAGGGATCAGAATAGATGGGAGTTTGAGAGTGTTTAACCCTCCCTGCCAGATTGTAAACGGACGCACTATGGTGCCCTTGCGCTTCATAATTGAAGATGAAGCTTTGCAGGGTATGGTTGGATGGGATGCTAAGACCAGCACAGTGACGGTTTCATGCCGGGGGCAGAATTTTCAATTTGTTATCGGCAGCACCAAGGTATTGATTAATGGGACAGTTTATACTATGGATGTTTCTCCATACATATACCAGGATCGGACCTATCTGCCTTTAAGGTTCCTGGCCGAAAATCTAAGTGGAATTGTGACCTGGAACGACGCCCTGGGACAGGTAAATATAATCTTTAATAAATCGACCCAGAGTACCCCGGCTGTTTTTGCCTACTATTATAGCGGCGGTTTTTCAGAATTACAGAAAAATGCCCACCTATTCAGCGATGTTGCCTTGCGCTGGTTTGAAACTGATGCTAGAGGCGATCTCTTTTATGAGTATCAGGACAATTATAAGCAGGTACTTAGTTTGTTACATAACCAAGGGATCAAGTCTCATGCCAGTGTGGTATTTATGGATAAGGATGGGTTGCATACGCTGCTTTCCAGTCCTGGGCACCGGGCTAACTTGATTAATCAGCTGTACAATGAGGTTAAGAATTCTAATTATGATGGAGTAAATATAGATTTTGAATTTATAGCCCCGAGTGATTCTGATTACTTCAATACCTTTTTACGGGAACTTAAAATTAAACTGGGTGCAGACAAGGAGTTGTCAGTGGCGGTTTTCGCACGGACAGGCTCTGAAAAATGGCCAACCGCTTATAATTATAGAACTATTGGGGAGATAGCGGATAGGATTGTTGTGATGACCTATGATTACAGCTATAGAACCAGTGCAGCTGGACCAGTAGCCCCTTTGTGGTGGGTGACTGATGTGGTCGATTATATGCTTAATACTGCGCAGATACCTCCTTCCAAACTGCTGTTAGGGATGGCCACATACGGCTATAACTGGGGTTCAGGGCAGAATGGCACCACTGTGACATTGAACAAGCTAAACATTCTTAAAAATACTTACCGGGTGAACGAGTATTTTGATATAGCCAGTATGAGTCCGTATTATACATATACAGATGAAAACGGTCTAAGCCATAAGATTTGGCTGGAGAATGAACGTAGTCTCACAGAGAAATGGAAAGTGGCTCTTAATAACGATCTGGGAGGGATAAGCTTCTGGAGAATCGGTAATGGCTTCGAAGATCTATATAATCTATTAGAGAAAAACCAGATTGGTAAGTAAGTCGAAAATTTCAATAATAATTACGAATGATATATAATAAATAAATAACCGCCTGTAAAAGGCGGTTATTTGTTACACCGAGAAGGGTATAATGACTAAAATCAGGCGGGAGGGGATAGAATGTCTATTGAACAACCCCATTTGTTTGGGGGACTGGGTGAGCCCGCGCCGGAACCAAAACAGATGGCAGATCTGCCTAAAAAGACATATACTTCGTTTCTGCCTGGTCTTAAAGAAGAAGAGGGATATCCCCAGATTCAAACTTACCAGGATTTGCTGGATATTTCGGCCGATTGTCAGAAGTGCCGCTTGAGAAGTACTTGCCAGCAGGTAGTATTTGGTGATGGTAATTTAGAGGCGGACATTTTATTTATTGGTGAGGGGCCGGGAAAAGATGAAGATGAACAGGGTTTCCCCTTTGTGGGACGGGCAGGGCAGCTGCTGGACAAGATACTGGAGGCAGCCCAGTTTAAACGGTCAGAAGTTTTTATTACCAATGTAGTAAAATGTCGTCCACCGGGAAATCGCTTGCCCAATCCTGATGAGGTCAAGGAGTGCCGTAACTATTTGGAGGCCCAGATTCGGATAATCAACCCCAGGATAGTTGTCTGCCTGGGGGCTATGGCCTGCCAGACTGTTATTGATCCTAAAGCTAAGATTGGTCAGACCCGAGGGAAATGGTTTACAAGAAACGGCATTATGATAATGGCCACCTATCACCCGGCAGCGCTCCTTCGCAATGAACAGTACAAACGCCCTACTTGGGAAGATTTCAAGCTCATTCGCAATGAATATAAGAAGCTGACCGGATCTATATAAAGAGGTATGAAAATGGATATTAAGGTTAACAGTGAAGCGGAAATGGAGATACTGGGCGGCCATCTGGCCGTTGTTCTGGATGAAGATGATGTGGTATATTTGCGGGGGGAATTAGGAGCAGGCAAGACTGTCCTGGTGAGAGGTGTAGCCCGGGGCTTGGGATACGAAGGTCGGGTGACCAGTCCAACTTTTACACTCATGAATGTTTATCCCAGTTCACCAAGGATATATCATTTTGACTTTTATCGTTTGGAGAGTCTAGATTTGGCGGATCTGGGGCTGGAGGAATATATAGAATGCGGCGGCATATCACTGCTTGAATGGCCGCAGATTGGGAAAAACTTGCTTCCACGGGAGGCGTTATGGGTCGACATTGAACTTGTAGAAGATGATTATGACCGGGCAAGAATGGTTCATATTTCAGCCCAGGGTAAAAAATACCAGGAAAAGTTGGAGAGGTTGAGGGAAATTGTTGATCTTAGCGATAGATAGTTCCACCCCGGTGGCAGGAGTGGCTCTTTTAGACGAAGAAAAGCTAATCCGGGAAGAGTTTATTAATTATAAGAAAACCCATTCAGAAACGCTTATGCCTATAGTCGATGAGTTATTGCGGGGCTGTGACAGGTCATTAAGAGATCTGACTGCTTTAGCGGTTACCATTGGACCTGGATCATTTACCGGACTAAGAATTGGGTTGGCGGCGATTAAGGGGCTGAGTCTGGCGGCAAACCTTCCGGTGGTGGCCATATCGACCCTTGATGTACTGGCTCACAACCTCGTATGCAGCGATACACTGGTTTGTCCGATGCTTAATGCCCGCAAACAAGAGGTATATACAGCCTTTTATGATAACCGCGAAATATTTCCCTGCAGATTGAGTGAAGAAATGGCCTGTTCACCTCAGGAGTTTGCCGCTAAAGCCCTATTAAAAGCCCAAGAAGTTGGAGCTAGCCGAATTACTCTGCTGGGGGACGGGTATTATCCTTACCGGGAATTATGGGATGATTACCTGGGGGATAAATATTTGGTCGCACCCGCCCATTTAATGTTGCTGCGGGCTTCAGCCTTGGGCAGTCTGGCGGTAGTCAGAGCGGCTCGTGGGGATTTTGATGAAGTCATGGCTATGCGACCTAGATATATCCGTCTGTCAGAAGCTGAAAGCAGACTGGGTAAAGGAGAATTATAAATGTTAAACCATGCTTTCCTGATTAGAAAGATGACCCAGCAAGATCTGGATGAATTAATGATAATTGAAAATGATTGTTTCAGCTTGCCATGGTCTCGTCAAGCCTATGAGACTGAGCTGGATAATCACTTTGCAGACTATCTGGTCTGTGATTGGCAGGGGGAAGTAGCAGCTTATGTAGGGTTATGGACAGTATTCGAAGAAGCCCACATAACCAATGTAGCTGTAGGCAGAAAATTTCGGCGCATGGGAATGGGCCAAATATTGATGTTGGAGGCGGAAAAGCTGGCCTTAGCTAAGCAAGCCAGTCGGATTCTATTGGAGGTTAGACCTTCCAATATCGCCGCGCTAACCATGTATAACAATCTTGGTTATTTACCCACCTCTTTGAGAAAACAGTATTACTCCGATAATCAGGAAGATGCCATAATTATGACCAAATACCTGATCAGGTAAAGCTATACTTAAACGATTTCAGCAGATCACTAATGGAAGCGGGTTAAAAGCAGTGAAAGATATACTTATTTTAGGGGTAGAAACCTCCTGTGATGAAACGGCGGCTGCCATTGTAAAGAACGGCTGTGAGGTTTTATCCAATGTGATTAATTCACAGATAACCATTCATCAACAATTTGGCGGGGTTGTTCCTGAGGTGGCATCCCGCAAGCACATTGAGAATATTGCATTGGTAGTAAACAGTGCCTTCCGGGAGGCGGGATTAACCTACCAGGATATCGATGCGGTGGCCGTGACTACCATGCCGGGTCTGGTCGGAGCATTGTTGGTGGGGCTATCCTTTGCCAAAGCCTTTGCCTACGGGCTAGACTTGCCTCTGATTGCGGTAAATCACCTGCATGGACATATTTATGCCAACTTCCTGGAACACGACCACATCACGTTCCCGGCTATATGCCTGGTAGTGTCTGGCGGGCATACCAGTCTTCTGTATATGAAGGGTATTGGCGATTATGAATTAATAGGTTCCACCAAGGATGATGCTGCGGGTGAGGCTTTTGATAAGGTGGCCAGATTCTTAGGGTTGGGTTACCCCGGCGGACCGGCCATAGAGAAGTCAGCCATGCAGGGGCAGGCTGGTCGCTATCATTTACCAAGGGTTTTTTTGGATAGGAATGATTATGAGTTCAGCTTTTCCGGTCTTAAGACCGCCACTATGAATTTATGGCGAAAGATAGAGAGGAATGAAGATAGTAATTCAGGGGATATTGCGGCTGAATTTCAGGCTGCTCTGGTTGAAGTGCTGGTAGAGAAGACTATCCGGGCGGCACGCGAATATGGAGTCGACACAATTATGATGGCTGGAGGGGTAGCGGCTAACAAAGAGTTAAGGAAAAAATTGCAAGAAAGCGCTAGCGTTAACCATTGCAACCTATATTTTCCATCACCTGGGCTATGTACCGACAATGCCGCTATGATTGCCGGAAAGGCTTATCATGACTATGTTCATGGCAGCTTTGCACCTTTAAATATTAATGCTCATCCCAGCCTTTTTTCCCTGTGAATTTGACTGTGGATAATGTGTATAAGTCTGTTGATAATTAATTTAACGGGATTTGTGAATAGCTAAAATCAGTAATTAATTGGGCAAAAAAAAGCAATTGCCGAAATATAGAGTTATCTAATCCTGTGGATAAACGAATAAGGAAGGAATGGTGAGGGTGTATCCTATTTTAATAGACCTGGGTCGAATAAAAGTCTATTCCTGGGGATTTATGTTAGCATTTGCCGTACTGCTGTCAGTACTGGGAATTAGCAAAATATTCAAGGAAGAAGGTTATGATCCCGACCATGTGTTAGATATGGTTTTAATATTGGTTGTGACTGGCTTGCTGGGGTCACGACTGGCTTATATAGCCATGTTTGAATGGCAGGATTTCCTCGCTCATCCGGCCATCTTTTTTGGCTTGACTGATGGGGGATTCAGCGGCTTGGTTTGGTACGGAGGCTTCACCGCCAGTGTACTGGCTGCCATCATATATATTCGCGGACGGGGTTATTCCTTCTGGAAAATAGCCGATATCTTTGCTCCTTACCTGGCTCTGTCCTATGCAATTGTGCGAATTGGATGTTTCCTCAACGGCTGCTGCTATGGTAAGGCGAGTGACGCAGCTTGTACGGTGGTGTTTCCCTTGGTGGATGATCTAAGCAGATATCCCACTCAACTTTATAGTTCAGCCATTAATTTCTTGTTGTTTGTATTTTTGCTGTGGTATTATCCGCGCCGTAAATTCTCGGGGCAGATATTCTTACTTTACCTGCTGGGATATTCAATTTATCGTTTCATAATTGAGTTTTTTCGGGAGAATTGGGTTTTCATGGGGCCTTTTTCAATATCTCAGGCATATGCGTTAATAATTCTGCTGGTAGGCATTGGGCTGTATATCTGGCGTAAAACCTCCGGGGAGCCCAGGAGGTAAAAGGGGATGGAAGCTAAGCGCCAATACAGACAGGCTTTAAGACAAGAAATGGTGGACCAGCGAGCCAGCTTAACCCCGGTAGAGGTTTCGGATTACAGCCGCTTGATTGCAGGTAAACTGAGTCAATTAGAACCGCTGATTAACGCCCGGAGTATTATGGGATTTGACAGTATTAGCAATGAAGTAGATTTAAGATTATTTCTGGAAGAGCAGGCTAACCGAGGCAAAACCGTCTTGCTTCCTCGTGTGGAAAGTAATGGTGCGCTGGCGGCGATAGAGTTTACCGGCTGGCAAAATACTCGACCCGGGGCTTTTAATATCAGGGAGCCGATCGGCATAGAATTCTCTGCCACTGATATTGATATGGTGATAGTACCTGGGTTAGTTTTTGATGGTCACGGCTTCCGCTTGGGGTATGGCAAGGGTTATTATGACCGCTACCTGCAACGTTTGTCGAAAAACACCTTTATCTGCGGGGTCTGTTACGATTTTCAAGTGGTTGACAGTGTTTGCCCCCACGCCGGGGATATACCGGTACACTGGATCGTGACCGAGAAATCAGAGTTGGTAGCAAATTGGGATTTCTTTTAGACCAATGTCCCAAGGTGCACAATTTGGATAATAATGCTGAGGATTGATATGGTTCTGCTCATATTGTATAATAAGTTACACAATTGAATATGCTCCGATTCAATTCACCTACGGCTTCTGGCTAGGGTGTTTGAACGACAGGGTGTAGTTGGAAACGATTGCGCCTCCATTGGGAAAGGAGTGCTATTTAGTGTGGATGCGCCCTTTGATGGGGCGTTTTATTTTTTGGGAGGTGTTTAGGGTGGGAAAAGAGGAACTTATTCAGAAGTTGAAAGATATAGCCCCGCAGGGGAGAATTAGCTGCAGTGACGCTCGTCAACTGGCGGACAAGCTGAACATTCACCCTAGTGAAGTTGGAAAGGCCTGTAATGAGGCTAACATTAAGATATGTGCCTGTGAAATAGGCTGCTTCTAAAGGGGACAAGCTGGCGTGTATCAGAGGATACAAAGCATGGCTGGGGAGGGCGATGATTTTGTTAGATACTATTGGCAGAAATATTAACTATTTACGTATCTCTATAACCGATCGTTGTAATTTGCGCTGCCGTTACTGCATGCCCTATGAAGGGGTAGAGAAGCTGGGACATTCCAGTATCTTATCCCTGGAAGCATTTGCCCGGTTAGTGCGGGTAGCTGCTCAGGTGGGAATACGGAAGGTAAGGCTTACTGGGGGAGAACCACTGGTAAGAAAAAACATATGCCAGCTAATTGACTACATTCGTAAGGTGCCGGAAATTGATGATGTTTCCTTGACGACCAATGGAGTCTTATTCTCCGGTATGGCGGATAAACTAAAGGCAGCTGGATTGGATCGGGTAAATTTCAGCCTGGATACCCTGGTTGGCGAAAAATATAAATATATAACCCGTGCAGGTAAGCTGAGCGACGTAAGCAGTGCGATTGATAAAGCTCTATCCCTCAATTTGGACCCGGTTAAGATAAACACCGTTTTGATAAAGGGTTTTAATGATAATGAGGTGTTGGATTTTGCTGATCTGGCCTTTAATAATCCTATTCACGTGAGGTTTATTGAATTTATGCCTATTGGGGACTTGAAGTTCTGGAACCGGGAAAACATTATAACCAGCCAGGAAACCAGGAACTTGATAAAACAAAAATATACTCTGGAGGAAGGCAAAGTAACCGGCAGTGGTCCGGCCAAATACTATAAGCTGAAAGGTGGACAGGGCTCAGTGGGATTTATTAGTCCCATGAGCAATCATTTTTGCGGAGAATGCAACCGGATTCGCATGACGGCTGAGGGTAAGCTTCGAGGTTGTCTTTATGATAAAACAGAAACTGACCTGAAATTGGCTATGGAGAATGGAGCTAGCGACGAAGAGCTGCGTCAGTTCTTCCTTCATACCATAAATGCCAAGCCCGATAAACACAATATGAATGCTGGGTGGGGTGAACAAAACCACCGTAAGATGTACCAAATAGGAGGCTAACCGGCATGAATCTCACTCATATCAATGAGCAGGGCTATGCCCGCATGGTAGACGTAAGTGATAAAGAGGATACTACACGGGTGGCGCGGGCGCAGGCGGTAGTCCATATGCTGCCCCAGACGCTGATTACTATCCGTGAAGGTGGCATCAAGAAGGGTGATGTCCTGGCTGTAGCACAGGTTGCCGGTATTATGGGTGCCAAACAAACCTCCAACCTCATACCCATGTGTCATCCCCTCATGCTGACCGGGGTGGACATAGAGTTTGAATTTGATGAAGACGAATCAGTTTTGACTATACGTTCCCAGGTCAAGACCACTGGCAAGACCGGAGTAGAAATGGAGGCTATAACAGCAGTATCTGTTGCTGCCTTAACTGTTTATGATATGTGCAAAGCCATAGATCGATGGATGACCATAAGCGACATACAACTCCTGGAAAAATACGGCGGGAAAAGTGGACATTTGCAGAGAAACTCAGAATACGAATCAATGGGGAACAAGGGTAGCCTGCATTCAATTTGCATTAGTCCTGAACGGAAGCAGTTGAAAAAGGAAGTCTCAGAAGCTCAGGTAATCTACGGATATGGCATCGAAAATGATGGTCACGCAGGTGATTGGGGACGACAGGTAACCTGTCTGAGCTGGGAGAGCGTTCTAAAGGTCAACCGGGAACAAAACCTAAACATTGGACCGGGTCAATTTGCGGAAAACATGCTCATTGAAGGTATTGATTTAAGCAGAGTGGGGGTTGGAGGCAGGCTCAGAATCGGCTCTGATACAATATTGGAGGTTACCCAGGTGGGCAAAGAAGATCATCCCAGTGTAGTAACCAGAACCTTTGGAGTAAGCCTATTGCCCTATGAAGGACTTTTTTGTAAAGTAGTTGCCGGGGGAAAGATTAAAAAAGGAGATCCCGTGGAGGTACTAGGCAATGTATAAAGCCGGAATTTTAATCATGAGTGACAAAGGCTCGCGAGGTGAGCGAGAAGACGGGAGCGGGCAGCAAATTCGGGATATGCTGCCTGATAGTGATTTCCGCTTTGATTTTTACGATATCATTCCCGATGAAAAAGATGTGATTATTGAGAAGCTCAAATATGCAAGTGATGAACTAGGACTGGATATTATTTTGACCTCTGGAGGGACCGGTTTTTCCAGCCGGGATGTCACTCCCGAAGCAACCCTGGAGGTACTGGATAGGCTAACTCCTGGTATACCGGAAGCAATCCGTTACTATGGTCTGCAGAAAACACCCAAGGCTATGCTATCTCGTGCGGTAGCGGGAATGAGAGGCAAGACGTTAATTATCAATCTGCCGGGCAGCATCAAAGGGGTGCGAGAGTCTATTGAGGCCATATTGCCAGCTCTGAGCCATGGACTGGATATAATTATAGGGTCCAGTACTGAGTGCGGTCAGGGCTAAGACCTCTCCAGACCGACCACAGAAGCACCCTTCGGGTACCACTGATGTGCCGTATGACGGCACAATTAAGGTTACGAATCTTAGTCATTTCCAAAACCTCGTTCAATCAACGTACATGTTACGGGGACATTCCAAGGGACATTCCTCGAAGAGGTGTGTCCCAAAACCTTAATTCCGGTGTGTCCCCACACCTTATACCGCCTCAATCACGAGCTTTTCTCATGCTAGGTACACTGTCAACCCTAATTCATAATGTTATCGCCAGTCAAATTTCCGTATGGCTGCGTTATCGTCAATCGTAATACATGCAGTATTACGCATATCTTCGCCTTGCCCTACAAAAATTTTCCTCGACGAATACCACTATGAATTAGGATTGATAGTGTACAGAATCTTCACTCCTGTAATCGCTCTGGAAAAAGTTTCTAGGTCACATTTTTGAAATTTGAAGCATTCCGGAGGTATAAAAGGAAAACGGCAGGAGAATAATATAAAACGATGATAATGGGCAAATTTAGCTTGTATTATGATTTGTATACTTGGCTAATCTTGCCTATTATATTAAATGTATATTAGCACTCGCAACTGTTGAGTGCTAACAACAAATAATAAAGGAGGCATCCCTGTGAACATTAAACCATTAGGTGATCGTGTGATTGTAAAAGTAACCGAAATAGCTGAACAGAAAACCAAGAGCGGGTTGTTTGTGCCCGACTCCGCAAAAGAGAAGCCTCAGGAAGCTGAAGTAATTGCAGTTGGTCCTGGCCCTATGAACGATAAAGGCGAGAGAATAGCGATGGATCTAGCTGTGGGCGACAAGGTTATTTTTTCTAAATATGGCGGTATGGAAGTCAAGATCCAGGATGAAGCGCTGCTAATACTATCTGAAAGAGATATACTTGCAAAATTAATTTAATTAATATTAAGGAGGGTACATAGATGTTTTCCAAAGAAATTAAATTCGGGGAAGATGCCAGAAGGGCTCTGGAAAAAGGAGTCGACACCCTGGCCAATACAGTTAAGGTTACACTCGGCCCTAAGGGCAGAAATGTTGTTTTGGATAGAAAATTTGGTTCACCTACGATTACTAATGATGGGGTAACTATTGCCCGCGATATCGATTTGGATGATCCCTGGGAAAACCTGGGATGTCAGCTGGTAAAAGAAGTTGCCATTAAAACCAATGATGTAGCCGGCGATGGAACTACTACCGCTACCGTACTTGCCCAGGCTATGATCAAAGAAGGTTTGAAGAATGTTGCTGCCGGTGCCAATCCTATGATTATGAGAAGAGGTATCGAAAAGGCTGTCAAGGCAGCTATTGGAGAGATTCAGGCCATCAGCAAGCCGGTAGAATCCAAAGAAGCTATTTCCCAAGTTGCTGCTATCAGCGCCAGCGATTCTGAAATTGGCGAATTGATTGCTGATGCTATGGAAAAAGTCGGACGTGATGGAGTTATTACGGTTGAAGAATCCAATTCCGTAGGCACCTCCCTGGAAGTTGTAGAAGGTATGAATTTCGACCGTGGTTATATATCCATGTATATGATTACCGATACTGAGAAGATGGTTGCCAATCTCGACAATCCCTACATTCTAATCACCGACAAGAAGATTTCTGCCATTGGTGAAATCCTTCCGGTTTTAGAAAAAGTAGTTCAAAGCGGCAAACCTTTGCTTTTGATTGCCGAGGATGTTGAAGGTGAAGCTCTTTCTACTATAGTTGTTAATAAACTTAGAGGAACCTTTACTTGTGTAGCAGTTAAAGCTCCCGCATTTGGTGAGAGAAGAAAGGCTATGCTTGAAGATATTGCCGTCTTGACCAAAGGTACGGTAGTATCCGAAGATATCGGCATTAAGATGGAGAACGTTACCTTAGAGATGTTGGGCAGAGCCAACAAGATAGTGGTAAAGAAAGATGAAACCATTATTGTTGATGGTGCTGGTTCAGAAGATGATGTAAAGAACCGTATTGCGAATATTAAGCAACAGCTGGAAGCAAGCGAGTCCGAGTATGATCGCGAAAAGCTGCAGGAAAGAATGGCGAAATTATCCGGCGGTGTTGCGATTATCAAAGTTGGAGCTGCTACCGAAACTGAACTCAAAGAGAAGAAACATCGCATTGAAGACGCTCTGGCAGCCACTAAAGCCGCTGTTGAAGAGGGTATTGTATCAGGCGGTGGAGTTGCGCTTATTAACGCTATGAAGGCCATCGACAGCGTTCAGGCCGAGGGTGACGAATTAACCGGTGTAAAACTGGTTCAAAAAGCTATGGAAGAACCGCTGCGCCAGATTGCTAACAATGCTGGTATTGAAGGTTCAGTAGTTGTTGAAAAGGTAAAAGAGGCTCAGGCTACACAGCCGGGAATGGGCTTTAATGCATTGAGTAATGTTTATGAAGATATGATTAAAGCAGGAATCATTGATCCTGCCAAAGTTACTCGCTCCGCAGTGCAGAACGCAGCCAGCATAGCTGCTATGGTTCTAACCACTGAAGCCATCGTATCCGAGAAGCCCGGTGAAGACAAAGGCATGGGCGGCGGCATGGGCGGCGGCATGGGTGGTATGGGAGGCGGAATGGGCGGCATGATGTAGTCAGCCCTCCATTCTGCGACAACCCAAAATACATTTCAAAAATGAAATCAACCGGTGCAGTAAACTTAAGCTGCATCGGTTGTTTTTTTATATGCTTTACTGGCTCGGACTGTTATGGAATAATATTCTGTTGATGAATCGGTATATATTAAAATATGGTCTAATAAACTGTATTACTAATTGAGCAGAGGACTTTATAGCAAGGGCCTCTAGGGTAAGGGGTGAGCTTGATAAACAAAACCCGATGGATAATATTAGTGGCTTTGGTCCTCATAATTACTTCACTGGCAAGTGCTAAAAGTATCAGTCAATATTATGTAAAGTGTCATTTGGTACCTGGGGTGGAACTGCAGGAGGCTCTTAATAATATGGGCGCAAGCGATAATTATCGATTCAGCTTGCAATCTGGATTTACAGTTGACACTAGAAGGGAGGTGATAAGTGAGGTTGAAGGGGAAAAACAACAGGGAAATACACATATAAAGGGGGAGATGGTTAATACACCTGTAGATATTTACTATCTTGACCGAACCATCTATAATTATGATTCTCTGGCAAATAAATGGCTGGTCATAGATAGTGGTACTAGTAATTCTGAAGAATTATTAATTTCGGAATTAAATCCATTATCAAATTTTAGATTCAAGAATATTAATCAGGTAGAAAAAGTAAAATTTGAGGATGTAGATGGTGTAGAATGCCTGCTGGTACAATGTAACCCTACGGTAGAGAGCGGGCTGTTGGATAGTCTCTGGAAAGACTTTCAATATCTGATCTGGGTTGACTACAAAAACAGTATTATTAGGAAAGCAAGTCTAACCGCTGCTAGCAAGCGAAGTGACAAGACTAATCTGGAAATCCAAGTGGGGTTCTCTGATTTTGGTGAAAATATAGAGATAAAAGCTCCGATGATGAGTTCCAGTAATAAAAAATAATATAGGGGGCGAAAGCATCTAGAGGCTTTCGCCCCCTATTACAATATCCCTTTATAAAAAGCAAAAAAAGCCTATTTCTAGGCTTTGTTTTACTTTGGTGCGGATGAGAGGACTCGAACCTCCACGCCTCGCAGCGCCAGATCCTAAGTCTGGTGCGTCTGCCAATTCCGCCACATCCGCATGTTCACAAAGAGTATTATAACCTGATAGTAGTAATATTTCAACCTGCTTTATGCAGGTTGTTATGGTTCTTTCGATTATGTCACCATATAATGGGTAATAGATGTCCTTCATGGCGGAAAAATTACATAAACAAAAATACTTAATGGTGATAGTGTAAAAGATAAGTAGGTCGACCAAAAACAGCAGTGTTGGGGGGATATTTATGTCCATCTTGATAAAGGGCGGAACCTTAGTTACCATGAATCCCGAGCGCGAGATAGTATCCGGAGATATCTTAATAAAAGGGGATAGGATTGCCCGGATGGGCAAAATCGATCCTGATAAAGCAGACCAGATAATTGATGCGAAGGGCATGCTGGTAATTCCAGGTTTGATCCAGACCCATGTTCATCTGTGCCAGACTCTATTTAGAGGAATGGCAAATGATTTGGAACTTTTAGACTGGCTAAATCTTAGGATTTTTCCGCTGGAATCAGCTCATGATGAAGACTCCCTTTATTATTCGGCTTTGTTGGGCTGTGCCGAGTTGCTGCGGGGAGGGACAACCTCAATCATAGATATGGCCACAGTGAACTTTACGGATTCTGTATTTACAGCCGCCGACAGAGCAGGGATTCGTTACCTGGGCGGTAAATGTATGATGGATCACGGCGATAAAGAAGCTCTAGCTCTGGTTGAGGATACCGGTTTGTCTATTCAGGAAAGTGTGGATTTATTGCAGAGGTGGGATGGTAAGGCTAATAAGCGGCTGCGTTATGCCTTTTGTCCGCGCTTTGTACCATCTTGCAGCCATCAGCTGCTAAGGGAGGTGCAAGCATTATCAGTACGATATGAAGTCCCAGTACATACCCATGCATCAGAAAATAAATCCGAAATAGAACTGGTGGAGAGCCAAAGGGGTAAACGCAATATTGTTTACCTTAACCAGCTGGGTTTATGCAATGAAAGATTGATTATGGCTCACTGTATACACCTGTCAGATGAAGAGAAGCGTATTTTGGCTGCCAGCAGATCGAATGTAGCTCATTGCCCCTCCAGCAACCTTAAGCTGGCTTCGGGGATTGCACCTATACCCGATCTCCTTAGTCTAGGGGCTAATGTATGCCTGGGTGCCGATGGTGCCCCCTGTAATGACAATCTAAACATGTTTATAGAGATGCGTCTTGCAGCCTTAATTCAAAAACCACTCCACGGTCCGACCAGTATGCCGGCAATGAAGGTTTTTGAAATGGCAACCCTGGGTGGAGCTCGGGCGATGGGTATGGAGAATGAATTGGGCAGTCTGCAGATAGGCAAAAAGGCAGACATAGTTGTTATTGATATAAATAAATGGCACTCCTGGCCTGCCCAATTTGCCGATGTCTATGGTCAGTTGGTTTATCAGGTACAGTCCCAGGACGTATATTGCACTATAGTGGATGGACAAATACTCATGCTGGAAGAAGAACTCCTGACCATTCCAGAGAGGGAAGTTAAAGAAAAATCCGCAACTGCCAGGGAGAGGTTGAGCCAGCGGGCGGGATTGCTATGAGTTCATCTAACCGCCGATATCATTTGCATAGACAAAGCTGGTATACAATAACCTACTGATGAGTACATTAAGCTTATCCATTAAAATGGAGGTTAAGTTATGCCCTTTGTACCACACCGGGTTATCTTCGAAGAAGGTGCTTTGAAATATCCAATAGCTTTGAAAATATGGGATAGGTTTAATTCCAGCCCCAATACCAGGGTTGAAATTCTAGCTGACAGAAAAAGAATTAGCAGGGTAGCAGGGAATACAATGAAAGAAGCCCATCAGGAGGCCAAAAGAACCCTAGTGGTAGGGATAAGAAGAACTCTAAAGTTTCAGAGCTGCAAGCCCTCAGCTCACTACCAACTTCCCCTGGTAACAGGCTGCATTGGACATTGTGAATATTGTTATCTGAATACCCAATTCGGGAAAAACCCCTATATTAGAGTATATGTTAATCTGCACGAAATACTGGAGCAAACCGCTGCATACACAGCCCAAAGGCAGCCAGAGCTAACCTTCTTTGAAGGTGCGGCCGTATCAGATCCGATACCAGTTGAACCCTACACCGGATCGCTAGCCCGGACCATTCAATTCTTCGCCGACCAGGAGTATGGGCGATTCAGGTTTGTAACGAAATTTACCGACGTTGATTCGTTTCTGGATATTGAGCACCGGGAAAAGACTACCATCCGCTTCAGTATTAATGCTGATCATATCATTCATGCCTATGAACACTCTACCCCTAGCTTAACTAAGAGAATAGAAACGGCCAACAAGATTGCTGAGGCTGGATATCCCCTGGGCTTCATAATTGGACCCGTTATTTTGTTTGAAGGATGGAAGCAACAATACCAGGCTATGTTTGACCAACTGGGGAATGTTTTAAACGGTCACCACCAAGCCCAGATCGTGTTTGAGGTCATCTCCCATCGATTTACCACCCGGGCTAAAAATACAATTGCTGAGGTATTTCCTGATAGTACCCTGCCAATGGAGGAGAACGAACGCAGGTTTAAATACGGGCAATTTGGCTATGGTAAATATGTCTATCCACCTGAGGATATAAAGGCTATCACAGATTTCTTCAGGAAGAAAACTCAAGAGGTATTTCCGTTCTCAACTATTAATTACATTATATAATAGAGCTTCCCTGCTAAGCACCCACGGTACACCACCGCTTATTTTCCTAATTGCACAATCAAATCTGTTTCCATTCTTTCTTAAAATATGAGGGATTTATTTGCCCCAGGTTCCCTTCTCAATGCGTTTGCATAGAGTAATTAATAACGAATCCTATATTTGTTTATAAATAAAAGGGAGTGGCTTTGTGTCGAAAATATCAAGTCATCATAAAAAATGTAGGCACATTGGGACCAAAGGCTTAGCAGCTTTTGGTTATGTATTTCAGGCAAATACTGAAACTGTTGCAGTAGGTTCGCCTATAACATTTAGTGATAATGGTCCTTTAAAGGCTATAAGCCATACACCGGGTGGCTCTGGTATTGGAATAATTCGTTCAGGTGCCTATAACCTTACATTTGGAGTATACACAAACCAGAATAATCCCCAGGACTGGGCAGTTGTGGTTAATGGCATTATTCGTTCTGAATTTAATTCTGCGGGTCAGACCATAACTGGTACTACCTCGCTGCGCCTAAAAGCTGGTGATACTGTAACCATTCTGAACGTTAACACTGTACCTGATCCTGCCATACTCAGATCAGGAGAGTTCACCACTGCTTATGTATTGCTATATAAGGTTGGCAAATAATATTAGGATGCTAGCCTAGAGATCCATGGACAGATTTAAGCGTCTCTATCAATGTTCAAGCAGCCCGAGATTAGATTTTGAATAGAAGAAAGCGCAGTTGTCATACTGCTCGTTATTGTCAAATATATATAAATGAGACGTAGAGAAGTTTTTGGAGAAAATATGGCCATGGGGCCGGAGTGCTGAAAATAGTTTGGTTAATAAATAGGTTGAGCTGAAATGGGCAATCTAAAAAAGATCTGATTGTTAAATATTGATGGAAGGGCTAAAACAATTATGATGGAATTTTACGGTAAGCGATTTTCGAATGTAATTATATACCATGATGAATACTAGTATGATGGGCAAACATAATGCATGGCAAGCTACCCTATGGAGTATTGCTATTCCAGGATTTGGTCAAATAATCAATGGTAAGTACATTAAGGGGCTCACCCTCATAGCTTTGGAATTATTAATAAATATGCACTCTAGCTTAAATACGATTATTATTTATAGCTTTCAAGGCCAAATCATGGAGTCCATAAATGCTACTAATTATCAGTGGCTGATGTTTTATCCCTGTATATATTTGTTTGCAATCTGGGATGCCTATAACGATGCAGACCAAGGCAAAACACCTCTATTATTTATGCCCTTTGCCCTAGCAGCATATTCTGGAACAATTGGGGTTATTTTTTCTAATACATTCACAATTAAAAATATTTATCTGGGACCACTTTGGTCGTTCTTATTTTTTGTACCTATAGGGTTAGGGATAGGCTTTTTTGTTAGATTTGTGATGCTTAGATATATGACCCCGCGACAGTTAAGCCAAACAGAACAGTAAACACCATTTTCGAAAAAAACTGCAGCCACTTGCGGTTTTTGTTGAATACCAAGTATAAAAGGACTCATTGTATAACTTTGTCGTATCCTGCCTTTGCATAATTAATATACTGTCGATTTAGATCCACTATAGAAAATATGGGCCCATTCCATACTGAATCTAACCCAAAACAAAACCCGCCATCCCAGGCGGGTTCTACTTTTGTAATGGTGAGCCATCCGCGACTCGAACGCGGGACGCCCTGATTAAAAGTCAGGTGCTCTACCAACTGAGCTAATGGCCCTTAACTGTATTAAATTGGCTGGGGTGGCTGGATTCGAACCAACGAGTGACGGAGTCAAAGTCCGTTGCCTTACCGCTTGGCGACACCCCAACGCTACTGAGTATACTAGGATACTCGGGGGGCTGTCAAGGTTAATATGGGGTGGATGATGGGACTCGAACCCACGGCCCCCAGAGCCACAATCTGGTGCTCTAACCAGCTGAGCTACACCCACCACGCGCAGGCCTCAAAAATTAATATGGCGTCCCCGGAGGGATTCGAACCCCCGACCTACGGATTAGAAGTCCGTTGCTCTATCCAGCTGAGCCACAGGGACAAAAAAATGGAGCGGGTAGCGGGAATCGAACCCGCGCAACCAGCTTGGA
>Ga0074193_1000230_pt1 | contig 103120 bp, 186 predicted proteins | sample EPASupsiteHSE605_FD_64523 | JGI IMG/M metagenome (GOLD analysis project Ga0074193, IMG submission 64523) | Bioremediated contaminated groundwater from EPA Superfund site, New Mexico - Sample HSE6-05 | ecosystem: Environmental > Aquatic > Deep subsurface > Groundwater > Contaminated ... | reverse complement strand
AGTCTGTTACAAAATTGTGAAATTACCGAGGTCAGACAATACGCGATATATTCTCAAAGCCGAAGAGGGGTGCGTATGATCAATAACATCAGCCACAACACCAAATACCCATTTGTTCTACGGGGGGAAGGTACCACAGGAGCTGGATGGTCTGATGGCTGTATAATAGCTAACAATCTATCATACAATTGTTCATTTCATACGAAGATCAGGGCTGCTAAAAATTGTTTAGTAATGGGAAACATTTTTCGGCAAAGCATAACTAATACAACTGGATCAGTTTTAGGTCTAGAAGGTGGGGATTTCCCTTATGAAAATATCCACCTAATCGGAAACACATGTATAGATGAATTGGGCACCGGAACATGTTCCGGCATCCATGTAAATCCAGATGTCGACGAAATTTCAAAAAATATCACAATTGACAATAACATAATCAAGGGGTTTTATTATGGAATTACAGTCGGCTGGAATGGTCATGATTTGTCAGGTTTGAATATTAAAAATAATACATTGTTAGATGTTAGGAATGCGGGAATTCTCATAAAAGACATCACTGGGGCAGTTCTCACAAACAACACTCTTACAAACGCGGGTATCCTAATCCAAGATAGCGATGATACACTGATAAAAAATAATGTTATCACAGCTGGCAACCGAGGCGGTAATGCACTAAATTCTGGAATATATATTTTTTGTCACACTGGAAAAACATCAAACAACTCTTACATAGAGGATAACACGATCAAAGATTGTACTTGGGGGATAAATATCTATAAAGATGATACGACTGGTATTCCAGCGGGTACGATTATCTCTCGTAATGATCTTATACGTTGTACATCCACACCAATTAGAGATCTAACTGGTATATCAAAAATATATGATAATAACGGATATAAAACCGAAAACACTGGAGCCGCGCAAATAACGACAGGATCAACATCCGTAATTGTATCTCACGGGCTTAGAGCGGCACCGACTAGAATAAACACAACACCTGGAGGAAATATCAACTGTTGGGTAGATCCTACAAGTATCACCGCAACTCAATTTACAATTTCTTCTACCGCACCGGAGGCAGATACAACAGTGTTCTGGTCTGCTAGGATAGTTTAATCATTTTCTATATTTTATTATTTTAGCAGGAACGCCGCCTACAACAGCATAATCTGGTACATCCTTTGCAACTACAGCCCCAGCACCAATAATAGCACCATCTCCAATTTTCACACCTGGCAATATAACAACCCTACACCCGATCCAAATATTATTTCCAATTTGTACAGGCTTAACATTTATTCCCTGCCCTTGCATTTTTCTAGTCGTATCACCTACAACGTGGGCACTCGTGAGTATAATTACATCCTCCCCCATCATTACATTGTTTCCAATAGTTGTATTCTGTTGTATTTTCGCATTTACTCCTATTCCTGTACCATCCCCGATAGAGATTCCTCTTCCATCTCCAATATATGCTCTCCGTTCCACAAGTACGTTTTTCCCACAATGTTCAAATATGTTTTTACAAAGTGCGTATCTTATCGGTCTTGATAACCCAAATGAGTAAGGACGATTTGATTTTGGCAAATATGTTGCAAAACCATAGTATAACAATAAACTGATCAGTTTTTTTAATTTCATATACAATCACACTCTTTTAATTATCGTGTCTTAAATTAACTATTATATAATAATTACCCATATGGTCTTTATTATTCAAGTGCACCTGAAATAAATACTGTAGTTGGGTGGTCGGCAGTCGTATAATATTTATCATTATACCAACATCCCCTTTCTTTTTTAATTACATCAAACGATAATTCTGTTCTCAATCTGCAATCTCCGACACTCCAAACACCGCCCAGCCAAATCTCGCAAATTATACTCAACATCAACAGGCACAACCCCAAACACCTCTATAAACTCCTGAATAACATCTCCTGCATAATCAGGAAGTGGTGACTGATGATTATATCCACGTCTTGTCATCTCAATAACAAGTTCATTATGTCTTTCAATTATCTTTGATACATCAATCTGATTGAGCCGTGTATGGCCGTGAATATGACCGTATTTCTTCAGTTCAATGCTTCTCCACATTGTATGTAGTTCTCTGTGTTCTCCTAGGAGATGTTGACGGCAGAGGAGATGAGGGGGGACTAGCCACATTCTCATGATTTTATCTCCTTATCACGGAAGTACATTCCATAACTCAGTTAACTTTGGCGTTTCTATTGTCATATCTTTACATATTTTACTCAAAGAATCTATTTCATCTGCTAGTTTTTTAGCTTCCCCATATGTCATTATTATTGTTATTGTGTGATTTTCCTCACAGTTCATTTATTTTCACTCTCCGTCCTTAACTCAAAATCCTTACATGTTACACCAGTACATCTCTTCCTGTTTTTATCACATTTCGAAGAGGTTATAGAGTGATTACACGCGGGCGTAGTCCATATCATGATAATCCAATCTCCTTCAGTTTTTCTTCAACAATCGGGCACAAATCAAAAGAATAAACACTCCGCTTTCTAGGCACACAGTTTCCCCTTTCATATCTATCACATACTATACAATCACCTGGATTTGGTCCATATCCCATAAGATATTGTTTAACAAGCTCTTGTGTTCTGTCTTCACTTATTCCAGGCACTTGCCATCTGTTATCGTACCTATAAAATACATATCCTTGACGTTCGGCTTCGTCCGAAAGAGTTATACATTTTTCATAAGTCAAACTGCCCATTTCTTTTTCTAAAGATCTTCGCTTTTCGTCATCGATTACGTTCCCAAGTTCTGTATTAATTTCTTTTACACGATTTTCTATGTAAGAGTGTCTTGAATTTATTTCATCTAAGTTCATTACTTACTCTCCTTTAATCTCCATTCTCTTGTTCCTTGTTTTCCACCTTTGGTCCAACGACATTCAACTTTTTATTCAATCAAGAAGCGGATTTTCATTTAAGATTTCTTGAAAATGATCTTCAACGTTTCCAATTTCTTCTTCAGAATATTCCAGATCAGCATCGTTAGTAATGGATATTGCAGTTTTTTCAACGGTATGTGTATCTGCAACTCCTGTGTAATCATCATTGCAATGTTCAAAGTATAATTTTGCCTTTTCCAAAGCTTCTTTTTTGCTAAGTGCCTGTATGGGAATATCCCATCTGAAGGTTTGTCTTATTGTTATGGAATACACTTTTTGGCCGAGCATTTTATTCAACCTCTTTAAACCAATCTTCATTAATCCATCTACTATTATTCCCATCAATCACAACAAGTGTATTTCCATGATAATGATCCACGTCTGTAATATTCCCTTCAAGTGGGGTATACCACTCGTTCCAATCGGAGGTCGTTTGAACATGATCACCCACTTGTAGTCTATCATCGTTTGTCATGGTGTTTGTAAAAGTGTACATACCTAGTGATCCTAACAGGATACCGAGCAAGAATATGATTGAGTATTTTGCTTTCATGATTACTCAAGCCCCTCATCTTCATTCACCGGAGGTCTTTCTTTACAATCTCTTAGGATCTTACGCATTTCCTGCTCTACGTTTGTGGGCTCATCGTCCCATATACACACATGCCTATACACCTGCCCGCCATAAGTGAATATTTTATTATCTCCTCGATAATCCCAATGATCAAGACTGATTTCAATTCTGTTATTTATATAGTCAATTACCTGATCTTTATTCATTACGGTTATCTCTACAACCTTGGATTCAAGGACATTGAAGTGTTTATTCACCATATTCAAGGCTTCTTCTGCTATCTCCTTAGTTTCACACCAAGGAAGAGGTTTCCAACCGAAAATTGGAATCAAGAACGCTGGTTGATATAGTTTCATTTTATTCGGTCTCCTTTTTATCCAACTCTATAAGATATTCAAGTGTAGCATTCAGATCTTTGTCTTCTCGTCTTGCTTTGATCCGGTTAAGGTCGGCGCGCGTTTCTTTCTCCACTTTTGGAAGCTGTACTTTTACCATATTTCACACCCAATCAGTACACAACAAAACAATCTTTGTTTCCACAGGCTTTCCCTCTGAAAAGTCCCAACCAGGGACAATCTCTAAAGTTTCAATATCTGCATTTTCTTTATAGCCAATCTCAGCTTTGACTTCAAAGTTTGGATCAACCTGCTGTAGTTTCTCAATTAAATCTTTTACTTTCAAATAATTCACCTCCGTCAGTATGTATATACACATTTATCATATTTAAAAGTTTTTACACATTTTACATACACATTAAGCGCCGAGTTTCAGTATTCTCATAGTCTATAGTCTTCCACCAGAAACGCACCATTTTAAAAATAACTCATAGTAATAAGATGTTAAAATACTAGTAACAAAAAAGTTATACTTTTCACAAAAAACGTAAGTAAAAATTAACTATAAATATGCTATACAATTCAGACCTGAAAAATCGTGTTACTCGTCAAAAAATTACTTAGCTTTTCCCTATGCGTTTGTTATCTCGATCATTCAAGACTATATAGGAATAGACTTGTTTAGAACTACTACTACATACTAAAATGCAAAAAAAGATTTAGAAAAACATAGCTAAATAGTATAGTGTCAATTGATATTGATTTTATATGATGTAACGAGTTTAGAAAAAGTAATTATAAAAACATACTCAAAATAATAAATTAATAAATTTAATGTTATATTACAACATATCATTATTATTATATTCCACACTAGGAACCTCATTAAATAACGACGGCATTCTCTTATTTTCAAGTAACTCCTCAAAATCTGTAATCATCGCTTTTGTTATTAAATCAGTGGATACTAAATCACTCATAAAAGCTTTTGATTCTGGTGTCCCGACGGTGCAACACCATACGTTATGATCATTATCGTCTTTTATTAAAACATACCCATAAAACTCAGTAATTCCATTATATAAAATTCCGAGATCAGTTTCTATTTTACTTAAAACCGGTTTAGTTTTTATTATCTCAAACGAAACGTGCATTTTATCAATTACAGCACATACAACGCTATGTTTTTCTGTAAGTTCCGTGAGTTGTTTCGCACGATTCATAATTTCCACCCAGCTCTTAATTTTCTCGGTAACTTATCTTCTTTACTTATCTTTCTTAATTCTAGTTCGTTTATATTAATAAGAGGTTGTTTATCAATCTCAGCCTGCGTTTCTTCCCGTTCCAACAAATTAGTAACTTTTCTAAGCAATAGCTCCGCTTCCATTTCTTCAAGAGCCTTATATGTGGTCCCTGCTTCGATGTGTTTCTGGATTAGTTCCTTATAACCTTCTCCGTATTCCTGACATAACCAAAGCACATCTCGATATCTATAAGGGGTTGTTTCAGCGAGTCTTGCAACTTCGGGAATCACATCTTCGATATCATAACGATATGGATTAGCCCCAAAACAGATGAAACTCGAATGTACTTTATCTTTTAAGTTTTCAGTCATCTTCATAACCCCATGCTTTTATTTCTTCCTCGGTTGAATCTCTCCAAGTTAATCCTCCATCCTCTGTTGATTTATATCGGTTTAGAATTTTTGCAAGATAAATGTTAGAATTATTAAGCCATTTGATAGGTATCCATTCGGTAGATTCTTGTTTCATTCTCTCCTTCCTCCCATTTGCCTCATATACCGTTCATACGAAGTTTCAAAACCAAAAAGCCTGACATTAGGCAACCCCATATCTTCCTCTCGATAGGGACCATCTATCCAACTACCAGGATTAACGAAAATCACAGCGTTTTCTCCAAAGGAGTTTTTAACATCTGAACTGTATATATAATTATATGCAAGCTTACACTCATCACATTTTGATATTTCGGGATGCCAGTTAACCCCATATTTCATATGGTGTAATTTTACATTATATTTTTTACAGATATGGTCCGGTTTTGGACTTAGTTTGCTTTGTTCTTCTTCGGTTATGCTTAGGTATGTGCAGTTTTTACAAAAACCATTTGACATTTTATCATACTCTCCAAACAAATTCTAACTCACATGTTTCTTCCTTGCACACAACCTGCCCCTTCTCAACTTCACCACCGCAATTCGGGCATTCATATTTTCCATCTTCCTTCAGAATAGGACAATAACATTCTGTTTCCACATCATACAGAAGCTTCTCACATTCTTCTACTGGAAGCCCACATTCGAGTAAGCATGTAAGAGCGTCGTTATGTGTCCGATTCATCCGGATTGAAACAACTGCTTCTTTCATTGTCATCATATTACATTCTTCAGCAGGCCTGTAATCAGCAATTCCATATTGTTGCTTTCTCCATTCTTCATAGTCGGATTTATCCATGAATGGAGTTATGAATCCATCTGAAACGGAGGTGAAACAAGCCCCTTTTCCTTTATAATTTACGTTATATCGTGGCATCGTTCACTCCCCCTCGATACTTCCTCATTCAAAATTGTTATAATCCGCTCAACCTTATCATTTTCCTCTGCATGTAATAACATATATCTCCCCGTAGGCTCTCTTGACGGCTCAGGAATCCATTCGTTTCTTTTTGATAATAGGTCCGCGAACTTTGAAATGAGATGTGCTTCTTCGGGAGTTAAATCAGATATTATTAATTCAGTTTTCATTTTAAATCACCAAATCCTATAAACACTCTTCATCAATGGTGTCCATATCATTCCAAATATCCACACCCTTCCATAAAGTACCGTTCCTTTTATTATTAAGTCATCAGATTGAAAATCTAAAGTTATTTTGGAAATTTACAATACCCCCTTAGTTGAAAACTCCTCTACCTCTTCTCCATAAACAATACAATGCCCCATACCCAATAGATTCTTACGGACGTTCACAATTTTATATATTACAAAGGTTTGATTGTATTCATCTCCAAGCCACCCAACACAAAGAAGCTCTCCTATTTTTGTAACTAAACAAGATGGATATAAATCCAAAATCCCCTCATAAGAATCATCTCCTTTTTGTTTGCATTTTCTAGCCCAACCATCTGGATTTACAAAGTAAACAAAACCATATTTTTTATGGATGATACTTTTTTGAGCGTCTTTTAGATTGTTAGAGTCTTGTACTATCTTTTGGAATGTTGACATAACTGATTCTGCGGCAGAGCTCCCATTTGAACTTACTGAAATTCCTGATTCTGGATCTGTATACATATTAAATCGCCTTCTCAAAAGAACTGCACTGATACTGATTAGATATAATTGGCTGCATAAACACCTTACAAAACTCTCGGCCTTTAGCTTTCCATCTACATTTTGGGCAGATGTGTTCGCTTGAGCAAAACATCCATGTGTTCTTTTTAGATTTTCCCATTAATGCTGACATTATAACACCTTCTTATCATCTAATTAATTCCAATCCTGATTCTAAGTACTTAATTTCAGTCTCCATCTCTGCAAGCTTTATCCACGAAGAGAACACGCTATTAAGCAGAGGATATACACAAAGCCCGCTCAAAATATAGATGGAAATCCCAAACTGAACGCCGAGAATACTTAATAGCAGCAAAAATACAGCAAGGTAAAAAGGCTCTTTTTTAAGATCCTTGATATCTCGTTTAAGAATCTCAGCTTTCATATGGTGTTTGCTGATCATTCCGGCATCCTCTTGTAAATAAAGGTCAAAGTCTCGGGCGGTGGTTGAACGCGGCATTATAACACCTTCTCCACTCTTTTCCATAACCATTTCGGCATAATTCTCTTAACTCCCGTACTTATCCAATCAGTGACAATATGGGACATCGCAGCCGTAAACAATCCAATCCCCTCTGGTACATATCCAAAATATCCAGCCACTAAACCAAGACTAGCCCAGGCAACCGGGTTATGTGAAACACCTCTGTGCTCAAGAGGCAAGAACAAGTACTTAAATATTCCAAGATTATTAGACGGTTTAGACGGTGTATCCGCGTCTGGATTTGTGTATATTGTTACTACCAGGAAACAAAAACCACATCTTTCCAAGGGTATTATAGAGTAGTGTATGAAATGGATTAGGACGGCAAATAGAGCTATGAGGGTGTATAGGCTGAAACTGAAATGATGTTTTCCATTCATTTACCATCCCTCAACAATGGACAATGTAATTTATTACAATATTCATTTATTTTTATACATATTTCATTATCATTACAATTCCCGCACTCAAATTGGTCAAATGATACGGAATAATCAAACTTATTTGCTGCGTAGAACTCCGCATCACATAGTTTAGGGTTACATTTTTTCCCATAGTATGAGCACATTTTCATAGCCATTCCTTACCATCCCATATCTGGGCATTCAACCATTGCAAAAACTCCAAAAATAAATACTCGCTACACTGATCAAGTCTATGGTTAGTCCCTCTTGTAGTATGCCATTGAATGACGCTACTTAAAACATCAATATCATTTAGTTCTTTATCATGCCATATACCCTGTTTAATCATTTCTTGAAGTTGTTCCTGACTTGGAATTAACCATTTTCTCCAATGTATCGCTTTATCTCTCTTATTATATTCAAATTCCCAGCTACCCACTACCTCATCCATATTCTTTCGATCTTGTAAACTTAGATAATAAGTACCAGTATCAAGAATTATGCTACACACTGCATAAGTTTTCCTCGAATAGCCTTCTTTCCATCCCTGGTATGTCTCAACCCAATATAAATTTCCAAACCTCGGTTTTATTCTCTCAAAAAACTCATCTGGAAGAGCAAGAACCATTTTTAAATAATTGGGATCCACTTTTCACCACTCCATTTTTTACCATGACAAGTCTCTTGAATAAACAACAGAAAGATTTCTTCTTTAGTCTCGTACTTCAAACAAAAGGAATGATCCTTTGTAACTTGATCTTCGATGTAGTTTGATAACCACAGCAACGCCATTGAATCGGTCTTTATATCAGCTAGTTCCTTATACAAATCCAAAAGTTGAATGAATGTAGGAATCCAGGCAACCCCATCTCCACATTTATAAGGGCCCGTATATACAGAATGACTCCAATCAGAATATTTATTTTGTGTGAGCTTTCCCTGTATATATAAGAAGTCTTCTGGTTCATACTTATAATATTTTATATCTCCTTCTTGACGTATCATGTTGTAATCAGTTACTTCTTCTGCCATTCTACACATTGTAATGTATTTTTGACTAAAATGTTGGAATGGTTGCATACTTATTCCTCCACATCTCTTACTTTCTCAATATTACATCCAGTTTCATCAGCTCTATACAGACATCCCTTATTCTTCCAGTATGTTTCTGGATTCCAATGTTTGTATATTAGACGGCGGGATAGTCTCATGATCTCTTTTCCCCATCATCAATTCTCTTTTTTGTATGCGTTTCCACGGATTGAACAGCGAGCAACCCTAGCAAACACCAGTAACTTTCCGTAATGTAGATGGCAAAACCTATTAAGATGATAATTGCGATTGATGTTATCGTGGCTGATGCGCCTGGATTAAGTTCGATTTTCATTCTTCCTCCTTTACATACCAAGAACAATCATGTTTTCCACATACCCACTCCATAAAATCTCGTTTGATTTCTTCATCAGTTACATTGTAATCATACTCAGCTTCCTCTTTGATTGCTTGATGGTTTTTACAGGTTTGGAATACTACTTTTTTCATTATTCAACCTCCGTCAATGGCTTAAGATTTCTCCACAATTCCCCTCTATAATGTCTCCATGTAACTACAAGAAGTGAAACTTTATTCAAATCTACGTTACCGTTTAGTATAACAGTCTCCCTAGTTTTACCCGAGCCAATTAATCCACATATGTTATAACCACCGTTTCCGATTGGGCTGGAAAACACATCATTAAGTTTTCGTCTGTCTAGTTTTTCAGTCATTATAACACCGCCAAATCGTGTTTCAAAGTATAGTTCACACCCTGATTTTCGCAATAATCAACAATCGCCTCTTTAAACCACGTCCAATGCATTTCTTTAGCATGTTGATGATAATTTAATTTCCCTATTTTTATTTCATCAACATCGTCTGAAATCTCACTAATAATCCCCATAACATCGTCTAAACTCCATGTAGGTTCTAACGATGCCCATGTTTTAAGTCCTGCGTCATGAGCATGGCGAAGGGCTATTATTCTTTCACTCGTGGGGGCAGCACCAGGCTCATACTTGAGAGAATCTTTATCAAATTCAAATACAAGAGTCGTTCCATATCTACAATTATTCATTATGTCAAAATCGCGCTCTGAACGTTTTCCACCCTTCGTTAAGACTGCGTAATTGATATTATTATTCTCAAAGATGCTAATTGCTCGTCTAGTGAACATATATTTAATATCAAGTGGTTGATATGGGTCGCAGGAGAAGCACATCAATACTTCTCTTTCATCGTTGGTTGATGCCATCGTTTCTACATCATCAACTAGTTTAGGAATTATGTCCTTTCTTATAGTGGGATTTCCAAAGAATTCCTCTTTCGTCTTATGCATTATTTGGGGAGCATAACAGTATTCACAGCCATGAGAACAGCCATTGTAGAGGTTGACGGCTAGGTCTGCATATTCTTTAGCTCTGCCTTTGGGATCATAGATTACTTTCATTGTTTTTCATCTCCTTTCAATTGTTGAATCTCCTGTTCAAGCTGTCTAGATGTCTGTTCATCCGTTTGTACACCTCTGTACACAATTTCTTTATTTTTACACTCGTCCAATTTAATTCTCAGTAACTCGTTTTCAGCCTCCAATCTTTTAACATCTAACACTAGAGTCCATACAATCTTATCATCTGTAGAATCTCCAAATCTTGCTTTTCCAAATTCCCTCATGGCTTCTACGGTTTTTGGATTTAGTCTTATTTGCATTGCCATAGATAGTAATATACACAGCAGTCTATATAAACGTTACTACATGTATTCAGATTTATAGATGATTTCGTAGCGTTTGTGATTACAATTAGTAACATTTAAATATGATTAGTGGGTATACTATGTAACTTACAATGAAAAGGAGCTAATTAGAAATGACACGATCTGGAACTTTTGAGTTACAAGACGATGAATTATATGAAACGATAGTTAAATTATATAATTCACTTGAACTTATTAGAGGAAACGATACATTTGAACAGTTCTGTGGAAGAATGTTAACTGAAGGGATTATTAGTTTTACTAGCACGACACTTGCTCAGATGGGTAAATATCCTCAAAATAAAACACAATCTATAATAGACATTCTTCAACCAGCCAATGATCAGAAAAAATAAACACTACATAAAAGAATAATCACAGGGCCACAGTTCCCACACCATAGCCCCAAAATTGGATCTGATACAATGATTAATAACACACTATATAAATATAATTCTTTCGCATACACGGAGACAAAAATATGGTAAAATCCCAAGGTCTCCTAAGTACATTAGCAATGTCTGAAAAACGTCTACTGACTCTATTATATGTTCTTGAAGCCCCTAGAAAATCATCGGACATTCAAGCACATCTGAAAGTGAAACTGCCTGAAATAGCTCCCCGTATTAAGGAGCTTGTAAAAACTAATCTCATCTATAAGGATGGAGACTATTACACACTTACCACAGTAGGGAAAGTTGTAATGGCTGATTACACAAAACTATTGAACACTCTTGAAACGATTGAATCTAATGAAACATTCTGGAAAACTCACGATCTGTCACCAATTCCCGATCATCTACTTTACAAGCTAAAAAATCTTCACAACTGTTCCTTTGTGCAGTCGGCCTTGTGCAACCAATTTGAACCTCATAAGGAATTTACATACTGGGTTGCAAACTCAACCCAAATTAGAGGGATGGTAGGTGTGTTTAATCCTGCCTGGGTACCGTGGTTCTCAGAAGTCTCAGAGCTTGACATTCCAATCGAATTGATAGTAACTAAGGATGTCTATGAGAAAATCAAAAGTGAATACTCTAATGAGCTTGCACATGGATTGCAGAATAAAAATGCTCATATCTATGTGTATGACGGTGAATTGAAGGTTGCAGCATCGACTATGCGCACTCTTGAGGGAACGTTCTTCTCATTTGGATTACACTTCTTGAGTAATGGGCAGTATGATAATAATCTGGATTTGCAGGGATGTGATGAAGAGTCGTTTAGATGGGGAGAGGAGTTTTTTAGGTGGTATAAGGAGAGAAGTGAGGAAGTTTTGATGGAGCAGGCTGTTAGTGAGCTTGTATTATCTGGAGAAAAGAGTAAGGTAGCTGAATTTGAGTATATATAACTACATAGGAGCACGATACCGATGTTTAATCGTAAAGAATGGTTGCAATCACTTAAGGTTGGAGATGCTGTAGTTTATTGTAAGGGGTCTGGATTAAGCCACTGGAAATCAAACACTTATACACTTCAGAAAATAACAGGGATTACAACCAACGGGTACTTTGTTTTAGATCATTATAATAGAATTCCGGTAAAATCTGGATCATGTTATTTTGATAATTCTGCTAATGATGAATGTATATTCCCATACACAGACGAAGAATTTCCTGAAAACCCCTTCGATGCAAACTCGTCCTTAGTATCAATGAAATATATAATTGAATATCATCAGCTTATGGAGTATATTAAACAGTGTGGTCTATGGCAATATGATATTGAAACGTTGCGAGAAATTAAAACACTCCTTGAAAGCAGAAAGACAGAATGAGGAACCCCGTAATTAAAGACGATTCACCGTCCTTAAAAAACGTTACTAATTGATTACTTCTCTTTTCTTTTGTATATCCCAAAATACAAACCAATCCACATACCAAACTCCCCATAATAATAACAGGCTCAAACTCAACGACCCCTTTAAACAACGCGGCCAATAAAACAGCATGAGATAGTAAGTGAACACCTAACAATATTTCTCTTGTTTTCTTAGTTCCATAACATGAAGGCAATGTCTTTATACCTGCAAGGCAGTCGCCTTTTACATCTTTGAAGTCATCTAATACGGAATTTACAAACGTTTTTACTCCAAACAAAAGGAGCACTATTAGAACGGCAGGGAGATTGTTAGAGAGGCCGGCTACTCCAACGGTGCATAATCCCCAGGTTACCCCGACGACAATATTTTTTACTCCAAGACCACCCTTCAACCTCAGAAAATACTTCCCTATTTTTATTCCCTTGCTATAGAGATATCCAGTAACAAACGGTAAAAATGCATACACAAGAAGCCCTTCATTTGCAAAACCAATACTACCCAAAAGGAAAGTAACTATCACTAGGGTAAGTCCAGTCTGCTTACTTAATCCTGTCAATTCTTCTCTGTTTATGAGATCTTCTTTTGAGTCAAGAGTTCTGTCCAGGGTATACACACTATAAATAATCAAGAAGCCAGCAGCACACGTTAATAAGTTAACTTGTGTTCCAAGAAGAAGAGCTGCTAGATATATTCTGAATGCTCCTGATATTGAAACGAGAATTGAGCTTTTCAGAAGATTAAGAGTTGCATTATCAAAACGAGATGTGAAGGAATTGTTATTTTGATATGAATACATATGTGAAGGTTGCACATATATAAAAATATAATTATCTTAGTAGAATAATATATTATTGATATACAGTTGAGGGTTGGGATAATAGTAGATTAGTCAACTATCGGATGTTAGATCGAAACATTTAACATTGAATAAAAAGATTATTATGTTAACAGTGTTAACTGTAAATAGGTTTATATACGTTTGGCACAAATATACAGCATATAAAAAAGGTGATATTGTGGTACAACCAAACGCAAAATATGTTAAGACCAATGTAACTCCGGATAGTAACAGAGTTCTTAGGCTTATGGCTGCTGAACAGGGTAAGTTCATTTATGAAATAGTGGATGATATCCTCAGAGCTCATTATTCTGATTACTTTCGCAAGACTGGATACTGAACAGAACAAGAAACAAAACAAAAAATAACCAGAAATTTAGAAGTAAGCCCTCCGAAGGGTCCAATCTTCGGAGAACCAAAAACTCAAAACAACTCATGCCTACTACAATAGGCACGACACATTTACATTCCTTTACAAACACTTTTCAAAAAGTACCCGCGTTATTCACGCTAGTACTAGATGAAAATGGAATCGGATTGTATATGAAACTTACGGCTTATAATATAAGAATTATAAAAAGTAAGATTTGTTTTGTGTGACTGGTGGCTTGCTTCTTGATTTTCAAACTAGATCAAGAAGGTTTAAACATGACAAACCAACTACAAATAGATATTGACTCACTCACGCAAAGCTTACTAAACAACGAACAGTTTCTTACGTCCATATCACAGAACCCCACAGACGTAAGTAAACTGAGCCAGAATAAAGACTTTGTAAAATCACTTGCAGAAAATCCGGTACTCAGGAAGTTCCTGAAGTCACATTTTTATGAATTTATAGATCCTGCTACTTTTGAAATTTTAAAGAGGATGGGGGTGTATTACTTATGATTGCCCTCTCCGACTTTACCCAAGCGTTTAAGCTTGCTTCTCAAGCCGAAAAAGAAGAGTTTGTTAATGCAATCATGCCAACAATTGAGAAAAGCCCCGTTTTTGAGAAAAAAGTTAATGAAATAGTCGAAGCCGTACTGGATGAATCCTTTGAAATGAGACTTTTAAGATCGGATTCTCATCCAGTCCAGAGAGTCTTTGAGCTTGAGACAATTACAGGGCTTAACACTTTCAACAGTTCCGATGAAGAAAGTGATGATGAAGAGAAAGACCCAACAGTTCTTAGCAGGTTAGAAGCTTTAGAAACTAAGTTTTCTACTGGAAACTTCAAGCCTTCTGAGAGCTCCATCATTGATAAAACACCAGAGACCAAGACAGAACTTAGGGCAAGCTATTTAGTAAAGGCTCTAGAGGCTTCTGAGAAAAAGTACTTTTCAGCTTCCGAAATAATCGATTTCCTCAAATGTAAATTACCAGACTCCTGTAAAATTGATCAAAACGTGAAAAACATAAGGAAAGTCAAACAGGATGTAGTAAGTAAAGCAGTTGAAATGTTCTCTTCGATTGTTGAACCCAACAGGAAGACTACCGGACATAAGGATATTAGACTTGTCTTGAAGTCGTAACCTGTAGTAACTTAGTTATGAAGTCTAGAAAACATGTATATAGAGAATAATACAGAATCTCATGATATTCTAATTATACATTTACACACTACAACTAATAAATAATATACTTGTCTATTTATAGACTATATTTAACACGGCTACTGTAGGGTATAAAAGATAAATAAATAAAAAATAGAATTAATAGAAGAGTATATAGAATATTTTTTAATTAGGTAAGTAACAAGTTACATAAGGTTACAAAGAGGTAACATGTCCAGAACTAAACGTTTTTACAATTATCCAAACAAGGTATTATCAGAGTGGACTCTTGGTCAAGGATGGAAACCTCTATGGCATCCATATAAACGGGTATGGTCTAATAAAAATGGATTAGATGAAGAGTATTTAATGTCAAAGAGGAGACGGGAAAAATATAAAATAGAAATTAAAAGGGAAGTTTTAAACTTACAACATTTTGAACTTTATGATAACGATGGTTTTCATTCAAACTGTTTCAGAAACTGTGAGTCTTGGCGACGTTGTTGTTTTCCAGACGGGTCGTGTTCGTATGCTAAAGAGATTAAGGTTATAAGTTTTAGAGAATGCACCCTTATAAAATAACATTCACTTATTAGGTGTAAAACTATGACAAAAATCGTAATTAACACAGGCTCGGGCTTTGACCTGACACACGCAGCAGTAATGAGATACGCCGAACTTAAAGGAATTAAATTAACTGCATATATATTCGAACCAGGTGTACCATATCGCGACCCTGGTAAATTTGTAAAATGTGAAGATCCGGGAAAACATATATGTGTGTGGGAATCTGGTAGATTTGAAGACAGATTCGATTATTTTATAAACAGAACTGATGAGATCATACCTTGTGAAAACAAACCTGAAAATTATTTCTCAAAATATTGTGATATTGAAAGAACCGATCCTGCCTTAATTCAAGTCGTAGAAGAACTTAAAGATTCCGAACATCTTGATCTTAAAATAGTTGAAATTCCCGACGATGTAAAATGGGAAATTCATGAGAGTGAAATGGGGCCTGAATGTGTGAGAGAAGTTTCAAGATGTTGGAAGTGATTCAATGAATAAATTCACATCACGAAAAATAAAATATAGGGCTATTGCAGCAAGTAATATCAACAGACCTGATATATGGCCACATACTGAGGTATACGGGACTTATACCGAAAGAGGCAATCAAGCTATTATCAGTACAGACCCGGATAAACCACTTGTAACCGTATTTCCGAATACAATATCTGAATTTACAGGATTATATGATATCAATGAAAAAGAGTTTTATGAACATGATTTCTTTGAATCATATAATAATAGAGTATATGTAGTTGAGTATTTTAACGGGGCGTTTGGATATAAAGAAGGGGACTTGTTTATTTCATTTGCACATAATATTAAATTTAATTGGATAAATAATAAATCAAACGTTATTAAAATTTTGGGAAATAGTATCACTCACCCAGAAAAAGTTGATTTTTATAAAAAAAATAATGAACACGTTTAAATTATCTTAACCCATTTCATCTGTTAAGGAGTCAACATGAGCCAACTATCAAAACTAATCCTAATATCCATACTAGCTCTCCTGCTAGTTAGTACAGCCTCAGCCGCCACGCTGAAAGTCCCATCTCAGTACAAAACCATTCAGAAAGCCGTAAACGCCGCTTCAGATAGTGACACTATCCAGGTAGCATCAGGAACCTATCACGAATATGTCAAAATTACAAAAGGTGATATAAAAATAATCGGTACAAAATATCCGAAAGTTGACGGTTTTGAATATTGTGGTGGATGGGGGACAATTAACGGTTTCTCGATCTATAAAAACGGTGTAAACTCTAATTTTGCAGGTGGTGGACTCATCAGGAATAACTATTTTTATAATTGTGGGATTTCTCTTAACGGGGGGCAAGGTCATGCTGACATAATTAACAATCAAATAACCGGCGGCACAATAAGCGTTGGAGATATGGCTCTCCCATTAATAAAAGGGACAACTATTTCAAATTCTAAGTGTGGTATCTTCATAGAACAAGACGCTGGATACCCAACAGTCACAGGTTGCACTTTTAAGAATTGTAAGTATGGGGTGTACTTTTATGGATTCGAAGAGAGTCCTGGAAGGTTGCCAACATTCTATGGAAATAAATACATTAAGAATAAGGTAAACATTGGATGGGGTATAAAGGCAATTCCATTATGATTTAAAAATCAGTGGGGTTATGGGGTAAATTTTTTTAAAAAAATGGATGAGATTAGAAAGTTTATTATATGAAAAAAAGAATAGTTTCATGAAATGAATCATATCCTGGGGATGTGTATCAACTTCCTTTTCATCATAGGACGCTATGAAAAGAGGGGAAATGTTGATATGTTGGCTCACATTGATCGCGCGTAACGGTGGTTCGATTCCACCCCCCGGGGATTAGTATCTTAATATTATCATTCCTTTAAATTCTTCACTCATAACTTTAACAAACTCTTCTTTTCTTTCTGAATAACGATGTTCAGCTACTTCCATGTTATGAATAAAGTTGTCAATTGTCATTTTCATTACGGGCCACCCCATCAAACTGTTCATCTTTAAAAAGTCGTTCAGTAACATTGTTTTTCTTGTCTTCATAATCCTTATTTTTTGAAATTTTGATTGTTGCAGAGAAGAGGATTTCTTTGTTAGCGTCGTCAGTTATGTAAGATGCTCCAAAAAAAAGAAAGGGGTTAATTACCCCCAAAAATTAAACGTAACATTCGATAAATTAGCATTCTTAAAATCAAACCAATACTGCTTGACAGTATCAATAATTCCCTGATTATTTACAGTATTAGTCGAATTATCAACCGTATTTGTTATGTTATTTCCCTCTAAATCAACAGCCTGCACAGTACTATTACTCGAATTAATTACAGCTATCTCATCATTCTCCGAATTATTCATAATAACTATAGGTGCATCATCCGGTGCAGTATCATTTTCTTCAATCACAACCGGTTCAATGATATACTCATCAGTGGCATTCCCAAAGTAGCTTTTTACAATGTTATATGAACAAACTCCAGATATTGCGCAGTTTCCCTGCTCTGGTTCATACCAATCTCTATAATACATCCTCTTATCTTTCCCTGTAAAACCAGTTACCTCTTTCTTCTGTGGGCCGAACCAACCATAATAGGCTTCGTATCCTTTCTTGTTGTCGGCGGCTGGGTAGAACACGTTAATATAGACCGGTGCATGTTTTGTGAAGTTGAGTTGTCTGATATCACAGTTCCAGCCAAGTTCTTCAGATACATATTGACCGATTTCACAGGCCAATTGAAGAGAATTGTTCTGGCCTCCCAAACCATAGTTATTCATTACTTCGGTTACCTGGTACTTCTCAGGGGTAACACTTGCAGCGGTTGCAGAGGTCGCCAGGAGTGCAATAAAAAAGAGGGAAATAAATGGGAGAAGTCTCATATTAATCCTCCAACACTACATACATTATTCCTTTATCTGAAGTATTCACAGCGACACAATATTTAATCTCTGCTGTCCACCCAAGTTTTAAAAAATGATTGTTTAGAGCTTGAATATTATCTCCGGAATATGTGTAATTACCATCATATTTATCCAACACATTCTCAAAATTTTTATATGTACAAGTTGAATCGTCCTTCTTATCCTGGACTTTTATGACGTTCTCATGGTCTTCGAGTTTGGTGCTTGTGTTTTCCTCGGTTTTATTTATGGATTCTTTGAGTTCTCCCTTGTAACTTTCTTTCACACTATACCCTTTCAGACTTCCAGGTGTGACAATTTTTCCATCTTTTACATAGACACTGCCATATCCTTTTGAGCCCAAATCTGTGTAATACAGGGCAACTGCTTCTTTATCTCCTGAACAGGTTGAACAGGTGAGAAGATCGGCGTTCCACGTGGGATGATCGGATTTTACTTTGCTGAAAATATCCGACGCAGAAGAACTTTTCATTTCTGAAATGAAGTTTGTTACCTGGTCTTTAGTTGGTAGTTTATCATTACTTGTTGCTGTTGATAGTGTTACTCCGATGATTGCGCAGAGGAGTAGGATTATTCCTATTTTTATTATTTTTCTCATATTATGACCTCATATTGTTTTAATACCATGTGGGGTACAAGCTCCCACATTCTTTTATCAAAGTGCCTCTTAGTCTGTGATCACATCTACGTTCAATGAAATCCTCATCTCTGTTCCTCAATGCCTCCATATAGTCAATAAATAGCTGAAGCTCTGAACCTTTTATGTAGTCTATACTGTACGAGATGTTCTCATTGGAAAATGTGTGTTTAAGGAGTTCGAAAACTCTATCGATCCCCTCATTATAAAAGTACAATCCTTCAGAGTGGTAGATATTTTCACCTCTATACATTTCGCAGTGTTTATATACACTGCAAGTATTTATAACGGCACACATCCTTATATAGTTTATGCTTTTAAGAAGAATAATTATTATATTTCAGTAAAAGTAAAATGTAAAAAAAGAAACGAGACTGTGTTTTGTGATTAAGTAATTTGTTCTACATACGTATTACTTGTCCATTCGGGTTCTGGAAACATGCAATAATTCCAGTATAGCTTTACTGCTTTAGGGTTTCGTTCTTCGTCGTGGGTATTTTCAAAATACCATTCGAGAGCCGCTACATTGATTTCTTTCATGTTCTTCCCCGTATTTCCATTGTGTAGAATCGACCTGTGTAATTTTCGTGGAATATATAATGTGATATCATTATCTTGTTCGTTGGGGGTTTTAGTATACCTTAGATGATGGGCTTCGGATCCTTTAAACCATTTATTTATTGGTTCATGACCGAGTTCTCTTCGTTTGTTATTTTTTCTACATATGTACTCCTTTCCTTTAGGCGTTTTTGACCATTTTCTATAATTCTCATTAAACCTCTCACGATTATTCTCCAACCATCGTCTGCTAATATCCCTATATTTATCAGGGTTGGCCTTTCTATTTCTTTTATGACGCTCTCTTACTTTTTCAGGATTGTTCAATTCCCATAACCGATTGTGTTCTTTTACTTCATCTGGGTGATTTTTTCTAAAATTTCTTTGTTTTTCCTTAACTTTTTCAGGATTGTTTTTTCTCCAACGTCTATCCTTTTCTCTTACTTTTTCGATATTACCTTTTACGTATTCTCTATTTCTTTCTATAATTTTTTCTTTGTTTGCATCATAATACTCTTTCCTATACTTCTTAATTTTTTCTTCATTTTTTACCCGATATTCTTTCCTACATTGTTTACAATGAGATGATAACCCGTCCGTGTGGTGTTTATGTTTATCAAACTCACTTTCATCTTTCTCTATCCCACATTTACTACACTTCTTCATATATTCCAACCCTTAAAGCTTTGTAGTATTTATATACACTACAAACATTTATATCTTTTGATATCTTATCAAAGGTTATGAAAAATCTTTGTCTGCTTTTATCCTTTTTACTACTTTGTGGATTAGCTAACGCAGGCGAACAAATTATGTTAAGCTCCGATGGGTCACACTCAAACCAGAATCAAATTAATGAAGCTTTGAAAAACGGAGATGTATACCTTAACGCGGGAGTCTACGAGGTAGATGACACTATAATAATAGGCTCAAACCGTGTTTTAACAGGAGATAAAAACGCTATAATTCACGTGTGGGGTGGATCTTCTCAGTATTTCGTGGGATTGAAGGGAGTAATTAGCTGCAATGAAGTAGTTAATGATGTTGAAATTTCAAATATTCAGATCGATGGAAATATAGGTAATCTGCCTAAGAACTATGCTAATTCACGTTCAGACACTAGCCATGATTGCGAAAAATTAATTATCCTACATGGATACTCTAACCAATTTGCAAAAAATATAAAATTACATGACCTCAAACTGTATAATTCATTTTCGGATGGCTGCTATTTACTCTTTTGTGAAAATGTTGAAGTCTATAATAATTTTATAAGTAATACACAACACGAAGGGGTGTACTTATCTTGCGTGAAAAATGGACTATTTTATAATAATAAAATCGCTGCAATTTGCTCCGACGCTGGGCGTTTGGACAATTGTCAAAACTGCAAAGTGTATGATAATTACTTTTTCTCGTATAACGGCGAGAGCTATGGACAATATAAAGGCGGGCAGGCTGGTTTACAAATTGCGAATTCTGGCAGTAGTAAAGGTTACAATGCTGCTAATAAGCCGCAGTTCACTGATAGAATCGAGGTATATAATAACGTGTTCGCAGACCCAGGAAGACAAGCTATATGGCTGCACAATTACGACGGAAGCGTGTTCGTGCATGATAATTCATTTATTGACACGGACGAACTTGAAACTCAAGGAATACCAGTAGGAGACATCTCAAGTAATGTATCTTATGATAATCCTCCATCAGTTGAGATGTCTGAACGCATATTCAACTCAATTTTCAATGTAATGTACCTCGATTTCACAACACAAGCCGGCGAAAACGATACCATAGTATTCCCGAATGGAAAAAATACAACCTATTCTAAAGCTCCCTGGACAGTTGAACAGCACTTATCCAATGGAAACCCTTCGACTCTTGTTTATGGAGACACAGACGGGCTTACAAAAGTAGAGTTTGAAGTAAATGGAAAGAAAGCGATTCACACTTTGATGCTTGGAGAAAGAAAAGGTCTAAAAGTGATATACACCAACGTGTCAGCTTGGGACGGGGATATAAGCCATCAAGGAGATGCAATATATCTAAATGGGATAGTAGACTCTAAAGATATTAAAGTAAAGTGCTATACTCCAAAAGAAACTTTTGAACCATCCTTAATAACAACTCAAACTGAACCCCCAAAAAGTTTATTTTCCCCAATTTTAAAATGGTTTTTCTTAGTCTTATTACTATGTTTTGTATACTGCATATTTGTGATTAAACACACATATTAATTCTCTTTTTTATTACTCAAACTCATCGATATCTTTTAATAGTATATTCGCAGTGTATATAAATACTACAAAGTTATAGAGGAAAATGTTATGAAAATACTAAACATCTTAATAGCGTTTTTAATACTCGCTATGATTGTAATGCCAGCAATGGCAGCAACCGGAGAAGAAAACCTGAAAATAATCGGGGCAGATGGTAAAGAAAAAACGAATGCAATAAACAGCCAAGACACAACCGATGAAAACAAAGAAACTGAATCCAATAACGAGGAACTAACTGGATCAGACGGTTTTAATAAGCTACTGTCTGCACCGATTAAAGGCGTAGATTACTTATTGGATCTCGGTCCAACCGAAAAACTAGTTCTTTTGATTGTTGGAATTGCAATCGGGGGATCTATAGTCCTTACAATAATCTCATTTGCTGTGAACAATGGAAGGATTAGCTGGGGAAGCATATTTGGGAAATACCCTACTATGCTTCAAGGGAGAAACTGGATGGCATTTGTATTTTTAGGATTTCTGGGTTTTCTGTTTGCCCTGGCTTTGATGAAATTCCTAGGGACTACAAGCCTTTTCTAAGGGGTAATCATGAGATACACGAGTCTAATAATTATTTTTCTCCTTTTACTCCTTCCATTTACTGCACTGGCAGCTACCGGAGACAACAACATAAAAGTAATTGGTGCAGACGGAAAAATCGTAGCCGGTAGTATTGAAAAATCAGAAAATTCTTCAAGTAATAAATCTACAGAACCATCCTTAAAAGTCACTGATTCCGGGATGGACGCTGGAGAATTGATGATCGTTAACGCAGGCAAGGAGTTTGCTTTTTGGATTCCAGACATGCTTTTAGAAGGAAGCTATGAACTTTCATCGGTGGGGATGCAGGAGAATTTATCAGACTCGAAAACATCTCAATATTCATTATACTCTACAAATCTTGATCCTTTTAATAAACCATTTGTAGAAAACATATTGAAAAAAACTCAACGTATCTATTATGCATGTGCCGTAGTTTTTATATGCCTAGCATACTGGGCGTATGTAACACAGTATACTGCACCTGGGATATTTTCAAAGATTCAAGAAGGGATATCTGGGGAAGAATCTTTTTTTGACTTCAAAGCTATGGTTACATCGTGGGCTATGGCAATCACACTTCCATATGTTATGTATTATGGAGGGAAGGCATTAATTGTTCTTAGAAATGTGATAGTTTTAAACATGTCTGCAACGATGACTAAAGCTATAGATGTATCATCGGAGTCATGGATTAACTATTTTTTAAGCAATCTTGGAAAATATATAAACGAATTTCAAAAATTAATGGGTGAGTATGGGGTTTATCTAATAATCTCACTGATATTTGTATTTAGTGCAATTATAGTACTGCTTTCGATTTTTGTATCATTAAGCGCGGCGGTTAAAGTGTTTTGTGTAGTTTCAGCTTATCTCATTATTTTTGTATTGATTGATATAATAACTCTATTTCTCATTACATTTGGAATTCAGCTAGGGGCAGGATATACACTTGTAGGTATTGTATTCGCTGTAATTATTGGTTTACTCTTACTCACAGTCCCTTCAATATGGTTACTATCCCAAAGCAGATTCGTAAGAAGATTTGTTCGTGTGGGGTTATAATATGGCAAATGATGTATCTCAACAAGCTCAGATAATATCACCAGTCGTTGATCCATTTACAAACGGGTATTCGATAGCTAGGATGATTTCAATTGCAATTCTTATTATGGGTGGTTCGTTCTCTGCAATATTTGCATTTGGGATGTATCCAAATATATTATGGGTCCCAAGCACCTTTATATTTTGCACAATTGTGGTTCTATACACACTCTTTGCTAGAGACGAGGTAACTCTACATTATAACATGGACAAACTTGGTTTTACAAAAAGGAAGTTATCTGGTAAGGAAGGAATGAGCAAATATGATGAAAAAACGACTGAAAAACAAGTAAAGTCCTACATATCATGGGAAGATATAAACGAAGATACTGGATTACGAAGGCACAACTATGATAATGCTAGGGAATATTTAGGGAACTTCTGTTTTTCTTTAATTGCGATTCCACCGGCTGAAGTTGATAAGGACACCATGAATGAAAGTTTCAGGCGGGCCTTCCGAGCAATACCGTTCAAATGTAGTCAGAAAATCATAGTCATGACTGGCATTGATCCAAAATTCATTTTAAATGATATCGAACGTGCTCTTGAGCAACCTGGTCTTTCTACAATGAATGAACTTCAGCTTAGAAGTATGAAACAAACTTTTTCAGAAACGAATGGATCAGTTGATAGAACATATTTACTCGACATCACACTAGCATACACACTCCAAGACGAAAAGGCACAGGAACAGATGAATAAAATTATGAATGGTTATATCAGGCTACTTAATAAGAAAAAGGTAAGAACTGTTCTAATTACAGAAGCAGAAGATATGATTCTGCTTTATCAGAGTATGTTAACTGGTAAAAAATTATATGGGGTGGTTTAAATGCAAAACATATTTTCAGAATTCCATAGGAGATGGAAATTTAGAAAGATAGAGAATGAACTAAAACAAATCCAAAAAGAAGAGCTTGCGCAGAGTTCAGTTCGAAAACAGACGTTAGCCTTTCTAGCTTGTGCTGCGGACATTCAACCCTCAAAAGATGGGTGGTATGTTGAGCTTAACGGTGGTGAAGATCGAGAAGGCGGGGTCGTAGCTCAGGCGATGATTATAGGGAAGACTACAAGGAGAAAAGATATTAGGAAGGGATATGATGAGGACTTTGATAACCACGCCGTAGATGAACTTTTAAAGATCTCTGCTACTCTTAAAGTAGCCATCCTATACACTCATATCATTTCCCCAATAGATCCTCTTGTAGAGGCTAATATGCTGGATAAATCTATCAAGAAAGTATCCGCGTCTGAGGAACAACAGAGAAACGGAGAGCAGGCAACGCTAAACAGCGAGTATAATAAATTGAATGGAAAGGAATTGAGAGGGCATACGGCAACCGTGTTTAATGGAAGGGATCACTATTATCATTATGGGTTATGCGCAGCAGCATTCGGTAAAACTCGTAAAGATGTTGATGAAATAATGGATGCAATTGGCGCTAAAATGGATGAGTGCGGAATTAGATATGAAATACCTAGATATCGCCAGACAAATACTATAAAATCAATGTTGCCGGGTAATTACTGTGATCCAAATATCAGGCAGCCCGTTTCTGGAAGGGTGGCCGCTCAAATGCTTCCACTTAGGGCCTTAAATCCTACATACCCGGAAGACGGAATCATATTTGGAATTGATGATACTGGAAAACCTGTTAAACTAATTTTCGATAAAAAAGACGCAGGGCATATATTCTGTGTAGGAAAAACCGGAAGCGGTAAGACTGTATTTGAATGCATGGTATCAGCAAGGGCCCTTGCAAAAGGAGCAAGAGTTATCATCATGCAGCCAAAAAACGAAGACTTTGACGGGACCGATTATAAAAACTTCTGTCTTGCGTACAATGGGAAGCTTCTTAGACTCGGGCGTGGTGGTGAAAATCCAAACCCGTTTATGGTGTTCTATGACAGCAAAGTAATGGGTACTTCTCAAGCGTCATATGATAAAGCACTATCAGATCACTATGAAACTCTTAAAGGATACATGGCTGCTTGGATCGGCCCCACATTCAAGAACAGAATGAAAGGTATGTTTATAAAGACATTGACCGACCTATACAAACAAAAAGGGCTCATCGATGATCAAGGAAATGCTATCAATACTGACAAATGGGAACAGCCTTACGCGTGGCCTTCTTTTGGAGAACTCTATAAATACTGGGAATCACTAAGCCCAATTACAAACCGCACGAAGGAAAGTCCTTTTGATCCATCAATAACAGCCCTCCTGTACAATACCATTGAAGCTGCTCACGGCGGTACTTTAAGCTGGATTGACAATCATAATACACCATCTTTAGATAACGATTTGCTTGTACTTGATATAAGTGGCCTGTCTCTTAACCTCCAAAATGCTTTCAGCGTTCTTATGATGGGGATTATTAATACTCGCTTCTTCCCGAAGCCAGCAGACGGAACCCCAAGACGGAGAACTTTCGTATTCTTCGACGAAGGTGCAAAGCTCCTTAAAATCCACGAACTCAAACCGTTTATCGAGAAGATGTTTAGAGAATCAAGAAGTGCCTATATTACTACGGGATTCTTCACCCAGGATACTGAGGGAATGGGGGACGATGTTCTTAATTTCATCAAAGCAAACTGCTCTAATATATTCTTGTTATGTAACTTAAAACAGTCTAGTATTGGGCCGTTTAAGAAAGTGTTCAACCTCCGAGAAGAACATACAGGCAGGTTATTAGAAGAAGGTACTGGAATTGCACTATACCTCAAAGAACCATACGCCATAAACATGGATATTATTCTTACGGATGTTGAGAAAAAGGCACTGTTGGAAAGTCCTGGAACAACTCAATCTGAAGACGTAAAAGCGCAGACAGTTTGCGGTTTCGATGTTGAAGACGCGGTTAAATCTCTATACGAAGAAGAAGAATTCTTCATACAAGACTGGATCGAAGGGGAAGTTCAATCCGATTATCCAGATTACACATATTACAATATCCAGGACCCGTTTAGTTCTGGGTCTGTTAATGCCTGGATTAAAACGTACAAAATCAAAAAAGCAGAAGGCAAAACCGCAGAAGGAAAAGACAAGCAAGACCTAATAGGTGTTGAAGGTTATAAACACTATGCAGCAGTGTGTATCATAGCTGGGAGAGCGCGGTTAATGGGATTCCGTGATGTTCAAATCCATCACAATGACAAAGAAGATATATCCATGTATCTCTATGATGAAACCGGAAACAAAGTATGGATTGGTATAGAGTTTGAAGGTCAGGGGACTCACGATGAAAACGACTGGATTGAAAAATTAAAAAGAGCACAAAAACCGGAACTTATAGCGGAACGGCCTAGCGGTTTTGATCATATAATTTTTACTGGAACCGGAGCAACATGTAAAGAGATGCTAAAATCAAAACCACTAAAGGACGCAGGTGTAGTATTTCCACAGGGCAACAGTCTCCTTCGCCAGCTTGAAAAAATACGAGATATATATCCAAACCGCGAACCGGCAATTCTAGACCAGTCTGGCGCGGTTACAGAACAAACGGAGGCGTGTTGATTCCCTGATTTCAGGGTTACCTTCACTTCGTATCAGAATGCGAACCTATATCCTACGGAATACGGTTCTATACCTGATACTTTCGTTCAGTTTTCCCCCTAAATCCCCCAGGTGGGACTTTGCGGGGGCGGGCAAAACGCAAAAGATATAAATAATTAAATAAAAATAAGTTCGTAGTACTTATATACAAAGAATAAGAATACAATATTAAGAATTTGAGGATTACATGACTCTAACAGATCCAGATCTCCAAATAATTAATAATACCGGTGAAGATGCAAGCGGAGAAGCACATGTTTTATTCTGTAACCGATGGAAAGAAATCAGAAAAGTACAGGGGAAAGACAAAGGAAAACCTTATGTTGTTCCCGAAAATAAAATAATTACTCTGAGTAAAGAGTACGTTGGAAAGAAAATAAGAATTTTCGTAGAGGTCGATTAAATGGGGTTTGTATTAGATGCAGCAAATGAAAAACTAATACTCACGCTTCTTTCTCTTCTGATCTTATCGGGAGCAGTGGGGGATAATCACACACAGACTGAAAAACCGTTTGATGTTTATGAGTATAAAACAGAACTTATAGGTAACCAAATGTTATATGTTATCTCAGATCCATCCAATTCAAATATTCATGCTGTGTATTATGATTTGCTGGAAGAAATGCAATGGTCTGGAAGGCACATAAGTACAAAATCTGCAACTTATGAGGCTTATTTAGAGGCTTGTAATGATGTTCTAATCAGCTTATCAAGTGGAGAACAAGCAGACACCACCGAAATGAACGCCCTCTACGCTGAACTTGTCCCATCAACCCAGGGATCTTATGAGGAAAATGTTAAAATTAATAAGGATGCAACGTTTTTCTGGACATAATAATGTAATTCTCTTTTTTTAAAAAACTGGATATAAATATCCATCCCTTAGATTAATTTTGTTTTCTTCTTGAAGTTCATACAGCACATCTGAAATATCACATATTTCTATATATGGGAATTCCAAAGCCACTATTATTATATTGATACCACGGGGATAATCTTTTATTAAGTTGTATATATTACGTTTTAGTAGGGCAGAGATTAAAGTAATTTTTATTCCTCCATATCAATTAATTACCAATTTTAAACACGCCCACGACACAACCACAATTAAAAGACCAATCATGGCAAGTATCATTGCGGTTATCATCCAAGGGCCGCTGTAGTGTGTCATTGATTTTCACTTCCCACATCTACTCTCATAAAATCTAACAATTGCTTGTTGATATGATAACTCAGGATCTTTCGTACATCCTGCGTGCACATCATAACCTATACAATCTTTTAATTCCATAAATTCTTTTTCGGAATAGCGTTTTCCACATCCCGGGCAAACTAATAACCCTCCTGGCAGCGATTCTTTAATATAACGTTTGTACTCTTTGTATCTTTTCAGTCCTTCTCGTATTATCAGTGATATTTTTATCTCCGTTGAGTTATACCACAGAAAACGTCCACATTCACACGTTCCACTCATTGTCATTTTACAACTTCCTTTTATCTTTTAACATCTCTTCCAAAAACTTCTCCACTATCTTTGCATGTTCCTGTACTCTCGGATCATCCGGTGTGATATTCAATTCTGGATGATTCTTGTTCGTTTCTGCGGCTATTACATGAGTTAGAAAGTCATTTGCGTCTTGTTCAGTCATTTTATACACTCCTTTAAAACAGTGATTTATTTCTCATAATCCTCAATCCTTTCTCAATATTCTCATGATGCCCACAAGAACACTGAAGCCCTGTAACTATCCATGTTCTGTGCCCATCTACCATTACCCTACAATAAGCGTTTGAAAGTGATTCATTACACAAAGGGCATTTTAATGTCACTCAAACACCTCATTATCATAATGGTTTTCTATCGCGTTCTTATAGAAAAGCACAGTTTCCAGGTCGATGGGATAGAAGTTATGGCAGTCTGTACCGACATTAAGGCCATAACGCTTAATCATGCATAGTTTATGAACGTGGCCAAAAACATTAAACATTGTTTTACTATGTAACGACGGGAAGTGATTCATATAGATTTCAATATTATCAAATCTTAGTTGATCATGACTAGTTATCCAACTGAAAATCCCACTTGGGACATTTACATCATAATTTCCTTTTATTAGGGCAATATTCCCTTTGAGTTCTTTTCTAATATTGTAATCACCAAAATCACCCAAATGATACACAATATCATCATTTGAAACTACAGAATTCCAGTTTTTTATAATAGTTGAGTCCATTTCATCGACTGATTTAAACGGGCGCTGAGACATCTTTAATGTGCGTCCACTACCAAAGTGAGTATCACTAGTAAACCAAACCTTCATTTTAATAACCCCATATATTCATTATAACAGTTAGAAATGATACGAATTCTTTCTTTTGCGTCCATGTCTAGAATAATAGGGTGATCCAATAAAGTATTTGGATATTCTTCTCGTTGATACCATTCTCTATAATATTCTATGAGTTCCTCATATGCTTCTTTATTAAGTATAATATATTTTACCACATTTGGGAAAGTCACTTTACAAGCAAGCTCCATAGCCATTTTAGAGTACTCTTGAAAGATCGGAGGCTCTACAATTAAACTTAATTTTCGTTCAATGTAACTCATTCCCATTCACCCATGAAATCAAGAACATCCAATGAGATATGACCAGTCAACTGTACTCCGTCCAGAGCTTGCCCGATAAGCCACCCTGCGACATTCTCTCGGTTTTCCGGTTGGAATTCACCATCGCAGTTCATGTTTGGAATAAAGCCATTTGATGCAAACATCTCAATGATTCCAGTTTCTTTAAGACCCTGGTTTTTGCAGTTTGCAATTTCTTCAATCCATGAGATGATTGATTCGACGTTGTTGAAATCTGGCTGTACTTTCATGAGTTCTTCAAAGTATTTTTGTTTGTCAAGCATTTTGTGTCACATCCTGTAATACCTATATATGGTATACCATGTATATATAACTTTCTGTTACAAAGTCAAACTATGTTTTTTAACACAAAAACAGAATAATTCATGGTAATTAAAAAGAGTAACTAAGTCAAAAAGGAAATTTATTATTGCTTTTTTCGTTCCTTGGTCTCATCATCCATTTTTATAAAATCACTCCACCGTGCAAACGGCACACGTTTTATACCTCTCCAAAAGATTGGTTTTTCTGAGTTATTATCTTGATCTGTCATTGAGTTTCACTTTCCTTTTATTAATTCATCTCCAAAATCATCCATTTTTCGTGCAACATCTAATAAACATTTATTCATTTCTTTATACATCTTATTTTTCCACTTTCGTTGTCTACGTCGTTCACGCAACGAACTAATATATTTTAACGGGTTAATCATTTTGTTTATTCTCCTTTCTCTTCTCCAACTTATCAATTTTCTCGCAATATCTCAATATCTGACAGAATTATATTTCTTCATCTGATAGGGTAGTATCCATGATATTCCTCGTCTCCTTTTTACCAAGCCGATTCATAATAAAAATCAAAACTATAGTCTTCACTTTCAAAATTAATCTTACTCAATACCCCAACCACATTTTCTAAACAATCATAATACTCTTCAGTATATACCTCACTTTTAAAATAATACTCCTCTCCAGTGGGTAGCAATTCATCAGCTAGTTCTCTGTTCTCAAGAACCTTATTACATGTGTCAAATAACTCTTTGAGTTTAGCTCTCTCCACATGATACTGATTACAGTCATCCTCACCACCTTGAACGTTTTTCACAAACCAATCGTGTATCATATAGGCAGATTCAAGATGAGCTGCTTGACATTCGATATATCTAACTTCATTGAAGTTTATATCAAGTTTCTTACCACGTTCAAAGATGTCGATGGTTCCGGTTATTTTTCGATGTTCAAAATTTGCACCGATGTAATATTTCTTCAGGATATATGAATCCAGACTCATATTAGTTCACATCCTCGAGTTCTGCAACTCTCATTCTTAATTTCACGTTTTCGTTTACAAGTTCCTCAATCCTGGCTTCGAGTTCAGGAACCTTCTCAGCCCCCCGAATAGCAAACAAAACTGCATCTTCAAGAGTCTTAATTTTCTTTCCATCGATGGTACACTCGTTGAGTATGCAAGTACTTAAAAAAATCTTTAGCTTCTCTCTGGTTTTTGGAGAAGCATCGACGAGTTTTACTTTGTGGGGATCTTGCATTCATTTCCCTCTGTATAACTCCAAGAGTTCCAATACGTTAAGCATATTCATTACTATCTTTGTTTCCTCACCGTCTTTCCTTTGACTGACTACTGCCTTATATTCTTTGACAGGTTCATTTTCGTCACAGTACCCCGATTCAAAGAGTTCTGCTGTAATGGTTGCGCCATCATCTAACATTTCTTTTACATCGGTTCCCGTTATTTCTTTTCTTACTATTTTTACAGTTTCACTCATCATCATATGTCGTCTCCGGTGGATATTGAAAAATCTCGTTAACTTGTTCTAGAGTGGGGTCTTTAAGACTCTCAAGTTTTGCCCTGCATTCATCGCAGAGAATATCTACTTCATTTCCATAAGCATGTTCAAATTCTGTGTGGCAAACTCCGCAGCAAATTGTTTGATACGCTGTTCCGCTTACAACATCTTCATATTTTGGGAGTTTAAGGAGATCGTTTCTGTATTGTGTTCCTTCTTTGCTCATTTCTTTTCACCATTCCTTATCTTTCACTCAGGTCACTCCGACCTTACTACAAACTACTATACACACTTATACTATATAAAACTACCGTACAATTCTGACAATTATACGGTGTATAAAAATTGAATAAAAAAATATTATGATTCATTCAAATTCAATATCTTTCATCTTTAAAATGTACCCACAATACGGACTTTTCAAATCAATCAACATTGAATACCCACCTTCCTTTTTAGAGATACTTACACGTTCAGGGTGTCTCATCGCATCAAAGTAACCCATATAAAACTCGTAAAAGTGAATCAATTTCCAGACAACATCTTCCTGACTTTCCTTATCTTTCTTCAGTTCATCGAGCTTCTGTTTAAGACGGTTTGTCGCTTTCATAGTTGATATTTTATCCGGATTTGGGATTAATTGTTCTTCCAGGGCTTTTATACGGGCTTCGAGATCTTCAGTCATTTATTCACACCACTTAAACACATCTTGCTTTTCTGATATTCTTATTCTCGGTCCGCTGTGTTCGCATTGGTATTCAAGATAAGAGCATTTAGAATCATCTCTCTGAGGTACAACTATTTCAACATGGAAAGTTTCCTTAACTTTCGTCATAAACTCCTTTGCATTCCCACACATACAGCTTCCAAGAACCATATACGATCCGTCCTGAGTATACATTCGGTGAGGAGTTCCATAGTCAAAATCGACTTCGATTCCCACGCTAGATTTTTGATCTTCATAAACACCATATTCTTCGGGGCTATCCCACAATTTCCCACCACATTCACACCACATGTCTCTTAATTTGTTAAGTAACATTTTGGTAGTTTTGTTTTCGATGAGCTTACACATTACATATTTGTGCTTTTTTCCACATACTGGACAATCTTTGTATTCATTTTCGTTTGTTGTGTTTTCAGTCATCATTTATCATCTCCCTAACTCTCTCAAGTTCTTCTTTGCTGTGTGGTGTACCGCCTTCATTCATTTCAAGATACCAGTTAAGAACCTCTTTCTCGTCCTGTAAATCATTGACGTGCCAGTGAAACATAATTCTAATAGGTAGCGCGTCCTCGTAAGCTTCGAGATAACCACCAAACGCTGGAATTTCATTATTAAGAAACGCCATTATAGCGGTAATTCTCTGTAGTCCATCAACACATACATAAGGGCCTTTCCAATCTCTGAACCAACCTTTATGGTTAAAATATAGATCTCTTCCGGACTCTCCACCACGGAGGATATATTCAACGAATTTTATTTGCTGTTCTCTGGTCCAGACATGTCCTCTCTGAAAATCAGGGTTTAATTCTAGTCCCTTTTCGGTGATGTCTTTCTCAACACGTCTCTTAAAATCTTCTAAACCGATGTCTACCTTATAAGCAGGGGTTTTTGTAAAACCTTTGATATTTCTGAATTTTACCATGTTTCTTACCTGCCTAACTTATCATTCTCTATAGTATAGTATACGTATACTACTATATATAACTTTGGTATAACAATTGTGAACATTATAAAAAATACAATACATAAGTTCAATTTAGCTGCAGATCTAATTAATTGCACAAAAAGACAACAATTCCCGGAAACATGGATGTGGGATTATGACAAAAAGGAAAAAGGAATATACGATTTACGACTCCCCAAGCCTATTTAATCTGTCTTTATTTTCTTCCATTATTTCATCAAGAGCTTTTTTAAACTTCTCAGGATCTCCTAAAAAGAGGTTTTTACTTTGGGGTGTGGTGGAATCTTCGGTTTTGTTCATAAATATTGCCCCATTGTACTATTAACTACCTCTTTGAGCTGCTGGTTTTCTTTTTCAAGCTCATAAACCCGCCGTTCTAATTTATCATTTTCTTCCCAATGTTTAACTTTAAGGTTGTATATCTCTTCCCTCAGTTCTCTTACTTCCTTTTCTGCTCGGAGTCTACTATCTCTTTCAGAGATATAAGCAGGGTAGAAATCTGGACCAGATACACGTATATATTCTATTTTAGTTTGTGGTTTCAGGATTTGTTTTATAACACTCATTATTGAATTGTTATTATTTTCAATATTTTGATCGTTTTGTTTTGGGGTAAAATGGGATTCAACGGGGTATTCTTCTTCGGTCATAGTGGTTCACCTGCTTTGATTTTTGCAAATTCGGGATCTTGATATATTGCCTCAATCCAATCATCCACGGTATAAGGTTCTAAATCTGATTCCATACATAACATCATTAAATCGGCTCTCCTGTTATCCCAATATACACATATTCATAGTCTCCAACACGTTTGATAATTTTATCATCACATAATTTATTTAGATAATTAGGAAGTTCAGTGATGGGGAATTTATCAAATAAATATTCAAAAGTAATGGTTATATCATATTCCGTAGTGCTTTTAATTAAATCCCTTATCCGCATCTCCATAGCTATTGTTTCTTTATTTATAGGAGTTATTTTGATAAAACGTTCATTCATCATGAATCCTAAATACGCCCCATCGTATCCGAAAATTGGATACAACTTATCAGAATAAGGTATTGTCCAAATACTAGGGAACATATTTATAATCCCGTTCTCTGGATTGAAAGAATACGTTTCAAATTCATGTTCTTCCAAATATCTTAAAAACTCTTCATAATTTAATTTATTAGGATCTGGTTTCACGTAATCTAATTGTTTATATTTAAATTCTTTACGTTCTATGTTACAGAACTCTGAATATAGGGAATTATCAAACTCTCTAAATGCTTTATTATATGGGTTACAATCCACTTCATACATTTTGAATTTATTTAATCCATACTCATTTTTCTTAACAACTATCCCCTTAGGCTTTACTTCGTGTGCCTTCCCGGGAATAATCCATACATGCTGAATTACGTGATAGTATTGGCTAAAACCGATGCAAAAATAATAATCTGGAATGTATTCTTTTTCTCTCTTATGAAACTCCCAAAATTTATTCTCATCGAGTGTGCAAATTTTAGAACTTTTCACGTTAATTGTTCCATATTCTTTAGATGTCAAATCATAAGGAGCGTTTAACTTCTCCTTGGTACACTCACCTAATACGTTTAGTACAACGTACTCCGTAATTGTTGCTCTGCCATAATCAGAACTTGGGTCTAGAATTCCATTGGAACATAATGAATTTTTCATATTATAACTCCATTCTTTATTTTGTAATACCCATATACCATTTCCTAAGGAACTCTAAATTAACTCTAACTTAAGAGGAACTTTTTTTAAATATTTCTCTTTAATTAACTATATATACTATTAATTCTATAACTCTACACTATGGCATTATTAGGGTAATGTCATAGACATTATAGGGAGAGAACATCTAAGATGTTTTTGTTCCTTAGGAAATGTGATATAGGCATATCGTGTTTTTCTTATCTTACAAATTCACTTTGGTGTTCATCCTCTATGCCTTTTAGTTTGTAATCTTGATATAATGTCTTTAAAATATGTTCTTTTGACGTTATTTTTGTGATAACCTTTTTCCTACCTTTCCTCCCTCTAAAATCATTAAACCCTTCTATTACCCCCAATTGATCCAGTTCTGATAACAAGTCAGTAACCCGTCTCTGCGTTAAAATATCTACATCAGACCATCTTGCAATTTTGGTATATACGCTGTATATATTAGCCGTTATATTCTCTTTTGTAGAATCAAATACGTAAATGCAGGACATCAAGACGATTTTTGATTGAGTCGGTAGCGTTTTAATTACTTCTACAAACCTATCAACTTCGATTTTATCACAAGCTTCTCTTACACACTGTTCTGATACTACTCCATTTCCTTTTTCTTCTGCGATTTCCCCAGCGACTCTTAAAATATCAATAGCTCTCCTTACATCTCCATAATCTTGAGCCGCAAAAGCTGCGCATAGTTGGATTGCCATATCCTCAACAGCCTTTGGTTTAAATCCAATTCCTACACGAGCCGTTATAATGTCTATTAACTGGTCTGCTTCATACGGTTTTATTATAAGTTCATTTTCACAAAGAACACTTTTCAAATGAACCGGAAACTTATCTTTAAGCCCTAAGTCGTTTGTAATCCCTATTACCGTAGGGAACTGCCCGGATGAATCAGATTCGATTCTAATTATCTTATTAATCATATCCGGCTTGTCAGCTTTATCCAATTCGTCTAATACTATCAAGATGATTCCTTGATAATGATGGATCAGGTATTTCATGTACTCATTGTGTTTATCTCTTGAATTTCCTAGTACTCTCCTAGGTTCATCCGACGGGATTTCCTGAACGAGTTTTTGTAATATAGTGTGTTCTGTCCTCATTTCATCGCAGTTAATGTTTATTACGCAAAGTTCTATGCCCATCTCATCGGCTTTTTTCCTAACCTCTTCTATCACCAGCTTTGTTAAGAGTGTCTTTCCGAGTCCAGGCTTTCCATAAATGAATATGTTATTAGGAGAGACCCCTGAAAAGATATCTTTCAAATATTCGTAATATTTTTTGATCTCGTCATCTCTATGAAGCACATCATCAATGTTTCTTAGAGTGTAATTCGGCTTCAATACCAGCTTATTTTTGAATAAGCTATTGTTCATTTTAAGAACATCATCCAATGATATTTTCGGAGGCGCGTCTAAAATCTCCTTGTATTTTATTATACTTAATACGCTTAGGAAGTATATATAATTTACTTTATTTCCTAAGAAAATATTGTGCCTATTGGTTTAGATTTCCTTAGGAACACATAGGTATAGGTATATATACTGAAAACCGCGTTTCACAAAATAAATATTTTTATAAAAATCTATATCTCAATTGTTCTATTTGTTGGCACTAGTGTCCAATCCCTCAACAAATCCCCTACCTATTACAATCATCTCTTTTCTACACATCCCCTCTCTAATTCTCAGCCATTTTAAGCGTGTTTTTTAGGGCGGTTGATACAAATAGACGGGAGTTGGGGAGAACGTTTAATACGGGGGTTATAATCAACTCAAGGTCTTAGTATCAGTAACTCTAGATTCAAAACGGATAGATACTTCCAGAGGATGAATATAATAGACCAATTGACCTATACTTAAAAGAAGTATTTGGAGATGATTGATATAATTATATTTAATCATTTTTAAAAAAAGAAATTATTTTTATTTATCCTCAGTTGATCCTTTTTCCTGTCTTTCTAACCATCCGTTTAGTGGTTCAATCTCTACCCCGCCTGTAAAATAATAATGTCTTTTCTTCACATCAAAACAAACTTTTAAATCATTATCTTTTGACCACCCAGGGGATGTATATATACAACCCTCACATTCTAGTTTTTTACAGTCATCTTTGCTTTCAGGGATGTTGATTATTACCTGTTTCATTTTCGTCCCTTCTTCAGTTTCTCCACGCGGGAAGATAGTTTTACTATGCGAGTTTTCATTTTTAACCACACCATTAATGTACCCATTTATGTTTATCACTCAGCATAATAACCACTCTAAATCCTCCAGCTTCAAGCAGTTGGGAAACCTCTTTTACTTTGCTTGAATCATCCGTACTTATCCCGATACTATTTTCACCATCATAAACAAAGCGTCCAATTTTCCTATTTAATATAAATAAGATTTTATGAACGTTTTTTTCAATAAAACAATCAAGATGGCCTTGTTCTAATATATAATCAGCAGCAACCCAATCATATGAATGGTAAATAGAATATGTAGGGGAAATAACTGTTTTAATTTTTTCATAAGTTTCTAAAGCAGCTCTTCTTTTTTCGCGTGACGGATCTTCCATAAGTTCAACCATATTACATCTCCACTTCTTCATATGGCATTTTCTCAGCTCTAATCTCAGCATCCACCTTATGAATTTCATCACTAATTTCAGCCATTTCTTGAAAAAACGCCTCATCAGCTGTTACTTTTTTGATGGCTACCAGTTTATATTTTACGTGCAGGGCTTCACGTTTTTTATTTAGGGATTCAAGTCTTGATTTGTCCATTCGTCTTCACTCCGTTATTAATAGTCTATAAACTTTCCACTTACTACCATTTGCAATGCGATAATAGCTTCCTTATATTCAGAGATCAGTTTTTCATGTTGTGTTATGTCTTCATCAGAAAGCCTGTATCCATAGTGCTTATTTAGTTTCTCGTGCTCTTCTTCAGCTTCGAATATTGCACTATTTAAGGCTTCAATTGCTCTTTCAAAGTTTAACATGATTATTCCTCCAAATCTGTAAAATCTCCATGAAATCTCTTTTCATTAATCCTCTCTACACGGTCTTCCCATTCTTCAAGCGTCAAGCCAGACTTTTTAAACTCTAAATAATCATCGCAGTACTCACAACATTTGTAAAAATTATCATGAAATGGTATGGATTCTCCACACTGTTCTCCAGTTAGCTTACATATTATAGATTTTACAACACTGTAATGTTTAGGCATCATTAATCCCTCTTGTTAATATTCAGCATTCAACCTGTCAAGAATCCATTCAACCTCATCATCTTCACAATTCCTCAACATATCAACGATGAGATTCTTAACATCCTCTTTGAAAATCGGTCTGTCGTTGACGATGTTGTAAACAAATTCTTTGTTAGCGTTTGTAATTTGGTTTATGATTTCTTTTGATACCATGATTATTATCACCTTTTCATTCTCTTTTTAACAGGGCAACATTGCCCGTAATATAGTACTCTATAAGCTTTCATAGTACTTAAGCATTGTCATTGTATCGAAACAACGATAATGTTAAATAGTATCAGTTGTATAATAGAGTAATAGTTAAGGCATGTAGCCTAGAGGTGAATAAACATGACACTAGTACCGTTAGAAAATGTAAAAGAAATCACAAGCAGGTCTTATGTGTATAGCAAAGTAGCCGATATCGAACAAGTTTACCTAAACGGGAACCAATTTTTGAAATTTACGCATATGAGCAGATCAACTAAACAACGAGAAATGGTTTGCATCTCATCAGATTCGATTACGGGATTTGAGTACTACAATAAAACGCCTAAACTACAAACTCAATCAGATGTCATAAAAGCCTACAAAGAAGGTAGATTGGTAGGATACTAAATGGCTGAAGAAAAAAGAACACCTGGATTCAAGAGGAAAATATTTCCTCAAGATATCCTTTACGTACTCGAAGATTCAGAATTAAAAACAAGCGAAATTGTATCAAGATTAAAAAAGTTAAATAAAAATTATAAAGAGATCACACAGGGTGGAGTTTTAAAAGTTCTTACAGAAATGAGGAAACGAGGAGAGATCGAAGGGGATATAGAAAGGTTTGGATTTTGGATGTGGAAAATGAAAGAACAGGAGACTGAAAACAAATGACAAAAACTGTAAAACAACTCGTAGATGAATATCAAGACAGACTTAAAAATGTACAATGGGAACAATTAATCTTTGAAACAAACCACGGCAAAGACACTGAATACTTCAACACTGTAAGAAACGTGTATAAAGATAAAGACAACATGGATGAGCTGAGTCTCGATACAGAATATCATGAATATCAACTAGAAATGCGTGTCAATGAGTCTGTAGTATTTGGTCGTGGCCCACATTGGGAACAAGTAACTTTCTGGGGAATGCTGGTAAGGTATTCTAAGGTAATCGAGGGGCAATATCAATGACTGAATCATGCGATTACAACTGTTCAGAGTGCCCACTCGGTTATGAACATGAAATGGGATGTGCGGATGCGTTTGAAAATGAATTGGTTACCGTGAATATGGGGGAATAAACAATCGATCTAAATACAACAAAAAAAGACCTATTAACACAACTCGAAGATGCAGCATACACATATTACAATGAAACCGCCAACCAGAGATATAATCTCGGTTATCTTACCGGCATAGGAGATGCTTGTATTTTGGCTGGTATTGATTCTGAAGTAGTGTTACGGACTAAAATTAGTGGACAGAGCAGAGCAGGGGCTGTTTAAATGTCCAATTATTTCTTAGAGTCAAGAGACGGAAACAGTTTCTATTTCAGAAGAACCGAAATGCCAAACACCGATCTAGAAGGATTCACATTAACATATGTTAAGCCTGGATATACAATTTTAACCGGTGATATGGGCTGCCTCGCCTGGCAAAGAAACGAATCTGGATTTGATTATGGTTTCCCATATCATAACACAGGAATCGACTATTTTGCAGAAAAAGTTTGCAAAGCAGAGCAGCAACAAACAAAAACATGGACACATGAAAAAGCTATACTCGATATCAAAAAATGGTTAGAAGAAGATAAACAAGAACGTATCGAAAGCGGGTGGGAATTACCAGAGTACTACAAAGAAATCGAAGAACTTCTTGAAAACGAAACGTGGCAAGACCATCCAGTAATAGGGCAATTCCAGATGTATGAAGATCTTTTTGATATTGATACTGATAATTGTTGGTGTGAATATGATTTTGGAGGGGACTGGGATCATCATTTCAAAAGGAAATTTGAGATGGTGAAATCAGTTTCTGAACTGGTGTTACAAGCAGTTAAGGAGGCTGTTTAAATGTCCGCACAACTCCCACCCCCCACAACCACAACCGAAGAAGTTAGGTTCTCCCGAACTGAAATTGATAAGAAGCTCGTACACTCTTGGTTCTGCAAATGTGGTAATCAATTAGGCAAGTTTTCCGCGGAGAGATCCTGGGAATTATATGGTAAAATCATTTGCGGAGAATGTGCACAGAAAGAAGATGAGAGTTATCAGGAGTGGTTGAGAGAGCAAGAGATGATTAAGTGTATGCAGGAGGCTTAAACCATATCAGAGGAAATTAGAGTTCTTGCTGTTAGGCAGCCGTGGGCTAGTTTGATTGTTGAAGGATTAAAAAACATAGAAGTTAGAAGTACTTCAACAAAAGATATGCAAAAAATAGCTATTTATGCTACGAAAAATTCTGTTAAAATACCTTATAATCTAGAAGTTGACATTTTCAATCTGTCCTGGTATCCAGAGAATAAAAAATGTGATTCGTTAATTAAAAGACTTAATAATAACCCTGTAAACGGTAGTATAATTGGAACTGTGAAGATATCATCTGGATTCAAAGTTGATAATATAGAAATGTATAGGAAATATTCACATCACCACCTAGCACCAGAATCATACTTCAGGAAGGATAAAACGTATTTTTGGGCTCTTCAGAAACCAGTAAGGTTCTCTAAACCAATCCCATATAAACCCCCCAAAGGTGCGGTAGTCTGGAGTAAAACAACATTACCGGAGGGGTATTAACTGGATCTTAAAACACTCCAAAAACACGCCTCCAAAATCGCAAAAGAAAGAGGCCACACTAACAACACCCCAGAAGAAATACTATTCCGTCTCAGTTTTGAAGTTAATGAACTCATAGAATCTATCTTAGTTAGGCGTGGCTTAATCACCGTCCACAAAGACGCTAAAGTTGGAAAAGTAGGACATGAATTAGGGGACGTGTTAAACATGGTTTTGAGAGTGGCCGAGATGGAAGGGAGAGACTTGGAGAGTGATTATTTAGAAAAAATGGAGATGGATAAATCAAAGGTTTACGAGAGTGGTATTTAATGGTAGCATTCGACAAAACAATAGACCTCTATAGTTATTTCAGACAAAAAGCCCAGGAACTCGACTGTAACCCATGTTTCGACGACAAACAAGCTGAAATTGAGGCAATGAATGAGAAAGGCATGAATGGAGTGCCAGGCTGCCTATGTAGTATAAAGTTTGTAGGCTGTCCGTGTAAAGCAGCACCTGAACAGATTGAGAATGATGGTGAATGTCATTGTGAGATATTTAGGAGGAAATAATCATGGAAGAAAAACAGTATTTTTTCCTTTCCTATGCGTGGAGATATCGCTCAGTAGATTCTTTTGAGATTGCAAATGTTGTAATAGATAGATCCCCACTTGAAGAATTGGATAGCTGGAAGGAATATAAAGAAGAAATGAAATTGCTTTTTTATAAAGAAATTACAAAAGAAGAGTTTGAAAAATTTGATGGCCATTTTGACTAACTATTAATGGAGGAATGATATGAAACTCTCAATAGTCCCATCTGAACAATATCCCCACCATGAACTTGATGTTCAGGATTGGTTTGCTAAAAAGGAAGAGTTCTATAATCAATTTAAAAGTCAGATTACTATTTCAAGGACAACTGAAAAAGCTTACCAAATTGAGTTTGAGAAGTCAGGTGAAACTCATTGGATACCGAAAAGTCAGAGTTGGATTGTAGAACGAAAAGAAGTTTCATTGGGTAATTTTTAAGAGGTAATAATTTGGAGGAAAACATAACATGTTCTTAGAAATTACCCTATCTTCAATTATAACTTCATTTATTTTAGGAGCAGCCTTCGTAGTGTTTGCACTCGGTGTTGCTGTGTTTATCGTCTCTTTACACGAAGGCAACGCAGAAGCAACCGGATTTATACTATTATTATTTCTTGTGATTATAGCAGGAGGTTTCATACTTAACCAATTAGTTGGAGTATCTATAAGCGTTGTTTAATAATGTGATACAATCACAATAAACTATAAAATTATTTAAAACACGGACGTGCTTAAAACAGTAATTAGATACATCATCACTATTATAAAAAATTATTAACTATAAAACAAATAAAACAGAGGAATTATCATGAAAACAATATACAAAATGATCGGCTTAGCTGTCCTTGCAGTATTCTTACTGCTTGGTTGTATCGGAAGTAATGGAAGCACAGACAACACCGCAACACCGTCGGATAATGTTCAGAGTACGCCTGAAAAAGCTCCCTCAAATGAAGATACCAACGTCCAGGAACCTGTAAAAGAAGCTCCTGTAGTAATCGCAAGCTGGGAAGGGGAATCAACTAAGAATACAGAAACGTTCCATGTGTCTTCTAAAGAATGGAAAATCTCATGGGATACAACATCAGGAAAATATGGTGATATGAATTTCCAGATATATGTATACGATTCAAATGGAAGACCGAGAGGGGTAGCTGCAAACGTTGTTGGTGCGAACAATGATAGTACAATTATGAGAGGTGAAGGAGATTATTATTTGATGATTAACACGGCACAGCCATATAAGATTACTGTTGAAACAGTGTAATTTTAAATTACTTTTTTCATTTTTTATAACTTTTGGAGTAAATCTTATGGAAGAAATTAACCAATTCGGAGGAATCACAACAGAAGAAGCAGGCAAAACACTGCGCGACGCACTCAAACAAGTACAAGACGATCCATACTATCAGTCAATAATTCTACCTATGATGGAGGCTAGAATTAGATATGATGAATCGTGGAGAGGTAAACTGTTTCCGTATTCTCCATTGGATAGATTAAATATAGAAATATTAATTCTGAAAATTTCATTTTTCCTTTGCATATGTTTGATAATTGGATTAATATTTTTGGATGCATTGTTTATAATATAAAACGAGGGTGGTAACACTGAATGATTTATATATCCAACCAACTATAATAAAATTCACCGAAAAAGGATACAACGGAGCAGCGTCTTATTCAGAGTTTAACTATGGACAAAACGGAGTATCTTCAAGGATTAAACGCAGACATTTTGAAATTGCTCTCAAACTCACAAGAAAATACTTTCATAAAGCAAACGTAATTGATATAGGCTGTGCAGATGGTCCGTTTTTACCGTCTTTGTCAAAGTACTTTAGTAATGTTGTAGGGATAGAATACGATCCTCGATTTGCAGAACAAGCCAAAAAAGCAGTATACAAACAACATCTTGAAAACGTTTCAATCATCTGTAATAACGAAACATCATTTGAGGAAATCAAAACTGAACTTGGAGACACCAGCTATTCAATTATCTTTCTCATGGAGGTTCTTGAACATGTCGGGAATCATTGGACAACAATGTATGAGGACAAACTTACCTTTCTAAAAGAGGCTGCAACACTCCTTGATGATGACGGGATTATTGTAATTTCCGTGCCGAAGATGACAGGGTTTAGTTTTCTTTTTCAGGCAGTGGGGCAGGTAGTATTTAATTTAGGGAATAAAAAAGAGATTCTTAGCTTGCCTGTTTCCAGTTTGTTGAAGTGTATTTTTTTGAATGATACTAGGGACGTAGAACATCTTTGGAGGCCGTTTTATACACACATGGGTTTTAATCATATGAAGTTAGAGGAGTATATAAAGGGAGATTTTGAAATAATTAAAGAGAAAGACGATTGGTTTCAAAAAATTTATATTATTAATAAAAAATAAATTAATATTTTTTATAATTTTGGCAAATAAAACGCATTCTTCGCATATCCTAATATTTCCCCACTATTTACAACGATATAATCTGCCACGTTTGCCCTTGTAGCATCCTCATCTACTACTTCTTTTTCATTACCCTCCGAATCAGTAACCATCTTCATAACTCTTGTCGTGATAGTAACTCCATCCTTAACGAACGTAGGGGCAGGTGTCCATGATAACACCCACTCATCGAAGTCCCAGACTAAATACTCTGTATCACCTGGGCCAATTTCAGTTATCTGTTTTTGATTCCAACACACCCTTATTCTTGCATTTCCATTAGTTGCCTTTTCAAGAACGAATGTTATGGTATCATTATCTATCGTTACAGTTCGACTCTCCAGAGAATGTGCATTTGCGAATTGTTCTGGACTTAATGTTGATCGTGTCATTTTTTTCACCTCATGATAATGGTGGGTAATATTCAAGCCGACATCCCGCCATCCTATTACTATACGTAGTAGGAGCATTTGCAAACATACAGAATGGTCCTGCGTTTGTCCCGATTCCACCCCAGTAGCCACCATGTAAAACTAGAGATGGGTTATTACGTGGATAGTAAAATGTATCACAAACATATGTAGCACTAGTACCAGTCACCGCTGAAGGCAGGAATAATTGAGCGCCTGTTTTTCCAGTTAGAATTGCAGATATGTAATTATCTGCACCGCTTACAGACACTGCTCCAGACACCGTAAGATAATTTGCAGCGGTGAGCGTGGCCGCTGGCGTTCCTAACCCACTTGCCTTTAAAACTCGACATGTTCCAGTGGAGTATGGATTTCCTTCTCCATCAGTTCCACTCGAATTAAACATGTTTATCCCGGCCATCATCTCAAAAACATTGCCATAAATATTTTCAAGATAGCGCCAACTTATGGGAGTTTCGCCGTTTACACCGTTCCCAGCTCCTGTTCCGTTTGACCCCAAACGAGTGTCTATTGAATCAGCTCCAGTAAGTACTCCACCATATGTACCGGCATCACCTGCTGCTTTGTTTGTGACACCCAAGCCAAGAACGGAAGGTATATTAAATGTTCCATACTCGATAGCCATTCGGAGTTTAATATCTGCATAAGTATACGGATTACAAGGCCACCAACCAGTACCGATATTGTTCGCGTAAGTTATTGCATCATCAAGCGTCAAGCTTCCTGAATTGGGGAGATCTGTATATGAACATCCTCCCGTGACAGGTTGTTTCCCACTAGCGGACCCAAGTTTGAAAGTAGAACCATCAAGATATCCATACGCTTCTTTTGCTCCGATGTAGATATAGGGACGTTCAACCCCACCATGCTGCATGGCAAAAGGATGAATTTCATACTGTGTATTGTCTGTATGATTAGCGATGGCATACCACTGCATAAAATCTCCATCCAGCGCATACGCCCACCTATCCGTAAGATATTTTACAAGAACATCACCCGCTGTACCATCTAAGGCAAGCGAGGAATCAAATGAAATAGTTCCCGTAGTCCGGTTTCGCACACACTGTCTGTTATCCCACAACACATGATTGTTAAAAAAGGACGTGGAAACGTTGAGATTATCACCGTTTATGTCAATTCTTTGAAACGATGGGCTATTACTTGTTGTATCCCATTGAATCCCCACCGGTTGCATAGTCTCAGATTCAAGATATTTTACAACTTCTAAGCGACGCTGAAGTTCAGCACCGTTAGGTATTTGGGTCATCGTATATGACATTTTTAAGCCCCCTGTAATGCTAAAATATATGTTATAATTTGTTCTCTCACAGTATCAAGATTTAATGTTGTAAGGTCTGTACTTTTCAAAGTTGTTAGCCAGTTATTAGCTGTCGTTGCCGTCGATCCTGGATGAGCTGTTATCGCAGCCTGCAATGCCGCTAGATATCTAAGATCATTAATTCCCTCTCTGTATCCTTCATACTGTACAGTATCTACAACCCCGTCCGCGGTTGGGTAAGTAAAATTATGATCTCTATACGTTTGACTATCAAAATCGTTCCACGCTGTACCAAAATTATGTTGATACGCGTATACCATTGCCCCGTCATACCCCATTTGCCATAAAAACAGACCGTAATTTCTTCTAAATGTTAACGGATATTCTGGAACACTTTGCGGATTCCCATAGGAATATATTTTGTGTCCAGTTGCTCTAAATTCAGTAATTTGTGCAGTAGTGAATGAACTATTTCCTATAGCTAAGTCAAGCACATCTTTTACTGCAAGGGCTTGGGTAGGGTTCTGAGAACAAAATACAAGACCTCCACCGTTATGCACTGCTAAAATTTGAGCGCGGGCTTCATCCGTATCCATTGTAGTTTCATCAAGTCCATATATGTAAACTTTGTTAATTCCGTAACTTGTACATTTTGTAATAAGATTAGAAAGTTCAGTAGATGTGATATTCCGAATTATCCTACCAAACATAAACATTGTATCATAGTTTGTTAAGTTCTGGTGTCTCAACAACAAAACCTGATCAAGTGTTGCATCAGATGGTGGTGTATTAAAGAGAGGATTTGATATACCATGCTTATTCATGTTTATAAGTTCGGCTGTATACTGTTGAACATTTTTTTGCTCGGATGAAATACTTCCAGATGTGGTAAGTCTTGCTCTGTAATAGATACTATTTTTAATCGCGGGGGATGGGAGAGTAATGTTAAGTACATTAACTGTCAGGGAAATCGTTTTTAAAACTGTAAAATCCGATCTAATTGTAATTGTTCCTGCGTATGTCCCAGCGGGTGTTCCGGTAGGCACATGAATAGTTACCCATACTTGCTTATTGTATGTAGATGGTAAGTTTAACGGTTGTAAATAATTAGAATCATACACGGGCATTTCAGATATCGGGGTAATAGTAGAAGTTATCCCACTGTTTGTACTATCACTTGATATATCTATATATTCGCTAGTTTGCAATTTTATATAATTTTTGCCGGCTGGGTTTGAAACGTCCCATTTGTTCCAATAGTCACCCCACACTTGAACAAGGGAATCGTCATTTAGAAGTAGTTCAGGGGTTAAAAAACGCCCTAAATAATGCGTGTTTTTTGGCGCGTTTCCTGCTTGCCACCAACACTTTACAAATTTTAGATCAACATTACTCGCGGATATAGTATTTGATCCACTTGTAAGATCAGATGCTATAATTGACAAATTAACATTCTTATCAGAGTTTAAAACAAAGCTAACACAGGAATATTCCCCAGGTGCCATCTTCTTAGTAAGTGAACTCGATATCAATGAACTTGAAATAGTAGATTTTGGAAGAATTTTTTCATCTGAAATAGCTGGAACAACATAAGATGTGATTGTAGCAGTCGAACTTGAAACGGCTGAAAACCCCTTTAGGAACTTTGATAACGAACCAGGTACATTATAATTCATACAGTCAGGTATTTCCCCAGACGTGGTTCTCGATGGCGCAGAATGCCCCACCCGTCCTTTGTACAATGCTCCCACCGGTTTTGGAAATGAAATTTGAGTTACATTTCCTGAAGCATCTATACTACACGTAATTGAATCTGGGGTTTTAGTAAACAAGAAAAAATTGATATCAGTATCACTCGTATCATAATAAGCCATCCAAGATTTCATATTCTGAAGTCCTGCTCCTTGAGATGCATCGTTTGAAAATTTGAATGTATAAGCAAGGCTCGTGTATGTTACCATTATCTGTAGATGAGCTTCGGATTTTGCAGGAACAACTCTTGAAAATGTATACGAATTTACAGTGCCCGACGACTGTGTAACCTGTGTGAATGTTAAATCTTCATATACGGCTGTACCGATATTATAAAGTTGAAGCAGAGACACCGCATCAGGACACCTTATTGTAATTGTGCATGTCTGCGAGGTTTCCGCAATATTTTGAACGTAGAACTCACTAACTATCATGTTCGGAGGGGTAACTAAAAAAGATTCCCCATCTGCCGTAAGTGCTTCCATACCATCAGCCGTACACACCGAATGTCCTTCAGGCCCAGACGTTACAATTTCCTGGTGTTCTGCAAGTTTTCCAGCTGATAGACTTTTTCCTGTATAGGTTCCTGCAACATTTTTTAGATAGCACGAATCCCCGGATATCGATACGGTACCTGGTAACAAATCAACAACATTAGAGTTTTTGAAGCCCCCACATGGAGTCTCTGAAAGTGTGCATCTATCAGAGCTTGAAATATACTCATTAAAATATGGTATTAAATATTTATTTCCAGTATATAATACAACTTTGGAACAATTATGATCTACTGTAATTGTATCTTCTTCAGTTTCGAAAAGTTCGAACGGCGCAGCAGTCATACAACCTCACAGTGATATTGTAACTGATAAAGCGGCAGCGTTTCCGGTGTCTGCGTTTATTGCAGTTATAAATATATAATTCGGGAGAACTGCAACCGGTGCGCCGTCAGCCGTTTTAGTTGAACTATTTAGCACGGCTGAAAATAAAGGAGTTTTCACAGTACCTTCTTGAGTTGTCGAACTTTCAATCAGGATGGAAAGGTTAGTACTTGCTCCTGAATTTGAAACGGTAAGATATCCTGAGTGATAAGAAGCCGTTGAAATTGCAGTTGATGTAAGTGTACCACCCACTGCAATTGCCTGATTTGCATAGATGGAAACATCACCACCCTGAGCGTTTAGTTCAGCCCATTCAATAGCCGAAACGAGATTTGTAAGGGTTCCTGGGAGTTTGTATATTTCAACCATGTTTGCCTCATTTTGCCTGGTTTTTATATGCAGTTTTCACTGTTTTGGTAATATTGTACGCGATGTAATCATAAGCTGTCTTCTTGATTCGCCCTAAATCAAGAGTTGTTGTATATCCGTTTTCAGACAATGTTCTGACCACACGGTAAACTGTGTAATTGCCATTAATTTCAATTCCCTTAACTTCCAATGAGGGTATTTTTACAGAGACTAAATCACCCACTTGTGCTGAAGATGTACCCTCCAAAACAACGGTTCCAGCTACGTAAGGAACTTTCGAATCCTGTAGCAACCCTTCTGCAATTTTAGTACATAGGCCGTTTGTTCGAATCCACGTGAAAGTATCTACTTTATCACGTCTTCCATATAACGAAACACTTGTTGAATCTCCTATACTTCCAACATATTGATTTCCACCAGAATCCGTGTCACCCAACACATGTCGATAATTTGCGACATCTTCGCCTACAATATCAAAAGACGCAGAAATTAGACGGGGGGTATATTCATATACTGCATATCTAGACGTAACCGTGGTGGAAAGCGGTTTCCATTTTAGATGGCAAGTTTGTAAACTTCCCGAAGTATTATACACGGGCACGACATCAATCATACGTTTGTACCCTGAAAGTGTCTCCATCTCCTTGTAAGCATCCACTACATTATTTTTATCCACTTGCAGGTTATAATCTTGGACAATCAACCCCGAATCTATATAACTACTGTTATAATCAATTCTATCAACGTAAATATCAAGGTCGTGTAGGATCACGGATGCGTCTTTATTTGACCAAACGATATTCGTGGGGATATTTTTATAAAATGCCTCTTGAATATGTCCTTTACAACTAAGTGATATTAAATAATTATCAGAAAGTTCTTTAGACTGGTTTTCGACTCGCCCCTCAAAAATATCCTCCCAAACATAACTTTCATTTATGTGGAATCGTTCAGATACTTGCAAGCGTACAATATCATCAAACTCAATCAGAGATACAGTTGCTGCATTGTTAATATTTGTAGGCGCAAATACTGAAATTGTAGCAGAGGGGGGTTCTGCAAGTGGGTAATCCTTAATAGTGTTGAATGAAATTACTTTTGGATAATATTTCTCATGAGTATCTCGTTTTTCCACGATTAATTGAAAGTCGTATATTTTGATCATGCTAACCTCATGAAAGAATTTCAGTATCCCGGTAACTAAGAGTGGCAACAACTGAACATTTTCCAGTGCCTTCGACTATGACAGAGAGTGTGTTTGCAGTTCGTGTCGGATAAATAAAGAATCTCATAGCATCCATCGTGTCAAGAGATGCATATTCTAACATCTGTGAAAATTCACAGGGTTGCCCGGAAGCCGGCGTGATCTTCATATAATACTTTGTTTTTCCTTTCAATCTGAGATTATTGATATTGTCAAGTTCTCTCTGGATCTCAGCACCGTTTAACGGGGTCGTTGTATTCGTATCCACAGGATAAAAAGTTCCAGGTGCGCCGTTTACGTCTTCAGCTATTGATATCTGTGGTATTCCTGAATACACATACATTTTCACGAAAGGAATTCCTGTAACTGGATAAAGTGTAGAAAATGGGAATACTATAGAGCTGCCCGATGGCATTACTAAAGAATTGTTATCGTCGTTTCTGGCGATAGATCCTGATTTTGAATAAGCGTTGGACGCATAAGCATCATTGATGAAATGTTCGATATACCGATATGAACCCATGTAATCCCCTCTGATCCTAGCCATATACCCCTGAGGGAGAGAATTGCAAAGGTGCAATATTCTGCGAGAATCCGCAGTATTGTACATGTAAATATCACTTGAACTAACCGTGGCTATGTCAAGCACTTCAAGGCATTTATAAAACAGTTTCGACGCATTAACTCTATAGGATGCTTTTGTAGATCGTAGATAATACCTCAATGTGACAGATTCGTTTTCAGCCGATTGTAAAGTATATGGGAGTGTATATACCCAATGTTTATACCCGCTTGTTTGATTGCTTGTCCATCTTGCAACCGCCGTTTCTTTCCCGTTATATAACGAGGCAGCCTGAACAGTAATTTTCATATCAGCATACGCAGCAGCGTTTGAGCTGTGAATATAACATGATAATTCATTAACCCTATACTTTGAATTTGGCAGAGCGGGCAGTGCAACTGCCCAGACAGGATATCCATATGATGCTGAGACAGACTCAAAATTTTCTTCAGGGCCCGTAGCGTCTGTAATTTTTCGACTCGTAGATGCACTGGATTCTGATACAGATATCCCTCTCACAGTAACATCTGGTGTAGAAAGACATTTGCCATCAGTGATTATCTCTAATCCTTTTTGACCAGATTCGTAATCAGCAACTCTCTCCACGATTACATCTTCAAAATTGAAAACTGCTCCCGTGTTCGGTGTTCCTGAGCCATGAACTCTCACATAAACACGTGTGGGGACGGTATCAAATTTAAACCGGATCTGTTTTTCTACCCAATCATCCGTATCAGCATCCCAGGTGATCTCTTTTACAACGGTTCCACCTGCATAAACATCAGCCCGGAAACTTCCTGAAGTGAGACCTGTTACCTTTCCTTGTCCGGATAATATGAACATTTCAGCACTATCATAATAAGTATCAAAAGGAATTATCTGTGTAAGTCTACCAGGCTCTTCAAGTCCATTTCCGGTTATTTGAAGGGAGTAATCACCATCAACCACATAATCTTCACTGCGTGTAATTCCAGATGTTTCCAATGTCCAATTATCAGGCGGTACATTGTCCAAGGAACCATACCCCTCCAACGTCATTACACGTTTACCAGTTCCAGATTGTCCCACCGCGGCAAAAATATTAAGTTCCGCAGCATAACAGAGCCTTTCCCAATTGTAGTTAGCAGGGCTTGTCCCTGTCGTCCAAACTTCTGGAGACGTCGCATACATCAACCGGTTTCCTGTGCCTGAATTAGCAACGACAGCGACTAACCCAATTTCGTTAGCACTTTCAATACCTCTCCATTGATTTGTATGATATGTGATTGTGCTTCCAGATGCCGTCATTTCTGAAGCAGTGTAACCCATCAGCATAGCGCCGGCTCGGATACTCGCTTTAGACGTTCTTAAATAAAATCGGATTTTGACTTCCTCGGCGGGTGCAGAATCTAAAGAGAGATTATATAACCTCGCTTGGTATGTTGTGTGTTTCTCTATCCATTCTTTTATCGGGGTTTCGACGCCCGAATAAAGGGACGGTGCTTGAACGGTTACTCTCATGTATACCGTAGCCCCGGCTGATACCGCCCGAAGATGACACCTAACACTTTCTAACCTATAGTTATGACCGTTTAAAAGCGGCGGCAACGTGAAAGTATACATTAGAGAGTCATACCCGTTAGAGCCAGCGTACGAAGTCGCAGGGGTTGTATAATTCCATCCTGTGTTCGTAGATCCTGATAACGTTTTCACAACCGTTCCAGCATTATACGTTTCAGTGCTTGTATAAGGGGTATCTCTATATACCCACTCTTCCGCATCTTCAGACGTGAGTATTTGCTGAGTGCCGTCCTCAGAGCACGCGACAAACATACCCCAAACACTGCTCCACGTTATAGAGGTGAGCTTTCTTCCTGTGTTAACTGCAAGAGTCCAGGTAGCTCCAAAATCGTTAGAGTACGCGATTTGTCCAGAATACGCAATAGCAACAACTATCCTAAGTTCAGGAGAATAAGCAGAATCAATCCACGAAGCGGTATCATCTGCGGAAGCTACAAAGGTCCAACTTTCAAATTGATCATCTGAGTACATTATACGGTTACCAGTACCGGATGACGCAAATACTAATATTCTGCCAGTTTCGAGGACGGCTCTGTCATCATCTATGGAAAGTAGATATTGTACGCCTTCGTCTTCTATGTATAATTCGTTGCCTTCGGAATCCCCCAATAGTATAATATCGGATGTCGCGGGGATGAATACGGATGCACTCCACCCCATTGAATCAGCAGCCGATGGTGTAGCAACGGCAGACCACGAATTACCATCAGCCGATTTGATACACGCATACCCGGCCGATCCAGACGAAGAAAACGCAGCCCAAAATTCCCAATCCGAACACCATGAAAGCGTTTTCCAAGTGTTATTACAGTTTGCAGCAGAAGTCAGGCCGGTAGGAACAGCCCATGTTTTAGCATCTGCCGAAATCTGAATTAGTGTATTTGTAGTACCAGTCGAAGCAACAGAACAAAACTGGTTAAGTTCCTTCGCATATTTGATATCCTCCCATGTATTGTCCCGTGCTGACGTTTGTAAATTCCAATTCAGGGAAGAATTAGGAGTCCAATCCTCAAAAGAAGGATTTTGAACCAAGTTGCCGGCAAACAGATCATCTGCTGAGAACTGCATTGAGTTGTATATATAGCGACCCCTCACCCTCTTATCTATTTTTTTCATATAGGGATATTCACATTTAAAATCAACTGTAAAATCATAAGCATTATCGGGGATATCACCTTGTGATTTATCAAAGGATGGCCTGTGTGCACTCCCTGTGCCAGTTACTAAATATCCTTTATGTGGCCCTCCGATTTCAAGTGTGCTTCTCCCAGTTTTATAAAACGCTGCCATTACATCATGTAACTCATCCACACCGAACGCGAGACAACCTAGTGTAAGTGTACTCCCTTCAAAATTCATGTCTGTGAGATTAGACCCAGCAACCGAGGGGGAAGTAGATTCACCAATTACTTTGTTTCCTGCACAATTATATTTTTGAATAAACATTGGAACATTATTTATATATGCGTAATAATCATCACGATCTCTTGCAACTGAAACATAATCATCATCATCGATTATACTAGACGTTGCAGGCACATACACACTATTATCCTTATAATCTGGTGTGGATGGTGTGTCGGGATCATTAACATCAGCCCCCCCGCCAGGAATCGCATCAGCTATGGATATGGATGACGCTGACAAGGGTACTACATTTTTATAATTCCCAGCAACATTACCAGTAACATAATTACCGCTGGCGTTTATTGTGAATGTAGTAGATACCTTATTCCATATGCCATATCCACCGTCACTACCAGCCTTTGTAGTGTTTATAATGTTATTATTTGATACGACGGCAGATACGCCTGATTTTATAGCACCACTAACTAAGATCCCAGCACGTTCCGATCCAGTAATAGTATTCTTGGTAATTGTTAAACCGTTGCCCCATGAGTAGATTGATATTCCAGCAAAATAAGAAGCATCGTCTGAACCGCCCGTAATCATATTATTACGAATTTCAACGTTTTGTGATGTAGTACCGGCTGATTTCAGATAGTCTTCGATTTGAATGCCTGAACCGCCAGTATCAATAGTGTTATCATATATTTTTCCATTTTTAGTAAGTGTGGTGTGCCCATACTCCTTGGGCTCCATACCCACTTGTACGCCATATTCTCCGGATTTCGGGGCGTTTGTCGTGCCGGTCCAATCACGAATATTATTTAGATAGACTGACCAGTCCTGACAGTGATCAAGCCTGATTCCAGAGCAGGTTATAGCTTGAATATCATTATTGTAGATGTTGATATTAGTTGAATCAATACAAAACACTGAACAGTGTTCCAGATTGTACATTACACAGTCGTGAACTTTAACGTTGGTGCAGTATACAAGTCTGGGCCCGTCACCCATGCTATTATATATTTTCAAATTATGAATATGAATATCAGATGCGCGGTTTGTACTCTGTCCTTGTATATGGATTGCGTTGTAGTATCCTTTCCCGTGAAGTCTACCCCCCACGCCATATAAGTGAGATTCGTTACAATCAATTTGAAACCCATATATTTCAATACCGGTTGATACTGTTCCAGTTCCTCCGTATTGCCCTATAACTGGAACCATTGCAGCCCATGCACATGAATTGTTGAGTCTAATTATAGCTGAAGAATCACCAGTGAAAATGGTGGATGATCCTATTCTAAGGGTGGCTCTGATATCATAGGTGTAAGGTCCTCTTAGATAGACAGTGTTTCCTGGGTTGGCAGCAGCCCACGCGAGAGCTTGATTAATTTGAATGTCATCATTAGCCCCGTCACAAACATATGTGGAGTCGGCTGAACTCCATCCTACATAACGTGTTTCGCCTGACATTTTAACTCCCAGTAGTACGTTTTATCCATTGTGTAACAGTGCTTGGGTTTGCATACGTCTTAAAATTGAAAGTGTTGTTATTATTAGTGGTACTCGTGGTTGTCGAACCCGACGCAGACTTATTTGAGCTGCTGCTAGATGATCCTACTTTAAATAATTCGGATATGGTATCCTTTGCGCGATCATAAATATCGCCAAGTTTGTCATATATAGACCCTAAGCTAGAGAGTGTTGTGCCAAACGAAAAACCACCAAGTGTACTCATTGAACTATTCAAATTGTCTGCTTTTGACTTATCAGTGTCAATCTGTGATCCAGTTGAAGAGAGATTACCTGACAACGTTCCAAACGGTGCAGCGTTGATCCCACTAAGAGATGAGTTCCAATTTCCAGTTTTTCCAGTATTAGACTCAACTATAGATCCAGATGTATTCAAATTTCCAAAAAGTGTATTAAATGGACTTGCGTTTGTGCTTCCTAATGTAGAATTCAAAGTATTTGTTTTTCCAACGTCTGTATCTACCATCACACCAGTCGTGGAAAGGTTTGCCTGAATATTACTAAGCGGTACATTATTCGTAGCACCTAACGTGGAATTAAGTGTAGTGGTTTTCCCAGTATTCAAATCAACTTGCCCACCCAATGCGCTTTGGTTGGATAATATTTGACCCATTGGGATCATATCTGTTTTACCGAGTGAGAAATTAAGTTGATCTGTGTATTCTTTAGATGCGTTGATATCCATACCCAAGTCTGAAGTTTCAGTTTTGATATTTGAGAGTTTTATAGCTCCCAACCCTACTAAGGAAGATCCAAATACATATGTTGATGAATCCGCAGCATTTATTGCACTATTCAACCCAGATACTTCATTTACAATATCAGTAATTGGGGAACTCGGTAATGCTTCGATTCCCCCACCAAGCGTTCCAAAACTATCCCCTAATACAACTACATCATTTTTTGTATTTTGAATAACCCTGTCTGCTTCTTCAGTTTTTGATTTTAACGTGTCCTGTGTTGCGACTAAAACATCAAGACCGCCTTTTGTAGTGTCAAAATGGGTATCCCCCATGTCTCTGAGGGATGTGACAGTTCCATCTGCCGAAACCTTAACCAATTCGTTGGTATCATTTAGGATTATAAGTTCTCCAGATAATGTTTTAATTCCTCTGGACAACTCATCTACATCCACCCCACTCATAACGTGGAGACCAGCTGCTTCCTTTGTGTTTGCTTCAGTGAACAACTCGCCTACAGCTTTCTCATACGCGGTTTCAGTTTCACCCAACGAATTTTGCATATCTTCATTGTCTGTGATAACTGCTGAAGCCAATAGCCCAGATGATTCCATCCACTGTTGGTTTGCATCCTGTGCGATATTTGAGACATCAAGAACTTTGGTTCCGGAATCATCAAATGTATACTGCATCCGTTCATGATCTTCTCTTGCATCTTCAGCAGCTTGATGGACACTATCTACATATCCACTTATAGCAGTTTCAATCTCCGAAAAATAGTCAGTGATTCCCTCAAGATGCAAACCTGTAGCAATACCACCAAGGTCAGATGAAAAGTTGTCTATATATCCGGATACGGTGTTGATCACGCCGCCGATAATGTCTTTCATAGCATACCAATCAACGGTAACCGCGTCATATAAGAATGACATAGTATCTGATATTAGTCCGGTTTTTTCATCAAGGTATACAAGGGCAACAGCTACGGCAGCCGCTGGTGCTATAATCCCGGTAAGTGCAGCTGATGCACCAACGGCTGTAATCCCTAGTGCACCAAGTGCCGGGGTAGCTGCCTCTAAAATTAATCCTAATGTTCCGAGGCCAGAAACAACAACCAATCCTGCCGTACCAAGAGCTAATAATGCAGCACCGACTTTACGTATAGGGTCGGGGATTACTTGATATACATTAACAAATTTTGCACCAAGGCGTATTACAGTGTCTAATGAATAAGCAAGGTCATCGCCTAATGAAATTTTAAGTGTTTCGATAGATCCATCGAGTTGTCTTAATGCCCCCCCAAGTCCGGCATCCATTGTTTCAGCGGCTTGTGCTGCATACCCGTCAGCATTCTCTAATTGAGCTGTGTAGTCTCGTAGCCCCTCTGACCCCTGAGCCAAGAGCGCAAGCATTCCAGGGCCCGCGCGCATCCCGAAGATCTTCATAATATCTCCGGTAGATACGCCCTTCTCTGCTAGCAGGTCTAATATCTCAGCAAGTTTATGGGTTTCTGGGTTTATATCCTCAAGTGATATACCATATGATTCTAGAGCTTCTGTTACATTTTTAGTAGGTGCAATCAATCTTGTAATGGAGTTTCTGAGAACCGTTCCAGCCATCGAATTTTTAATACCAGCGTTTGAAAGTTCCCCAACCGCAGCTGATGTTTCTTCTAATGACCAGTTCATTTCATGGGCAAGCGCCGAAGTATATTTCATCGCCTCCCCGATCCCGGTGACGTCTGTAGCTGAAATATTCGCGGTTTTTGCAAGAATATCTGATACTTCGGATGTTTGGTCGGCCTGTAACCGAAATCCAACCATTGTAGTAGTTAAGATGTCTACAGAAGTTGCTAGCCCTGTCATTGAGGCTCTAGCAAGATCTAATGTCCCAGGCATTGCCTGCATAACCTGATCCGCATTAAACCCAGCTTGCCCGAGGATCGTCATCCCGTCAGCGACTTCCTGAGCGGTAAATGATGTATCTGCACCTAACTTGGTAGCTTCAGCAGTCAACTGTTTAAATTGGTCACCAGTTGCTGATGTTACGGCTTGTACCTGCCTCATTTGATCATCAAAATGGGAATAAACGCTGATAACATCAGAAAGCCCTTTTACAAGCCCCCCCGCGACTACAGATGTAATCACGGTCCCCATTGTACCCATTTCGTTTTTTAATTTCACTGACTTATGTGTTAAGTCCAGTAAAGCAGATCCTGCTCCTTTTGCACCAGACGATAACGTTTGAAAAACAGAAGTTTTTGTGACTAGACCAGTCAGACTCGAACCAACGTTTTTAATTCCACTTGTCAGCGTCCCTCGTATAGTATTTGAAGATGCTGTGGCAGATGACCCAAGCATGGAAAACGCAGTGTCAGTACTATTGGCCTGCAATGATAATCCTGTGAGAGATGAACTACTCGATGTTGCAGTAGATCCCATTGCAGAAACGGCACTTGAAAACCCCTGCATCCCAAACTTTGCGGCCCCAGTACTTGCAGTAACACCTGACGCTGCCACGTTCATCTGTTCAAGTGCCCCACCAAAACCGCGTGATCCAAAGCTATCAGACGCTGATTTTGCTGCTGATCCTAACCCGGTGACCGACGTTCCGGCAGACACTGCGCCAGACGATACAGACTTAAAAGCACCAGACGAGCTTGAAGAAAAATCGTGCACTGCGGAACTTGCACCAGAAATACTATTTGAAAAACTGCCACTTATAGAACTAGATGTATTTTTCGCGGTTGTTCCTATTCCAGTAAGAGAGGTTTCCGCCGCCCGAAACATCGAATTAGCAGAGGTTAAACCAGAGTTATCGATTTTTAACCCTACCGTTGCAGTTATTCTCCCGAGATCGACATCTGACATTTCGTTATCCTCTACTCCGTTTTACGTCTTACTCACGCGGTTGAGCCATCCTCATCATAGCCTTTCCAGCTGCGTCCCATGTTTTTGCCTTGTCTTTTTCTGAAATTTCAGTTTTAATTCCTGATTTTTTATTAAGGTATTTGTTCGGGTCAAATGGGTATTTTTCACCACGTTTCAAATATGGCCCATACGGACTATTCATTACGGAGATTACTAAATCAGTATGCAATTGAATCTGTAAATCAATCTCGTTTTGGAGTTTCTGCCGCCCTACTTTTATATAAAAAGCAGTTTCAGTTTCAGTCATCGACCAAAATTCTATCAAAGTCCTGTCCGTGAACTCTAACAACAACTCTTGATACTTTTCTATCACGTCGTTGATGTCGGCTGTGAACTCCCAGGGGATTCCCCCAAATCACCACTCTCCTGAACAGTAACATCCTCCTTTTGAGTTTGTTCTTCATATTTTTGTTCAAGTTCGCCGAATGTTTTATCAAGCTGTTCAAGCATTTTTTTAATATCATCTCTATTTTTAGCGAGCCTCATCTTTCTTCCAAAAAATATTTGAGTTCCATTCAACAGCCCAGCCACGATAAGAGCATCTTCGATAATTTCATCAAACTTTCTTTGATCATTGCCTTCGGTGAAAAAGCGTTCAATTAAATCTTCTACATATACAGTGCCATCTGTATCTGAAGGGCTTTTGTTAAGTTGCAATTCTGGATGATTGGTGATCAATCCTGCAAAAATTATTTTTTCATACATATCATCGGGAGTGCCTTCTTCACTGTAAATAAGTTTCAAAAACTGCGCGTGGCTACGGACGTTCAACAGTTCGAACATTTTTTTACGGCCTTTCCATGCAAAATTAAGGGCGTATCCGCCCACAAAATCAACGGGTCCACTTACCATTTTTTAATCACCTTATGCTGAAGCTCTCACAACAAACAAATTTACAAACCGGGTAGCTTTTTCGTCTTCCTGTACCATTAACAGTGCTTTTGCGATGTTGCCAGCAGTAGGCCAGTATGTAGTACTAAATGTTGCAGCCGTTCCGCTGGTCAACTCAGTCCAAGTAGATCCCCCATTATATGAAATCCCGATGTATGAAGACGAGGCAGCAGTGACCTCCACAGTGTCTGTTGTAATCCCATTTGCTTCATGGAATATTACATCGCCTACGCCAGCCCCAAGCGCAGAACTTGCAGTAGACGGGAAATAGGTAATGCCGACCCCGGCGCCCTCGATTGAGGTTATACCTGCGTATGTTGTACTAGTCAGGAATCCACCAGTTGCCTCAAAATCCACATTAAATGTGAGTGTGTTTTCATCTTCTTCTGTTGGATAATCTGTGGAAATATATGCCTGGTATTCGTATATTGTTCCATTTTCAGGAATGATTACCTGAATCGTGTGTTCTTGCGCAGGGTACTCCAAAGATGCGGTTTTTAATTTCTGCTGTCCTGGGTCTCCCTGTATAAGAATACCTTTCACCGACGCTGAACCAGGATCAAGAAGTTTCATCCCTTTCTTGTGTACAGTGTCTTTCGTGGTCGTTACGTCTTTTGTGTCTCGGCTTGGTTTCGGGAATGGCAGAGATCCTGGGGAAATACCCTCTACTACGGTTCCATCGATTGTGATGTACCCGCCAGTCGTGTCTGTGTGGAATTTCATGATATCACCCTATTTCTAGTGAAAAATAAATTGAATAAATAGTACCGTTGGTAAGTGATTGTGAAACAAAAAAATGAGGAGTCTTCTTTTTGATACTCTTAAATCGGGTAGACCCGATTGTAGTGTTAATTTTTGGGCTGAGTAAATCTTCAATTGCTTGAGCTTTTGCGTCTGCCGCTGAAGGGGACATGTTCTTAACAAGAATTCGGAGCTCAGGACGTTCTAATGTAATAGAGTTCTGAATTGGAACTGTATATCTAGGACTTCTCCCGGTGGATGGCAACATGGCTATACAATTAGCGACACCCGCCTGAAACGGTTTATAAAAAATGTCACTCCCGACAGTTCCTATACCGTTTGTTTGTAGATATGTTCCAAGATCAGTTAGCCAGGTCATCTTAGAACCTCGCCACATTTTATTTTTAGATCTTGCATCAAGGAATCAAGACGTAAATTAAAAGGAGTGGAAAGGTACTGGTCTTGTCCATGTTCGTGGTATTTTGGGATTTCGTGGACAGGAATTGCATAGTTTATTCCTTTACCATATGACAGTTCAATTTTGTATTCTTTGTCTGTGCCCACTACGGTTTTTACCTGACCTGTGCTTTTCAGTACTCCTTTATTCACTGGGCAGAAGTTTTCTTTTGATATTGTCATGGTGTCGTCTGCCCATTCACGAGTCGTGTCCTTTGCCTCGTCTATGATCGCTTTAAATAGAACATTTAGTTTCGCGGTGCATATTGATGCAGGAACACCAGGCATTAAACACCACCTCGTTCGGACAAGACTCCTAAAATAACTCGTATATACTCAATCTCATTGTCTGACAGCCGCCTAACTTTTGTAATCTTTTTGATCGGTGGTTGTGTACCGTCTTGTAACGTGATTCTAGAATTTGGGGAAATAGAAGCGTTTGGAGGGAGACCAACCCACGCGGAAGTAATTGAGTTAGATCCTTCATCGTCGATGTCTGCGACTTCCTTATAATAACATTCCGAAATAACGGGGGTGCCGAACGTGATATCAAAGCCATCGTTTGAGCTAACTGGTTCGATTGTGCAGGAGAAGGGAAAGTCCATTTAATCACCCAAACAAGAATTTAGTAACGTCTCGATCAGTTTCAATCGGTGTGTATGCATCAGTTCTCGTAACGCCAGAAGAAGCAAATTTACAATTTGAAGCGTCTACGTTATCTCTGAGTGTATATGCTCTATCCATATACTGAGAACTTGTTTTGATGTTCGCTTTATACGAAGAGTCTGTTACAGATTCTTGAACTACTGTACCCTTCCCACCTTTATTGGCATACAAATCTAAAATAAAACAAGCTGTGATCCTGGTTTTAGTGTCTGCTGTAACTGTTCTGTTTCCAATGAAATTGTTAACATCATCGGCTACATGTGCTTGTAATATTGTCAACTGCTCAGATGTTATTTTTCCACCTGAGCCGACAGTAACTTTAAAAAATGATTCGGCTGCTATCGCATCTGAAACACTTAGAGTCATGCATCCCACTCCATGTTTTTAAGTTCCTCCGGAGTAAATGCAAAGTTAGTGCACAACCTAGAAAGCAGTTTTAAGCAAACCAAAGTTTCAGAAACGTTCTTTTTTTCAAATGGTATACTATTCAGAACGTTGTCTAAATCCTGCAAAACCTGAAGAAACGTTCGTCTCCATCTGATATCCTCCTTCATCAAGAAAACAAAACAGTCAACAGATTTGAGAAGATAACTATCATTATTATAACATTCACTAACTGAAGACTTGAGTAACTCTGAAATCAACACAAGTCGTTCGTCTGAATACACGAACGCATTTTCATTATATTTTAACATCCCCCAATGTGCAAAATTTACCGACTTCTTGAATATTGCATTTTTTGAGAGCGTTTTCACTTTCTCAGGATATCTACAGTAATAAACTAAGATATCGGCTACTTGATACATCGGAGGACGGAGTCTTTCTTTTTCGTGCTTAATGTGGGAATTAATAGACTCTATTAGAGCCTCGTGAAGCGTTTTAAATGAGCCTTCCCATGTAATTCCATTAAGCGGTTTGTGAATTGTGGTTATAAGCGCAAATATCGCGGGTTTTATTTTGTTTTGAAAAAAACGCCCACGGCTGGATGAGTATGGATTCCAATCAAAGCTATTTCTGCTTTCATCTCCTTTGTTTTGTGGATTCCGTTCAGTTCTCATATCCCATTTGGGATTAGCCGGGGCAAATACCATATTTTACCCTCACGGCCTGCTAAGGTATGCGTTACGCCAGTCACCGTAGCCGAAAGCAAAACGGGTCTTGACACCATACATCCATTCGTCCCGCATGAATCCCTTTTCAGAATTACCTTCAAGAGCCTGGAAAGCAGCTTCCTGTCTGTTCTGGAAGATCAGTGGTTTCATGACACCGTTTGTCTTTGCGAGAATCCAAGAGTCTGTATCTGGGAAGAACGGAGTGACTAGAATCTTATAACGCCCCTGGTTGACGTTGATATTTCCAGATGCGTCTACGGTTGCAGACTTTGTAAGCTGGATCGCGGTGTCCTCAAGCTCAGGAGGAACAATCAAAGTATCTGGGACGATTCTAAGTTTATTTCCTCTGTCATCCCTGAATGCCATCATTTTGGTTCTTGCAGCGGAGAGGGAGGTTTGAGAAAGAACATCGGTTCCAAGATTGCTTTGGTTTGTAGTGTAGTAAGTGCCTTCTTTGTGGGTTGTATCAAAGAACTCATTGCCATCATAACAAAGACTGTAAGTGCTCGCATCTCCGTTTGTGAGGACGGTATAAGCACATTCTTCTTTGAAGGATCGAGTGGTTTCGGCAAGCCTTAGTACCTGAAGTCTTATCTGTCCGTACTGGTCGTCGTCAATTGCGTCAACATTTATTGAAATGGTGCTTTCATATTTCTTGTTTGCAATTGTGAAGGCGTTTTCCTGGAATCCGGATGGCTGTCTTTCGTCCTTGAATTCTCTCATTGAGGGGTTTGCACCGAGGAAACCGTATTTTTCAGCGGCTTTTGTAGAGTTAATTTCTGTACATAACTGCATCCAAGAGTTGTCTACGGGTCTTCCGTATTCGTTCTGGAATACAGTACTCAGTGCTTCCCCTATCATATTAGGGAAGTCGCTTGAAAAGAGAGTCATTAACAATACCCCCCGATGTCAATACGTTGAATACCAGTTCCAGGAAAACCACACGCTCTCCCGACCTTGTGTGTCCCTGAAGTTGCAAGCGTCTGATCGTCTACTACATAAAGTTCGTCGCCGTTTGCCGTGATGGCTGCACCAGAAAGAACAAACTCGAAAGTGCCCTTTCTCCAAACCTTACACACGACGTTTCCGCTCGCATCTCCACCAACTGCTCCTTCGGCTGCTACTCCTGCAAAAACATTTCCAGAAGCGTCTTTTGGTTCAAGATATCCTGTAGCGTTGTAACCTACAAGTGTTCCTTTATAGATGGTTGTAGATGCTGCAACTCCTACAGTTATGAGTTCTCCTGGCATCCACTTAGCGTCTCTATTTGCTGCCGCTGCCGTCATGCTCAAGCCTCCATCTGCTCACGCTTCAGACCGAATTTCTCGAGGAGTAGTTTTCCCTCGTCAGAATCCCACTTAGACTCAGATTTCTGCTGAGAAAACTGCTGGCCCTGCTCCTGCCCCTTCTCACCTAGAAGTTTCCCTTGGGTTACATACACTGTAAGAATTCTTCGTGTGAACTGTGCAGGAGAGGTGTTAAATTCGGTTCTAAGGAGTTCCTCGGCGTTTTCAGCTTTCAAAAGCCCTTCTGGGAAAAGTGGATCGTGAATAAGTCCCTGGAACTCAGCTTCCTTTGCTTTGGCTTTGTCTTCTTCAAGCTTCGCGGTAAACTGTGCAAAAGCTTCTTTCTCAGCTTTCAGTTCGTCGTCTTTTGCTGCAAGCTGTGCTTTAAGTCCTTCAGTTTCAGCTTTTGCAGTTTCTAACCCAGTTTTAAAGGTTGAAAACTGCTGAGCGAGTTCCTGAAGTTGTGCTGTGACAGCCGGATCAATTACCGGCTTTTCGATTTGTTCATTCATGGTTTTTCCTGTGTTATCTTGGATTGGATTAACATCATTTGTTGAAGATGCCCCATAATCGGGATTTGGTTTAGAATTAAGAATGATAGTTCCCATATCCCCCGGAACGGCTGGCCCTCCTGGAATGTCAGGGAAAATAATTAAATTTTGAAAACGAATCTTAGTGACGTTCCCGTTTTCATCATATGTTGACCAGATGGAAGGGCTTAGAGACAGATGCCCTTCGGCGATCAATTTTTCAATTTCTGGATCTGGCTCAATCGCTAGTTTTCCTCTGGTGGTGGGGTGGCCGGTTTTATCTACAAAAGGCTGCATTATTTTCCCCGACGTTCTGCCTCCGATATCAGAAATGGCTTTTTCAGGATCAACTTCGTAGGCATATGGATCGGCGTGTGCTCCAGTTGGAGAATAAATTATCCTAGCGTTTTCCACGGTTTCAAGGGCCGCCTCATACACATCTGATGGGTAATACTGGCGATTTCCATTCATATCCCAGCCTAAGAAACGGTCACATGTTTGGAGAATAGCATCGTGAATGTTGTATATTGGCCCATTTGCAAAAAATTGACAAACTTCTTTTTGTTCTGTCATAGCGCGCCCTAAATTTATGTAATATTATAATGATAGTATTCTAAAATAATATTAAGACTGTACATTAATATAAAACTTTGTGAATAATTTAAGTAACTTTTTGTTTACTAAAATCACACACGTAAACACCGTTACACAAAAAATAAAATAAGTAAAATTAAAACAACGTGAATAAAATTAATATATCATTAAGTATATGTATAATATATGCAAAAAACTAGGCATGTTAACACTGTTAAATCGCAAGAAATTAAGTTTGTTCGTGTCTCAATAACAACGCATGACCGTCTGGGGAAGTTTGGGAGGAAAGAAGAGAAGTATGGGGAAATTGTTAAGAGACTTTTGGATACGGTGGAGATGTATGAGGGGAAATATGGAAAAGAGGAAGTAACGGTGTCAATCAGTAATTCGATATAAAAGGAACGTGAATAAAATGGAATTTAACAAACTGATTACCGATTTTGAGAATTCACTCAGACAAGAACGAGAACGGAATGAACAAGCAGAGATTACAATAAGAAAACTAGAATGGGAAAATGCGAACTTAAATATGTCAGTTTCCGGCCTAGAAAGGTTAATCGAAGATGAACATCCTGAAATTCAAAGATTAATCAATGTTATAAAATCAAAAGAACAACGGTTAAGTGACATTCGTAAAGAGCTTTCAAAGAAAGATGCTGAAATTCAACGGTTGAAGGGAGAACTTATAAAATCTGAAAAGTTCACAAGTGATCATGTTGGATTTTTAATGGAGGTATTGAGACGTGAACCGCTTAGAGTAGTCATTCAGAGTGAGTAAAATATGGTAAAATCAAAACTAACTGATTTCGAATATCAAGGTAAAACAATCACGCTTAAATCACCTATACCTCTTGACATTTCAAAAGTCGATGGTTACTATTACGCTTCAAATAATGAAATAGAGTTATATGGAAACGGAAAAACTGAAATTGAAGCCATTTATGACGCTAGAGATAACTTTAGTAGTCTATATAAACTATCAAATAAAATAATTAACTTAGTTAAATAAAAGGAGGTGGGGCACTGGCAAAAGGTGGTTGCGGCGGTGGAAAAAAACCAAATGGTAGATAAACACTTAATAAAAAATTGGCTCAAGTTCACAATTGCACCTAACATGTACGGGCTGTTGATATGGCAAATCGTTCCATGTAAAAACCTGTCCTGCTAACTCATCACAAATATGACATGGGTTAGAACCAACAACCCACAACACTTTTTCCACCCCATATTTTTGGTATGTATAATCCCTGGCTCTTGCCTGCACATAAGCAGTTTCATTGATGGCGATTCTTTCAGCTTGTGATTTCTGCATGTTAAAATAGTCTTGAAGTTCTTTGGTGATCGTGTTTGTATTGTTACCTTCGGCTACCCCTTTTTTAATAGTGTCAAAGATCTTCTGCCGTTCTGCAAGAGTCCTATCACGGAGCCAGTATACCTTTTTTCCCTGGATTACGGTATACCCATCTAAAAGTCCGGTTTTATACTCTGTGAGATATTTCTCAGCTTCCTTCTTGATTTCATCCGAAACAAACTTTTCCCCAAGTTTAGTATATGCTTTTTCAGTGCCCTTTAGATAACTTTTTGCAGCTTCCTTAACCATCAACTCTATTCTCACACGTTCAAATGCGGGAATCGCGGCTAATAAAATGAGGGTGGTTTCTTCGGGAATCTCGTTGTCTTGGTCGTAATCCTCCTCGTCTAGGTCTGGAATCATACGACCCTCTTGCACTCAAATAGGTAGTTATCCTTCGATAACTCCATTTTAATCTCATATCCTAAATCATGCAGTATCCTAATTACATTTTCATATTTATCCTCGAATATCTCTACCCATATCAAAGGACGGTCACGTAAGATAGTATTCTTTGCACCGAGTAATACAGATGTTTCCATCCGTTCAACATCGATTTTGATAAAGTCAATTTTGTCTTGAATGTTTAAATCATCAAGCCGCTTTATTTCAAGCGTTCCGTTTTCACATTCAGATAACATAGTACTGCCTAAATTATTACCCACTACTCCGTCAATCACTACGTCGGCCTTTGTGTTCTCTTTCCCCAACCCATATTCAAATAAGGTAACAACGTGTTCAAGTTGATTGAGCTTAATATTCTTTTTAAATATTGAAGCTGTCAGAGGCATCGGTTCAAACGAATAAATCTTTTTAGAGCCTAAAATAGAAGCAAAATAAATAGTATGATTTCCTATGTTTGCTCCGACATCTAAAATAATCATGCCTGGGGTTATAAACTCATGAATTTTAGCAAGTTCTATATATTCAAAAAATCGCTTATGAATCACAATCTCAGTTTGTAGAGGGTCGCGCTTGCATGGTAGATACATTTTAACATTGTTTTCAATAGTAAATATATCACCTGGGTTTAACGCTCTATATAGTGGTTCAAGTGGGATTATTGGCACGTGCCAGCAGATAAATGATTTGATTCGAGATGGTGTTCTCATATATTCCATAAAGTTTAATCTTTTAAACGAAAAACTAGGAAGCGAATGTTTAAAAAGATTCATGATTCAAACTCCATAAACAACATCCAGTTGCCATTTTCATAAGGAAATCCGTATCTCATTTTAGTCCCAAAACTGCGGCTCTCTATCCACCTGTTCTCCCTGGAAATCCTTTTCATAATGATAAGTTTTCCACTTGTTATTTTTCTAATCTCGGTGTCAAGATCTGGATCATAACCCAATGGAACCGAAATAAAAACACGTTTTCCCAATAGTTTCATACTTTCAATTGTTGGGCGTAACAGTTCTGGATTTAAGACAGTTGATACGGCAATAACGAGATCATATTTCTTCTTCGGTTGAAATTCAAAAACATCTTTGTTAATAACGCCTTTACCTTTGCTGTTTTTATCAAGGATAATATGTTTTAGTTCGGGGTAATACCTTTTTAGTACGTTTCCAATTTCAAGGACCGTGCCTCCGTTTTCTACTGCCCGTTTGAATATGGGAAGTTCTATAGTTTTTTCATTTGCATATACGTCACCATCTCGGAATACTGTATATTTATACAGTTGACTATTAAAGAGAAAAGTGTCTTCTGTGATTGTTTCGTTTTCCATCATACCACCGCTTTATAAATTTCATTCGCCAGCTTGTCTATCTCGTCATTAAGTTTTCCAGAAAGCTCCTCTGCTAACGGGTCCATTGGTTCCACGTCACCTTCCTCGGCAAATTGATGTGAATGTCTCGAAAACTGCGCAGGCTGTGTTATTCCAGCATCCTGTACTTTTTTCCAAAAGTCGAAAATCTTAGACCATTTTTTGTCATCGGCTGGTTCTAAGTCGGGAAGCAGTTTCCTGAAGTCATCCCCATCGATCATTTTGTATTGAGCGCCGAGTTCGGCTTCTCTCAACTTTGTGTCAGTCTTATCTTCTTCCCATAGGGGTATTGTTAGTTTGACAGTCCAGCCGTCTGGATAATTATTGAGAACGAAGTACTGATTAAGCATAGATTCGAAGGGAGCTAGAAGCCAGTTGTGCCGACCCTTAATCGCCTGTGTTAATAGTTTGAACTCGGGGATTGCGGAGCCGCCTATTAATGTGCCATTCTTTGAGATTTGATCTGAAATTGAAAAATAGTCATCAATGATTGCTTTGAGAGTTGCTTCAGTTGCTAAATTGTCTTTCTTGGGATCAAATGGAACATCCTGAACGGACATGTTATCTCGAAGGACATAGGCATTATCCTTAGAAGCATTCCTTATTATTGACATTGCGAAATCAACATCTGACACACCATCGCAATAGGGATCGTCGGCTGGCCTGGGGTTTTCTAATTTTATGAAAAATATTGGTGCACCTGCCCGATTAATTACCTGCATCTCGGTATTGAGAACAAACTTAATCATTTCAATAGTTGAAACCAGAGGTATAAGATCGGAATCGCCAGCTAAAGACTCGTCCTTCGGGTCTTTAACAATCATCACGTTTGTTATTTGTTCAGTATCCGTAGTAGTAGAATTCTTCCGCTGCCAATATTCAGGCGTGCCGTCTGCACCTAATATTATCCCCTGCAATAATGGAGACCATACTTCTGTTGATGTTGTAGCCGTTGGCCTGGTATCAAAAGACCATGCCGGTAAATGCCTCAACTTTTGAAGATAGATTCGTCCTCCCTTGCGAACCCACACCGGATTATAAACCCCTATCCCATATACGTAAGCGTTGTTATCTCCCTGAATAATTTTTGAAGATAGTTGTACATCTTCAGCTTCACACATATTTTGAAATATTTTTGTCTCGTCTGGTGCTAAATTTTGCTTAGGGTCATATACCTCAATTTGTACCCTCTCTGGAAAAAAAGTAATGGTTCTCTTCTCCAATTTTGAGACGATGTACGGGTTTTGCAACATCTCTCTAATTTTTGAGATGGTAATTTTTGGACTTTTGTATATGTTACCAGTCGCGCTGGAGATGTATATAACGCCCTGTTCCTGTTTCATTCCAGTTTTGAGCGGGCCTATTTTCGTGTCGTCTGGTGGTTTGGCAAACTGCTGTGCTATGATTTCACTTTCAGGTTTTCCCTGTTCGGAGCTTAGTTTTTTGATAAGATCCTTTGTGTCACGTTGTACACGAGTTGTTACAGTGTCAGAAGTCATACGTAATTTAATATTGTTACAGGTGATATATAATATTTTATACATGTTTAATGTATAATGTAGTAAAAATGTTATTATAGTATGAGCATCTTATTATTTAATATGTCTGAAACTTCTATACCATGCAGTAAGGCACTGAGGAATAGACTGCGAGATTGCGGAAAGAAGGGGGATTCATGGGAAAAGGTGTTGAATGATATGTATGAGGATGCTATGAGTTACCGGGAGCTAAAACATGACAAATCAGTTTATCCAAGTAATATTCCATACTAAAAATGGCCAAAATGAAGCCGGTTGGAACTTAATAAAATCAATGTCTCTAAATTTCGGAGCAGATAAATATTTTACACTGCCGAATTGGTGTGATATATTATTCATTGGCGTTAATAAAAAGAAAGTTGATAATGGAAAATATTTCATTGAGATCTTGAACCCTACAAGGAGAGACGTTTCTTATGCTAAAACGTTGATGGATTTTGATGATGTGAAGTTTATAAAAGAGATGTTAAAACCGAATATGAAATTAATAGATGTGTGTAAATGAGCCTCAGAGAATCTAGAGAACGTCCACTATATTCTTAGTGGATTACTTGCATAGTAAAAAAGATGGAATTCTTAAAAAAGAAATAAAAGGTATGATCTCAACATGGGGACTGATGTACACATTTCAATTGAAGAAAAACGCAACGGGATCTGGACTAAAATTAACAACCAACGATTTTATAATATTTATCGTGAGGGATGGGGAGCAACTAAATTGACAGAATGGTTAACGAGTTCAGCGACTGCAATGGGATGGGATAACCTTCCTCCTGACATAAGCGGGGAAACAAAAGAAGCCATGAAATATTTTGATCCTTATCAGGATTTTGAATCAATTAAGAAACCTGAGTTATATAGTCCGCAAGATGGGTATATTGATTTAGGAGATATTAGAATTATATTTTGGTGGGAATATTGAAATGAAAATCGATAAAATTAATTAAAATTGTGGAACACTTGACGTTTCCCACATACTAGACTTTCTTTCTTTTCTTTCTGGGACTGGTGTTTTTGCAGCCTTCCCAAATGGAATTTCAAGATTTAGCGCAGCTAAAGCCCAAACTGCCGCATCTAATCTATCAGGGCTTTTCTCTGCGCCAGGGACCCATTCACATAATTGATCTTCAAGCTCCGGAAATGTACCAAAATGATGAATTCTACCCTGTTCATAGAGAGAACTTATCGGCTCGGCTCTCGTAGCTTTACCTCTGGATGCGTGAACAGCTTCGAACCGTACTGAAGAGTCAACCATTTTAATATTAAGCTCTACAAGATCTCCACCGTTGTTTGTTTCTCCTATGATCTTGTTTGCCTGGTGTTTATTATATGCGGTGATTGCAGCTTCAGCCCACTTTTGTGGAGTATCGTGGATTGTATAATCACCTAATATGTATCCGTGATTGTCAATACCCTTACCTGCTACTATTATTCCAGTATCGTCTGAGCCTTCTTTTGAAGTGACCGAGGGATCTACACCAACAACCACCAAAGACAGTTGAGGAACATCACTTACTCTATAATCATCAATATCTGAACGCTTCCATAGAGCATCGGGGTTATCATCTAAAACTTCTCCATATAGCTCTTGACGACCTAGCCTAGTACCCTGATATTTGTAAATCATTCTATCCAGAAAACCAGAATTCAAATTCGAAGCGTTATCGAGAGTACTGCCTCTAGTTTCATACGTCCTCGGGTCTTTGATTAAATCTCTAATAATTTTAAGAGGCCGGGGGGTAGTTGTACAGATCACTTGAGGTTTATTCCCCTTTCGTAACCCCATTTCTAGATTGTCCCAAGTTTCTTGAGGATATTGAAACTTTGCAAGTTCATCAACCCAAGCTTTAGCGTTATTCTGCCCTCTTAACTGGTCGGGTTTATCCCCCGAATACGTAACGCATATAACACCATTTGGAAAAGTTAATCTTCTTTTTGATGGCCGATATTCGGGTTTAAAATGTGGTGGAGCTACCTTCATAATAGAACTGTCCCCGACTTCTACCATAGTATCTCTTACATCGGCTGTAGTTTGACCCACTAAAGCTATGGGAGAATAACCTTGCATAGCCCACTTTATAACGGTTTCTGAACCGCATCTAGATTTCCCAAAACCTCTACCACTACGCAAAAGCCAACAAAGCCAATCACCTTCTGGGATTCTCTGAGCAGGCCTAGCCCAAAAATCCCAATTATAAGGGAGGTCTAATAACTGTTGCTCAGTCAGACTGCTGTAAAACTCCTCTTTCTCTAAGTCTGACAGTAATGCTATCAACTCTGCTTGAGACATCTGCTCTAGCTGCATTCACTTGCTCCTGGATAGTAACAATGTTTACCTCAGTCGTCTGTTTTGGAGGATTTAATTTGAAAATTCTATCATCCAGTCCTTTATAAACCTCGTTTGCTCCTCTAAGTGCAGATTGGGCAGCGTGAAACTCTCCGGCTGCTTCTGCTCGCGCTGATAATGCAATAAGCTTGTCAACGAGATCATAACGTTTATTAACAGTATTTATCTGGATGTCAGCTACTTTCGCTTGAAGCTTATCGTTTTTCGAAATGGCCTGAGCAACCGCTACATCCCTTGACTCAAAAAATCGAAATACAGAAGAAGAAGTTATTTTATTTTTCGAATCTTCAGATAAAATGTTTGCAATATCTTCGTAGGATTTTCCTTCCCCTTTCAAGTCTATTGCTCGGTTTTCTAAATTAAATTTGATGATTTTATTTGTTGCCATAATAAATCACAAATTCGAAATAAATTCGAAATATTTCGAATAAATATGTGTATTTAAAAAATATAAAAGTATCGTATAAAAAAGAATGTCAAAAAAAGAAATATAATAATTACTTCCTAAACATCCAACCGATCAAAGACCATTCTGCACTTCTTACTAAACTCTTCCCCAAATTCTTAGGTCTACCAGTTGCCACTTTTCTAATGACTGTACGTGTAAGACAACGTGAGAAGAAACTCATTTAAACACCCTGTATACTTTATAAGAGTGATATATCCATTTCACATATCGGTGTTGTGTATTCTGTACCATCGTCCTTTGTATAAACATCTTTGCAATTCCATTTACCTTCAATTGGTTTAACCCACCTTTGTACTCTACACGTTTCCCCATCAGTGGCTGGGATGTTTATTATTCCGTCCGAGTATAGAAACCAACCATCTTGTGATTTAATAACCACTTTATCACCTATAATTTTTATATTCCGGCTTATCTTATAGTATAAGTCCACTCCACGAAATCAATTAAATCTTCTTGATCTTTCTCACTTATAACTCCGTGTCCATTATATGCCATATTTAATAACTTTGTTAATTCTTCTTCGTTATACCGTTCAATTGCTCTATATGCGATGTAATATGTGATTGGGTAGTTTACACAAATTTCAATGGCTCGTTTTGAGTATGGTGGTGCTTGATCTACGTATCTCTGTTTTTCAAGGTTGTAAAATTCTATTGCATCTTTTTCTTCCATTTAAAACCGCTCCATTTAATTTTCTTGTTCATCCACATCTAAATACATTAACCGTCTTCATTGAGGACGTTAGAAAGCCTCTCAGACGGTCAGTACATATAATATTATTTTCTCCTCACGTTTCCGACGGCGTCAACTTCTCCCCATACGTCACCGCAATGCACAGAACCTCCAGCTGAAACATTCCCACCAACGTCTCCACTATGTACACTTCCACCGGCTTTCAGATCACCCATGACATCTGAACAGTTCACATATCCGCCAGCTTTAACATAACCATTTGCAGAGCCAGTTATTTCAACATCACCGTCAGACATTATATTAAAAACATCTCCTTCTACGATGAGTTTGACAGGTTCCTTTGATTCTTCATCGGTTACGAGTTTACCATCGACATAGACTTTGTTGTTCTGAATACAAACATTGTTACCTGATATATTCATTTTTTTACCGTTGATCATTACCGTGCTCATAATATCCCTCGTCTACTCTTTTTCAACAAAACTCTTTTATCCCTTAGATATGTAATACGTTTCGAATCTCTTTCCTCAAGGAGAGATCTATCGAGTTTTGAGAGTTTAGTTTGCTGGCGTTCCTGCAAGAATGTCCGCATTTAATATCCCTCTTTAATCCTTTTTTCCGTTCTCTTATCCTCATTGCCCTAGGCTTCTCCTTATCATATCTCAGAGCAATAGCGGGCTGCCCGTCTACAGTCACTTTAAATGGTTTTGAACTAATCAATACCAACCATCTCCATTATCTTCTTCGTAGTACTCAGCTTCGGCCTCTGCTTCAGCTTGTGCCATTGCTTCGGCTTCAGCTTGTGCACATGCTTGTTCATAGTCATAGTCTGCATCTATCTCATCAAATCGTTCATCTATACACGGAGAACAAAGTTCTTCACCTATAATGAATTCTAAGGAAATCTCAGCTTGTCTTTTGAGGATCTGTCTTCCACATCTAGTACAAGTTTTCATTTCTGGATTCATTGTTAAGCCTCCTGACTTTTTCTCTTTCCAGGATACCAACACATATTATGATATACAGTACCTATACAACCTTTACAGACTGATCTAAGAGTGCAGTCTGATTGGGTTTGACAGATACAGAGATATACCATGTTATAACTCCTCCAATCTAATCCCTATACATTCTCCAAAACCGATACCGTTATCATCACAACGATGACATAAATTTATATTATGGGTGTGTGTAAACGCATCATAATCGATTCTAAATGCACTCTTTTTCTCTACATTATTCAACCATTGATTTAGATTGTCAATATTTATACGGGGGTTGTCTTCTGGATGTCCATCGAATACTTTACCACATCTTCTGCATTTATATTCAGGGGTTGCTCTCATGCTCTCACCTTCACTCTTGTTCGCCCGTTGCTCTGTTTAATAAACACCAATGAAATGTTTTTCTTCAGACCTACCAAGAGACTATATTTTGCCTTCATCAAAACACTTCCATCTTACACTCAATCCCAAACCCAGCCATCTTTTCACAATATCCCTCGGCATCTCCTAGATCTGTGAATCTAAGAAAGTTAAGTTCTCCACGAGTTGAAACAAGGATAAAAGGAATCATTTCAAACCACCTTCGAAGCTCGTATCTTTGTAAATTCAGCGTTTTTCCTGAATTCTGTACACGCTTTTATATCATATCCACATTCTGAACACGCCCTAGTAACATAGTCCCCGTTGAATGGAAAGCTAGACACATATCCAGTACAGCCAGTTACCACGGTTCCTTTTCTGCTGGACATGTTCAAACCCTCCTGCATTTCATAGTCTTTCCGTTCTTCTTCGCGGTCTTACGCTTCTGGTTAAGACGTTGTGTGGAGGTCATTGTTTGCCCTCCTCAAGTTTTTGAATGATCTCGTCTGCTTGTTCTTGAGTAAGCTCTCCGCTCTTTACTTTCAGTTCAATTCCTTTTTTGATTATTATCTTTGCTAAATTCATATCATCCATTTGGTTTCATCTCCATCTTTTTCTTGAGCAACAAATCAAAAATATTAAAACTTTGAGAGATATTCCTCTCTATATTCCCGAGCAAAATCAGCACAAGTCCTTAACATTGAAACTTTACCAGGAGTCCTTATTCTCATCATACTCGGTGTAACCAGTTCAAACGTAATTCCTGTTGATTGATAGTGTTCGACTCCACCCCTCATCCATTCTTTAAAGGACATTGGTTGAGGTCTTCTGTTTTTGTTCCAGATTCTGTGTTGGACACTTATGTTTTGTTTCTGTGCTGTTCCCATTGTCATTTTGTGTTGCTCCTTTTGCTCTTACTACAATATACTATATGCATTAATACTATTTATACTTTGCCTTAAAACATCAACGAAAAAAATTAGTCACGTAGTATCAGAATAATAGCTTTCTTTTTGGCATATTCGCGCTTGGCGTAGCACATTCCAGTATCCCCAATTTCCACCGGAATTTCGGCTTCTATATCTTTTCCTTTAAATGTGATTGTTCGTTTGTCGTCTTTATCATACATGATTATTTTTTCGTTTCTTGGCCGTGGCATTTTTACACCGTTTTTTGATTAATCCCATAACATAAAACAATTGGAACTGAGTTCCTATTTTCTTCAGCCATACAATATGCTATTCTACCTTCAAACCTTTTATGCCTACAACACATCAAACCAATACACATTTTCACCATATTAAACGCTCCTATGTTCATTATCTCATGTTACTACAGTATACCATATGCATTAATATTATTTATACTTTGCCTTAGAATTAATTAAACGGGTATAGGAATATATTTTCCATACCCTTCATAACGATAAACTAAAACCCCTCGGCTGTGAGCTTTTTCAATTGCTCCGTAATACCGAGAAAATAATACTCCCTCGGCCCCAATCTCATAATCTGGAAACTTAGATCTATCATTATTCTTTATTAAATGATTTGAGTGTCTGTATATATCATGTTTCATAATGGGAGTATCAGGGAATGAAAAAGTATACTGTTTTGTTCCTTCTTTGTATACGAAAGGAACACCGTTTAGTTCATCTGAGCTAAGATATCCGCATATATACTTTTTATCATCTAAATCGGTTTCAATACACAATATTTTAGATACTGTGAAAATGATTCTAGGGGCTTGGACGTTTTTAACAAGTGTTCCGACTTTTACATTTCCTGGGGGCATCGCTTTGAAATCCATTTTCAAACACTCCATAAAAGGGATTACAGAGGATAAAGTTCTCTGTTTAACTCATATGTTTCATTTATTTTATCTGCATACATACCAGTTATTTCTCTGAAATGTGCTTCTCTTGATTGAGTTTTAGTAATGAAGCGTTCTGTTGAGTTGCATCCCATCTCTTTAAGGTCTTCAAATGTGAAGATTCTTCTTTTTACAGGGAATAGGTTTCCACCTTCATGAGTGTCGAACATATCACTGTGTGATTCAATTTCAGTTTCGGTTATGTTGAAAATCGTTCTGTAAAAGTTATCTGTCAGTTCAAAGGTTCTCATGTTTAGATCTCTCCTAAGCATCTTACAATATATAATATGCATTAAAACTATATATAGTTTTCCTTAATATGTGAATTATAAATGTATTTTCACTGTTCACACTGAGAACAAATAAATAATAGAACTTACATAAAATATACAGAATATAAACAATGGCCCCTCTGGAGTGCACAAGGAGACAGCCATGATAAAAACAATAACAATACCCGAATCAGTTGATGATTCAACGAAATTACAGAAACTAATAGACACTACTGGAAACACGGCAACGACTTATATTTTTTCACCAGATCACCAGATTGAAATTAATTGTCCCTTGAAGGTGTTTAACTATACAACATGGGAAGGCAACGGCTGTACATTTACTTTAATGGATAATGCTCCCGTCAATCCCTTTGGTGTACAAGTTGGCCTGATTGGTTCAAAATACCTTTCCGGTGCTGATGGCCTAACCTTCCGCAATTTTACTGTTGATGGAAACTACAAGACTCAGAAGCCTGCTAACAAAGCATCAGGTTCGGATCATGGAGACGGTTATCATAATCAATTCCAATTTGGAAACATGAGCAATCCACAGTATGACTGTCTTATGAACTCTACTTTTGAGAATTTAACACTGTGTTATAGCTATGGTGATGGCATTAGAGTCAATGGTGGGTCCAATCTAACTTTTAAGAAGATTACTGGCAACCTGTTAGGACATGATGACATTCACCTTTCAAGTGTCAAGAATGCCGATCTGTCTAAACTAGTTGATCATAACCCACGTGCAAATAATGTTGTAAGAACTCGAAACTGTACAAATATAGATGTTCACGACTGTGAAGTCATTTACGGCGCAGGATATGATACCGGAGCACCGTTTCAGAGTGAATGTATTACGCCTAATAGATCATCCTCTAACATCCGTTATTTTGACAATGTAATCAAAGGCATGAAAGGCGCGGCGTTCTATGTTGTCGCAGATCAGCCGGCTTCGGGGCTTGAGATATTTAATAATCTGATTGTAAAATGTGGGCAGCTTGAGGCAGCTATCAAGCGCCCTGGTGTCGGGGGGGCTACAATTTTAGGGTGGAGTGATGCAAAATTCCATAATAATACTATCGTAGATTGCAAGGGTTACGGGGTTGCTGACACTACCTTCGCGTATAACTCTAAGCAGAAAGGTAGTATAGATGTTTATAGGAACATCTTTACGGGAATGGGTGAGGCATATACAAAGAGTACAGCATCCGGTACAGCTATCGCGCATTTAACAGGTTCACAGACCACATTCAATGTATATGAAAACTGTCTTTATGATAATTTCAGAGATCTGTACAATGTGACGAATGTTAATGGAATATCGAAAGATCCTCTCTTTATTGGCTCAGGAGATTATCATCTCAAAGAAAATAGCCCCTGCCGGATATCAGACTATCAACTCGGATGTTATTCAGATACTCAAAAACCAGACATTCCAGATGATACCGACGAATCAGCTAAAGTAATTATTACAGGAACCGAAGATCAACTCAACACTCTCATAAAATCATTATCTGATAATTATACAATGTACTGGAAGGTGTAAAAAATGGCAACGAATACAGATATTCAAGAATACCCATCATATGACACTAAAGGAAAACTAGTGAAGTCTGCAACGCTTCCCGGAAAAGAAGGTAAACAGATTAAGATTGAGGCTGTTTCAATTCAGCTATATTCCGGAAAAAAGGGAGTAACTAATAATACAGTCGTTTCTGTGAACGGGACTCCTTATGCTGCTTGGAACTATGAAACCGCAGCATACAGCGACGTACTCACATATAATAAATATCCCTTTATTGTGGATCAAGGTAAGGACGCTATAATCACGGTAACGGAGAAAACGTCTGATGCAAAGATCGTTGTAAAGTGTAAGAACTTTGCTTATACGTTTTCTTATGTTGATGTTGCCACGCCTACCCCCGCAGATGAAACCAAAAAGTCACTTGTTGTGATTGATTGTGCGTCAACTGAAAAGGCAGAGGCTGTTATAAAGGATATTCAAGAGAAGGGAGTTTTAAAAGAGGGGATGAGTGTTTATATTCAGAAGAGTGTTTAATCACTCTTTCTTTTTTTGAACGTAAGTATAAATATCAGAGTGTTCAATTATTATTTATATAAAAGAAAAATAACAAGTATATTTTAACAGCGTTAACAATGTAAATTTAAGGTGACTAAATGGAAAGAAAATGCACCTGCTGTTCTTATCCTAGTTTATGTTGTGAGCTCTGTCCTTTAACTCAAAATTACTGGACATCACTGCCTCAAGGTTTTGTAATATCTTCTTCTGGAACTTCTTCGCCTATCGTGACTGAAGAACGAATCAGAGAGATTATAAAAGAAGAACTTGAAAAATCCAAAACCGATAATAAACCTAAGAATTGTGGAATTGTTGGAACCATCAAAATAGAAGCTGACGTAGAGAGTTTTAAGAAAGCTGCTGAGTGTGTAGAACCTGAAACGAAAACAAGCGGGCTATCTTTTGAAAAAGCTTTGACCGCTTTAAAAGCTGAAATGTGGGTTACCAGGACGGACTGGAATGGAAATGGTCAGCGGGTGTGTATGATGAAGGGGAACAAAGATACTATGTTGATAAGTAAGCCCTTCTTGTTGTTGTATAATGCACAAGGAGAATTTATTCCTTGGGTTCCTTCGATGGGAGATCTATTTTCAAATAAATGGAAAATCCTTAATTCGATTAATTGAGGCTTTTTTTATGTGTCACCTACTCCTCTCGGTAATCAACCGACAAAACGATGATAAAACCAGACTTAAAGATGTTAAAGTCTGTGGGGAGTGCTCCGACTTTCAAGAGGATGACGCTTTTGATTTGATCGGTTTATGCTTGATTAAGCACGTTTACGTTTCACGCTATCAATTATGCACACTACCGAGGTGATCAAATATAACAACAAACTCATTCCTAGCCCTTATAGCAACGATTAAAAAAACGATAAATCAATTATACCAGGAAGCCTATGCCCTCAGAAAATATCCCTGACAATATAGGACTTGCTCTTAGCGCGATCTCTACCGCGTTACTGATCATATATAAGACTCCCTCACTCATGCAACTGTTAAACCGTTGCGCGAAAAACGTTATGTGTATTCCTACTATGCTTAAAATCGTACATCTTAAACTTAAACAAGATGTATCAGTCGTACAGGAAATTGACAAACAGGATAACCAGACTGTCATGTACAAATTGGGGTTACCCGATGAACTGGTTAAATGTCTTCAAGAGTTAGCGCCGGGGGAGGATGGGACGATAAACGAAGAGGTGGCGCTTGCTTGGATCAAGGTAATTAATAAAATTATACAGAATAAAAACGAAAAACTACAACCTTTGGAGATGAAAAAACCATGACTACTTTTGATATCGGAAACAATCTTAAACAGATAATATTCTTTGTTTTTATAGTACTCGGCTGCGGAGTCCTTGCGATAAAGGGATTCTCGACGAATGATATTACAAGTATTATAGCTGCTTTAGTTGGAGTAGCTGCGGCTATAGGGCTGGCTGGATCTGATAAGCTTAAGTTTGGATCTGGAGAAGGTGAAGAGTGGAACGAGAAAACTGAATAAGAATATATAGGAGATATGTGGGTTCAGATACTCACTCATTGAACCACCCAATAGGATGAGTGAGTATTCTTCTCCCTTTTTGCAGCCTCTGGTGAATCTTCTATTTTTTGATTTTCTAATTTTAAGATTTCACGAAATCCACATTTCAAGCTTTTATGATTTACTAATTTCTTGATTTTTTGATTTTATGAAATCACAATTTTTAGAAATACCAATTACGCTATTTTATGAAATTACGATTTTGAGATTTTCAGAAATCAGAAAATTATAAATGCAAGAAATCACTATTTCACAATTATAAGATTTCAAAATTTCATAAAATCAAAAAATCAAGAATGCTGAGGCGTACAATGTCGATAAATATAGTAGTGGCAACTGAAAAAGGCGGGGTAGGCAAGACCACCACCGTGACCAATTTAGCTGTGTGTATGGCTAGGTTTTATAAAAAGCGTGTTTTAGTAGTAGACGCTGATTATCAAGCAAACGCAACTAAAGCTCTATATCCGTGGAAAAAAGAAGAACAAAAAGATGAGAACACATGCGATAAAAAAGATATTTCATTCGCTGCAACAAAACGAAAAAAACGAGCGTCGTATCCCTGGAACACGGGAGAGATTACAACATTAAAAGATTTATTCGAAGGGATGAATGTTTTAAAAGTTATACATCATTCTATTGAACCAAATGTGGATATTATTGCAGCATGTAAATCATTAGTTGTAGTTGAAAAAAATTTAGGCGCAACCAGGATGTCACCCTCGATAGTATTAAACAAGCTTCTAATACCTATTGCGGATAAGTATGATGTGATAATCTTTGATACCCACCCATCGGTGGATTTGCTTGTGTCTAACTCCATGTATGCAGCTCATGTGGTTATTGTGCCCTTCCATGAAGACCTTGCAATTGATGCAGCAAACCAAATGATAAAGACAATAAAGCAATTCAGAACTGACCTGGACAAAAATTTAATGGTTGGTGGTTTTCTCCATACCAAATATGACCCACGTACGACGCTTACAAGTGACGTTGAAACTGATATGAAGGAAGAATACGGGGAGGCTGTATTTAATACCGCGATTCCAATTGATGTAAAACTCGCAAAATGTATGAGAAATAATAAGAGTATTTTCCAGTATTCAGAAGAGTCTAATGGAGCATCTGCATATAAATCGTTTACTGAAGAATTTATGAAGAGGTTGGGGATGATTCAATGAGCATCGAAGAGAATGAAGATGTGGGGTTTATCTGGCAGCCGAATACACAATTTAATCCAGGTAATGAATGTGTACTGGATAAAACGGGAGCGAAAAATGAGCAGGAAGAAGTAGAAGAACCAGTGCAAAATGATACTTGTGTGAGAAATGAGAGGACTGTGGTAAAACCAGATGACGAAAAATTAAAACATCAAAAGTCTGTAAAACTAACAGATTCCGAGAACGACTTTATTTCAATGTTGATGACCGCGATGGGCACTAAAAACGCAGCAGAGGCAATTCGGCGATGTGTGAGAGAGATGATGAAAGGGCACGAAGAAGATGTTAAGAGAATAGCGAAGAGGAAAGAAAGGATAGGAACTCTTTAAAAAACGACAGACAATTGGATATTAAAAATTATGATAAGTCATTCCAAACCCTGTTGAAATATAAACAACCCCTAAAATCATAACAAGATCTAGAATAATTATCAGGCGACCCCTCAAAAAGAAACAAAAGCCTGTAAATTTATAAAATTTGAAAGATAATATTTATATAGAATTACTTGTTTTTTCATTTGCTCGTTCAAAGGTGCTGCTCTCAACTGCTACCTTTGGGCGGGCAACGCCTTAATTATGTACCTCAATAAGTGAGGTGTTGTGTGTGTTCTTGTGAGTGTCATAGACCACAGTTAATGACACGTTATCAAGAACATACTGTTTTGCTTGTTCGTCTGATTCGAATGTCATTGTTTCGAATCCTTCGATGCGGATATCCACTATAATTTTTTTATCACATTGGGGGCATTTACACATCGCATACAAGGGTACCACTCTTAGATTTTTTTTGTTGAAGTAATATATAACAACCCAACGCCATTATAAAAAGCTTAGTAAAAATTAGTTTTTATAATAATAATAGGCGGCGGCATTTGATTGCCGTGTATACCTCATTTGGGGGAAAACAAAAAAGATTATATATGATCGGTAGCGCGCAATTAACGAAAGGTTACTTTTCTAGTAGATTTGTTTTGCCCACGTTGTTTGCGGCGGAGTTCGTTCGCTTCTTCCACTAATTCTTGGTGTGCATCGAGTATTTGGTATAACAGAGACTCAAAATCTTCAGTTGATTTTGGAGGGAGAGTCACATTATCAAGTTCACTTGCATGTTCTTCTCTATATTCCATTCGCCCTTTCATCTCGCTTAATGCGGTAGTGATTACATCCGAATTTGAAGCAAATTTTTTCTTATTTTTTGATAACCCAACCATCCATTCAAATAAGTATGGACTGAGTGAGATTGAGGTTTTAACTTTTACATCAGGATCTTTTATATCCGGATCTTTGGGGTCTTGCTCGTCTGTCATCGCTTATACTATTTGATGTGTACTATATATTCTTTTTTGACTACCGAAGTAGTCATATTGTATACAATTATAGTATTGAACTAGTAGTATCTAATCGGTATTACTACCGAGGTAGTCACATAAGATAGTAAAGTATATATAGAAATAAAGCGATTGTAGTATTATAGTATTACTAACTAGGTATTGACCATGTCAGAAAAATGTCCAACGTCTTGCAGAATGTCAGAGATGGATCGAGCAGACATTGATTTGCTCGTAGAATATGGCGTGTATACACATCCTTCTGATGCGATAAAATCAACACTCCGCGCTGGAATTCAGTTTGCCATGTCTGCAAGAGGAATCAAGCCAGCGAGAATACATGTTGAACCAGAAGATGAGGTTGTAGAATGCACAGAGAACAATTTGATAACAGACAGCTTAGCGGAATGAGTGAAGAACAGTATGCGAATCTCTCACCAAATGGGCGGGTAATGACCTGCATAAGAGAATTGGCCGCGCTTAACAGAGAACGATAATTTATTTTCATTGTGCCATCACATGACGGTTTTTCCTCCGTCTGTCGGGTGAAATTCCCGATGGTGGCAAAGTCGACTGAAAAACGAATGTTTACTGTGAATAAAAAACGGAATAGAAAAACTCCCTGGCGTTAACCTCCTGCCAGGGAGACGCTTGCTGTAATATGATGGATGATTAATCTCAGAAAATAGTACCTCAGACCTGCAACATCCACCCAAAAGATTCTCTTCCATAGAATATAAGCATTCCCTTCAGAGTCCATAATAACACCCCAAATTTCTGAGATTAAGGCCGGTTCAAATCCGGCTTACAGCTTTCCCGGTTTTCCGGGTATGTGAAGTGAAATTAAACGTACCGTTGTTGAATGATGTCTCTTCGTGAGATAAAAACGATTTTTAAAACGTGATGCTCGGACAATCTGAGTAACACATATTGCGACAATTTCTATGTCTAACCGCTTCTAGTGGAGGAATCTAAAAAGCGTAGCCAGGAAAACAAACGTAACATCCTTAGCTAATCTTGTGCGAACCAAAGCCGGAGAAATCCGGCCACTGTGCCCATGTGTGATATGATAACGGGTTCAATTCCTGGCATGGGCCTATAAAAACAGAAACGGAGTGAGAATATGGTAACCCTAAAACTGACAGTTGATATCGGTATCGATATTCCTCGGAATGTCGGATCAATAAACCGAAAGATACGATCATTTTCAAAAGAAGACATTCCTGGAATTCTAGAAAGTGTAGCTGCTAAGATCAAGGCAGAATCAAAAAAGCAGTATGTGAATGAAATTCTAGAAAGCTTGTCTCCTGAAGAGTACATTCAATGGGATTTGTCGTTTTTTGGGAATATACATCCTGGGGTTTTCGCTGATGTTAGTGTTCTTTTGGACAAATGGGATGATGTGTACGGGGTTGAGTATATTCAGCCTTTTGGGGTTCCGTATAGGGTTTTTTCAGCGGATGATAATGTAAGTGTAAGATATGAGAAATTTTGAAAGAGAGTGAGTGTAAGTGTGTGAAAATTGTGAATTAAAAGAACAGATTGTCAGGCTTGAAAGCCGGTTAGGAAAGGTTGAAGAACGTATTTTGTTTGCACCTTCTGTTGTTGAGCAGCCTGTTTACGGTGCTAATGGGTGGGATCAAAAATGAAAGTGCCTACCTATTGTCGGAAATGTAACAAGCCTATTGTTGCAGATGAGGATGATGTTAGACCGCTTTGTGATGAGTGTAAGGGGGTTAAACAATGACCAGTGCAGAAGCAAAAAAGCTTGACATTCTCCTAGCTCTCAAAGCAGGTGGGTACAATCTTCTCGACGGAGATAAGCCTGAAATCATGAATATGAGTTTAGGCGGTGGCTACACACTCGAATGTAATGTCAAGAAACCAACAAAAGATTGGAAGATCATTTTTAATGACGGTGTTGAAACCACCGAGTATCCTGCTGATTCTGAGCAGATTGTTCATACTTATAGAGGGGATGCTGACAAACTCATCAAAAAATTTGATGCTGACTTAAAGAACATTGGGGTTGTTGAAGCACCGACCGACACAAAAAACTTAATCCCACCAGTGGAGAGTAAAGAACCCTCGATCCAAAAGAATAATAACGCCGTTATAAAACATAAAAAACGCGCTAAAACTCTAGATTCCCCGGGGATGATGATCCCGATCGTATACCCGTCTGAGATGAAGGGTTGCTTTATGCGGTTCAAACAATGGACTGTTGATAATGGTGTAATCCCTAAAAATAGTGAAGTGGTTATTCTTGAGGATAATGATTCAAATTTCAGAGTTTCTATTCCACAAGCTCACATCAGTTTTGACATACAAAAAGATAAGGCTGAGGTGGTAGGGGTGGAGGCGGAAATATGATCACTGTGACTCGTTCTGATAACCCTTTTTTAGATCAAATTGACCCAGACTTACCAATGCTCACAAGCCTGCAACTTACCAGGATCGATTGTAACTGTGGAGATGGTGAAGATGAGTGATGGGGATTCGGTCACCGAACTTCCTTCTATAGAGTATACCCGTAACAAAACAACGATTGATACTCATAATCATCTGTATATCCATGTTAAAGGACGAAGTTTGGAGGAATGTAGGAAACATTTTGATGAGATTAAGGATGTGGGAGAATAACCATGAAATCAGAAATAACCCTCAGCCGAACTATGACCTCTGTACGTGAATCCCTTGAAAAAGCATCTGAAACACTTGATGGTTGCGTGTTTCCTGGGCCGTGTAGTGCTGCTGCAATGAAATCAAAATTTGAGCTCCTTCTTGAGCTTGTAGACGATGAGCCAAGGGAGATTGGAGTAAGCGTAGAACTCCTTGAAATGAATGGGGTGCTATGATGGAACGCTGTGAGTACTTCAAAGTGTGCCGAGGATATAGCAAGGATTCTTTTACCTGCATGAAGGCACTTGATAAAAATTACTGCGGGATGTATAAGAGATTTGAAAAAGTGGGGGTTGTACAATGACATGCCCGGAACTCGTTGAGGTGAAGGACGGCCTCCTTGCGTCTGAAGAAAATGAAATTATGAAAGCCAGGAGCGTAAGTCTGTTTCCAGACAATGTGAAATCTTATTATGAAAATATTGAAACTGTAAAAGAGATCATAATTCAACCCGGATCTAGGATGATCAAAATGACGACCTCCGATAAACAGGCGTTTTTTGATTTGGAATTATTTGAATATGTGTATAATCTCCACCCTAAAAATTACTATCTGTCTGGTGTTCCAATTTCAAAGGATGAAGAATTGTACACTCTTTTTGTAGAGTATGAGTACGGGATTTGTGTTATTGCGCCTATGGGGGTTTGAGCGTGGTAACGAAAATCAAAGGTGGTCTTTTTATTCGCTGTAATAAATGCAAACAGTTGTACAAGACAAACAATCCAGAATCTATTATATGCCCTGTTTGCAAAGCGAAAGCAAAGACCGTTGAGCGTCAGGAAATTTTGGCGGTGATGACGCATGGCTTATGATGGTCAATATGCCGTAAAAAAGACACTTATTTTATGTGATAAAAAAGTCCGTGGTGGAATGACTGTGTGCTTCAAACAGGAAAAGTGTTCTGGTTGCGATTTCGCCGAAAAGTATGAAAATGAGCACAGCGAGGAAGTGAGATTATGAGAATTATCGCTTTTGAAGGGCATGATAACTCAGGAAAATCTACTCTCGCTGAGATGCTTAGTAAGAGTACGGGCTACGAGTTAATAAAGTTTCCTAATGAGAAGCTGTTTTCCGGGCAGAGAATACGAGCTATCCTCAATAAAAACGAACCTTTTGAACCTGCATCGTTTCAGGCACTTCAAGATTCTAACAAGAAAGAGACACTTCGAAGACTTGACCCAACAAAGACATACATTTTTGATCGGTTTAAACTCTCTGAAATTGTGTACGGTCTTGCTGACGGACTACCTGAAGAGTGGGTGAGGGAAAATGCAGACTTGATGCCTGATCCAGATGTGACTGTCATTCTTGTAGGCGTATCTTACGGGAATGATGGAGATATTTACAGCAGTGATAAGCACCAGGAGAAGATTAAGGAACTGTATAAACAGGAAGGTAAGAAGGCTTCTGGAAATGTGATTTACGTTTTGAATGAGGTGCCTATTAAGGTTGTTTTTGAGAAAGTGTACAATGGAGTTAAGGGGGTTTTATTATGAACGGGCTTCCGGAATCCCCACTAAAATATTTTGAACTCGGTGATACTAACGCTCAGAATAATATGATCTGGAACACAATATATAAAGAAGGCTCTGATTTCATATTTGGAGATCCAACTGAGCTAAAAAAAGGAAGATGGGTATACTCAACCGTTGCGTTCCGTGGTAAAGCCCTAGATGATATGAACGCTGGTATAATGCCCGATGCCTGGGACTTCACGGGGCAGGCAGTAAAAGAGTATGGAAAACAGTTTGATGACCGGGAAGCTTGGAAAAAACATGTTTATGCTTATGCTCAGAGACTTATGGAGTATAAGATTCCAAATCCAGAATATCCAACATCGGTTTGGGAATTTGGAAAATACCTTTTGAAGCATTGGTCTCTGCCTCCTGTAACATTTACAGTCAATCAACTAGACCATATGAGAGAACTGCTTACTGAAGCTATTCAAACGGGTATTCAGTCTACCAGGATAATAGCGATTACCTACAGACCAGGCGAAGATTACGCCTATAATGATATCCCATGTTTCCAACTTACCCAGGCGTTTTTGTTAGGTGGTGCAAAGGTCTCATTAAGATATGTTTTTAGAAGTCATGATTACTGTCATGGGATTAACGCGAATGGATACTATCTGAATAATGGTATGTTGAAGCACGTTGTTAATCCGGCGGGTGGTCGACTCGTTGAGACCGTTTTTACATCGATGGTTGCTCATTTGTATGACAATGATTTGTCTCTTGTTGAGAAGGTGATTGTATGAGAGCTACCGCTGAATTCCTCCGTACAAAATATCCCGAAGCTATCGAACGTATCAAACAGTACAGATCTGAACCTATCCTTACCGACGTGGACCGCGCCAAAATAGACCGTTTTGTACAACGTTTTCGAAATCCCAAAAAACAGAGAGAAAGAGTACTTCAGATTATTGAAATGTCCTCAAATGGATTTAGTGTGAGTGCTATTAGAGACGAGGTTGGGCGAGGATATAGTTTTGTGAGCGAGACAAGAACGTGGAGTCGAAGGCAGGGGTTGTGGTAATGGTAGCAGCATTCACAAAAGAAAAACTTATTGAGAATATTTCCACCGCTCATAAAAGTCGGGAATTTGGTTTTTCCAAAGATCCCGATAAAGATCTTGAGCGGATTCATACATGGACAAAACGCCTGATAAAAGAATATTATGAATTTGAGTTAGATGCTGCTGGAAATGAACAGCTCACTTACAATGAAAAAGAAACGGGAATTCCAGTCGGAATAATGGATACGAAGAAGGATACAGGCCGGAAACAGGTATTGGATTATTGGGTGTTCATCTGTCCAAAAGCTCCAGACAATAAAGAAAGAGTTCAGCTATCTTTTGGAATTGAACGGAAGAGTAAGCAGGATTGGCATGGTACATTGTTTGTAGGAAAGAATTACAAGCGATTTAAGCGGGAAATTGTGACATATAAGGCTGATCATATTCTCAAAAACATGTACGTCTTCGTAGAGTGCCCCTATGAAGAGTGGCTTACTTACTATCCTCCAATTTCTAGATATACGGGTGATCAAGTACGAAAAATGATCGTTTCTAAGGATAATGCGCTTGCTTCGATTATGTCAAAGGAAGTTAGTGTTTGTTGGTTTAGTTCCAGGAAGAAAGCAGCTGGATTTATAAAAACGTTAGCGTTTCAGTATGCGGTTGAGCATTATGATGAATGGTTGGGGTTGTGAGGTGGTTACTATGATAAAAACAGGAGATGTCCGCCCACACTGTCTAAACTGTTCTGATTATATGGTGGATTGTTCTGGCTGCATCGTAGGCCAGCACAACTGTAACAGACCGTACCACCTTTGCAAAGATCAGGATATGGAGGCTGCGCAATGCTCAGTATAATTATCTGCCGGGAAGCTGGATGCCAGTATCTTGGGAGAACAGAACTGTATAAAAGAACAGTTTGTAATATTTTAAGGAGACCGCCTAATTGTATGGTGAAATGTCCAATCGAGGGAACCACATGACACGACTTAAAACACCCAGAAAAGGCGGCCATCCTCGTGTATATGATCGTTCTCAAATCGTAGCGGGATTCATAGCCCATAAATCAAACAAAGAAATTGCTGTTGAAGTTGGTTGTTCCTATGAATGGGTAAGGGAGCTCAGACAAAAATGGGAATGGAGTAAGAGAAGATGTCAGACATTGAGGTGATAGGATGATTATTGAAATTATATTATTCATCTTATTTATTTGCTCAATCGTTGGAGCTTATTATTTGTTATCATGGAAACCAAAAAAGGAGGCGTGAAGCAATGGAAATCATACCCCCCGGATATAAACCGTGTAATACAAAAACTGTCACTGAAGACATGATTTGTATGAAAAATAATGTTGTAATCAGAAAGTCCAAACTTCATACACTTTATGAGCTTTTTGGTTCATGTGAATGTTCTGTTAGCGATGTATTCGATGAATTAAAAAGGCGTCCTGGATACGGGCTTCCTGAATTATATAATCATATGAATTATCTTGTCGATAGAGGCTATGCAACATGCGAAGATAAATATCACTTAGATGGACAGCGGGGGAAAGCTCGGTATTACAAATTTATTGTACCTGAAGAAAACTGGAAGATCTAACTATTGTAAGGAGATGAAAAACGTGAATCCCTCTCCAACACAATTTGAAAGTCTAATTCAAAAACGAACTCTCAAAATTATCTATCAGAAATTCTCAAAACGGTATTTCACAACACAAGAGGCAGTTACTCAATTTTATTGGCTTGGATGCATCGAAGAACATGTTCAGTATATGCAGGAGAGAGGGTGGATTTCGTTGGATGATGGGTTATTTAGGTTTGTTGTGAGGATGGAAGATTGGAGCTTTGAGGAGGATGTTTACTGATGCCAAAATTAACTCAATCCCTAATAGAAAGGATGTACGACCCTGATTTAAGCGATACTGATAATGCAAAAAGGGTAGGGTGTTCACGGTGGAGTATTTCCAGTTGGAGGCTAGCAAATGGATATAAAAGCAAGTTTGGTAACACACGCATCAACTCTGAGAAAGTAAGAGAATTACATTCGATTGGTCTTTCAGATCCTGAAATTGCTAGAAATATCGGAGTGTCGGGACCAGGAGTACGCAAATGTCGAGAACGGTTAGGTCTTGCGCTTAACAGGTGTGCAAAGGGGAGACCAAGAAGACAAACAAGTGACACGAAACAATCAATGGTAAAAGCAAAACGTATAGAGTTTGAAACGGATGATCCTGAATCACTTTTCTGTGATGGTGAATTCCTTGAACAGTTCAAGAACGGAGAGTTTGGGGAGAGATCTCATTGAAACGAACTTGGATTGATTACCTTTTGATCATAGCACTTATTATTGTTTTCATAGCGTGGGTGATAGTAAAATGAGGTTACACGCTTATTATTCCTGTCCAGCCGGTCACACCGTCGCTGTTAATCAAGACGCTATGAATGATGCACCTGATGAGAGAAAAGAGGCTGAGAGGTCGTTGTTTGGGGTTTGTGACGAGTGTGAGATATTGAGTGAGGATGGATACTGTAGGTTAAAACTAGAGAAGATTAGTCAGTGAGGAAGGGAGGAAAAAGGAGATGAACGCTTACAGTGATTTAGGAGCATTTGGATTCTTTTTAAACAGATATGTGTTACCCTGCTTCTCAACTACAAATATCTCATCTGCTACCAACTTCATGAGTTCAGCGGTCATATATCTTGCGTTTATCCCTAGTTTATCAGCCATACATCCTGCAAGGATACCAGGATCTTTACGGCATTCCTCGTACGCCCAGTCTATCTTTTCTTTTGTTACGGTTTTCTTCTGTGCCATGTTATCACCATATCGTATATGCTATATATGGTATATAAGATTAATGTACCATGATACTAAGAACATAAAGTATATATGTAACATGATACATAGTATCGTATAGAGGTTAAAAATATGTTCACATTAAAACAGACAAAAAATTGGATTTTGATTGTTAAGCCTGTGATTCTTCGAAACTCTCTAGGGGGTGGAAATTCAAAATTAATTACTACTCCGTACTAATACGGAGTTAATGATTCCCCCAACCCCAAATAAAGTACGCATCGGCTGGCTTGCCAGTATAGAAAAATAGCCTAAGCTATTTTTTACTACGTACTAGTTAGTACGGAGAAGTACGGAGTGCAAAAATAAACCCCTGTATAAGCAAATTCTGAAAGGTGAAAAATCTTGAAAACTAACATAACGCTGACAATTGATATCGAAAAAAAAGAACTTTTTGAGAAACTAAAAACTTTTCATGAGATGACATTTTCTGACGCTTTGGATCTTGGACTTGATACTATCCTTAATAACACTTCAAACGAAGACTTCTTGAAATTCCAAATTAACGAAACGAAAATTAAGCTTGAGGATCTGGAAAAGAGTTTAGAAAATATCAGGAAACTCCGTGAATTAAAATTGGCAGATCTAATCTAAAAAGGTAGTGTGCGCGTATGACTCTTGTAAAAATAACAACGTTGATTGATCTAACTATTAAAACTGAATATGACCTTTTGAATAAAACTCACAATAAAAATTATAGGGATGCTATAGAGTTAGGCGCGCTCGCTATTATTTCTCAATATGATCCTGAAAAAGCTTCTGAACTTCGTATTCAGAAACTTGAACAGGAATTAGCAGAGGAAAGGCAGGCGCTTGCAAATTATAAACTCATTAAACAGCTACCACCTTCTCCTTCTAAATCAAGTAAACCAGATCCAGATATTGAACAGAAACGCATTGACAAGTTCAATACTAAAAAAGAAGTGCTGTTTAAACAATATACTACCGGGTCACTTGACTGGACTAAAAACGCTAGTGTGTTCTGGTTTAAGACCGCAAATGAAGTTCGTGACTGGATGCTTCCTTTATTACAGGAGGATTAATTGTGAAAATAGAAGACCCAACATACAAAAAATTCCTAAAAGAATACTGCTGGAATGAAATTTTACAACTTGCTAACGAATACCCAGACGTAAGAAGCTTGCAAATTCCATTCCAAACAATAAACCTCTTTGACAGGTCGCTCGCTTCCCAACTCCTTACCCATCCAGAACAGATAATTAAGGAGTTCGAGCACGCATTAAAGGAAACTGATCTCCCGATTGATATAACTTTTGATCATGTTTTTGTGAGAATTACCGGACTCCCTTCAAAAATAATGATTGGAGACGTTAGGAGTAATCATATCGGCAAGTTTCTCGCGATTGAAGGTATGATCAGGAAGGCAACTGAAGTAAGACCCAAGATAACGGTAGCTGCCTTCCAGTGTCTCAGATGTGGACATACAACATATGTTGAACAGATAAATGGATCTCGATTCGAAGAACCCTTCATGGGATGCGAAGAGGAAACATGTGGTAAAAAGGGACCATTCAAAGTTCTAATTGAGGATTCGACCTTTGTTGATGCTCAGAAACTACAGATTCAAGAACCACCTGAGGATCTCCGAGGCACACAAGCACAGTGTTTAGACGTTGATGCTGATAATGATCTTACAGGACTCTTACTGCCCGGAGAACGAGTTATTGTTAATGGTATTCTCAAGTCTATACAGCGGACCATAAAAGACGGGAAATCTACATTTTATGACTTTGTATTGGAAGCAAATTCAATTGAAAGAATGAGTACGGCTTTCGATGAGTTAGAAATTTCATCCGCTGATGAAGATCAAATTAAGGAGTTATCAGAAGATCCCACTATATATTCTAAGATGGTAGACTCATTTGCTCCTCTAATCAAGGGGATGGATGAAGTTAAAGAAGCAATGGTGCTTCAGCAGTTCTCAGGTGTTCCAAAACATCTTCCAGATGGAAGTTACATTAGAGGTGACAGCCACTTACTTTTCTGCGGTGATCCTTCACTGGGCAAAACTAAATTAATGAAATCAGCGCAGGCTAGAAGTCCAAGATCTGTTTTTACAAGCGGAAAAGCTACAACCGCCGCCGGCCTAACAGCCGCCGTCCTCAAGGATGAGGATAAGTTTGGAGGTGGTCGTTACACTGTAGAAGGCGGGGCTCTTGTCATGGCTGATAGAGGTATTGCATTCATCGATGAAGCCGACAAAATGAGGAGCCAGGACAGGGACGCTCTTCATGATGCGATGGAACAGCAGGAAATAAATCTCTCGAAGGCTGGGATTATTGCAACGCTTAAAACGAGAGCAGCCGTGTTCATGGCGGCTAATCCTAAATATGGTAAGTTTGACCGTTATGAAAGTCTAGCTGAACAAATAGATCTACCACCGAGCTTGCTATCAAGGTTTGATCTTATTTTTATACTACTCGACGATCCAAAAGAAAAGGAAGACGCTGAGATCTCACATCACATCCTGAACACACATCAAGCAGGAGAGTTAAAACAGCAGAGAGATAATGGGAACGTTTCAATTTCATCCGTATTACTCGAAGAAGCCGAAAAGAACATAACACCGGAAATATCTCCCGACCTCTTCAAAAAATACGTTGCCTACGCGAAGAAAAACATTTTTCCAGTCATGACTGAAGAATCAAAAGAACATATTCACAATTTTTTTATGTCGCTTAGACGGGTAGGGGCAAACAGTAAAACTAAATCGGTCCCGATAACTCATAGACAAGAAGAAGCAATGATCAGGCTTGCCGAGTCGTCGGCGAGGGTACGGTTAAGTAATGAAGTTACCTTGGAAGATGCGAAACGGGCAACCGCTTTGATGTTCAGTTGTCTTAAAAACGTAGGTCTTGATCCAAATACCGGAGAAATTGATTCAAGTATTATTAATTCCGGGACATCACTAAGTCAGAGAAACACTATCAAGATACTCAAAGATGTTATGAAGTCACTAAGTAGCAAGTTTCCAGGCGGTAAAATTCCAGTTTCCGAGATCATTAAAAAAGCAGGAGAGCAGGGGATTGATTCTGAAAAGGTCGAGTCCAACCTCAAGAAGTTTGCACAGAGGGGCGATATTCTGAAGCCTAGTGCTGATCATGTGAAATTGGTATAATGGGGTGTACAAAATGACAGGTGAAAAAAACCGATATAAAACACACGAGCAGCTCTGGAAACTCGAAGATGGTGATCTTTCAACACCACAGCATGATGAATTAGTTCTTCAATTGTTATATAAAGAAAACGCATTTAAATTACTTTCATTTTTTGGATACGATTCTTCAAAATGGGAATATTCTATTCAGAATCGTTATCCAGGATATAATCGCGTCTTTAGTGAAGACAGAGGAGAATATCCACATAGGTATAACGACGACTCCGAATTGCATACAAACTTTGATATGTTCTTATATGAAGCACATCAAAGTTTAGTCCCAACTGGTACAAAAATATACGAAGAGTTTATGCAAGAAACTCGTAATATAAACGTTGGTATCAATTGTGAAGTGCCTCTAGTAGCAGGACAGAACAAGTTTATAATGGGATACCTCGACGTACAATATAAACTTTCTAATTTTAATCTGAAAATTCCTTTAACTCCAGGTAAAATATTTAATTTTGAGTATAACTATCAACGATATCCTAACTGCGATCCAGTGTTAAATAATATCAAGGTATCTCCAGTGGGGGGATTGTATATTTTTAATAACACGTTCCCCCACAAAGAGGGTGAGTGCTACATAAATATCGAAGTCAAGCCTAAAATTAAAAGTTTTGGGGAAACGTTACGGCAAATTAATACATACCGTGAAATTTCACCAAACGCGCTCTACTTAATTTATTCCCCAGACACCCGCTTTAAAACTGCTTTTGAAACTCAAGGAATTCGACTGATAACTCCTTCAGATTTGGGACTTAAATAAGTCCTTCTAGTTTTTTGAGGTAGCTATGCAGACAACATTTCCAACCCAACCACCCAAAAAACAATCATTCATTGAAAAAACCCGAAACCAAATTCCTGCATTTATCATTTTTGTTAATGCTGCTGGTAAAATCCAGGATGATGAATTTTAAACATTTTATTTTTATTTAAATACGTTTTTATACTATGTTGCATATATACAGTACTACTGAATTACTGTAATGGTGTAACAATGACGGAGAAAGAAAGACGATTGAAGCTTCAAAAAGAAGCACTTGTTAAAATAAAACAGTTAACTGGAAACAGTGATCATCCTTTTGTGCAGATTGAATTACCGAGAGTTGCAAAAATGACATTAAATGCTCTTGTAAAGAAAGGAGTGCTTGTTGAATCGAATAGTGTGTTTGGAGAAGAAGGTCCTCTATATTATCAATGGACCGGAAACGAGGTTGAATAAACGTATGCCCATATTCAAACATCATACGATAACAAAAACTGGTGAAATTCAATTCAGGTGGATATGTAGATTAATAGGACATAATTTTAGAGAATTTCACTATAATAAGACTGTAAGAATGATTTGCGTAAGATGTGGGAAAGAAGTGTAATTTTAGAAGGTGATCCTATGAACACTAATCAACAACCCCCCCGTAAAAGCATATTCCGAACACTGTTCGGCTCACCAGATACCGACGATATTGAACGCATTCTAACATATGCACAACCATGTACACTAGCCACAGATCCTCTAAATAAACCAGGCTGGAAACGGTGGTCACGATGAGTATTCTTAAAAACATAGTTATAATCTTCTTCTTTTTGGGGGCAGGCCAACTCTCGTATCTATTAGGGATGTTTCTAATTATAGATGCGCTTGAGTTGCCTGTTACACTCATTAATCAAGCTTTTGTGTGTGGGAATATTGTTATCTTCATGTTGTGGGGATATTTCGAATATCACAAGACGGTTGATCCACTTAAAAATGAAATATGTAGCGATCTTTCTAATTATATTTCAAAATTTTATAAAACGGAGGACTAAATGAGAGATAAAACAAACACATCAGCACCGACATTCAAAATGGAATATCATGGTCGTGAAGCTTATCACTTTTCAGAAAATATAGCTCATGAATCTCCTTGTATGAGTGAATATTGGAGAAGGCAGCCGATTAGATCTGGAAATAGGAAGATGGAGGAATAAAAATGACAACATGTGATGATATTATCCATAAATGGATACACGATGATACAATGAATCTATGTGAATTCTGCACTGAGATCGATAATCCCTGTAAAATTGGGGATAAGTGTAGCGGTTTTCAATGGAATGGGAAGGAGAACTAAGAACATGAGTAACAAACAAACGGGCAGCACATTCGAACACGATTTCTGTATCATTGCTCATGAACGTGGATTCTGGGCGCATATGATGACAGCAAATAAACAAGGGCAGCCATCTGATGTAATCATATGTAAAAACAACACCCCCGCAATGATTGATTGTAAAGTATGCGAGAATAATGTATTCACGTTTGATAGAATTGAGGAAAATCAGTGGATAGCCATGACAATGTGGAAGAAAGCTGGCAATCTTCACGCTTTATTTGCATTAAAAATAGATAACGAAGTATGGATGATTCCATATAATATTATCAAAGAGTCCGCAGGTGTAGGATTAAAACAGTTCAATTATGCCCAAATTCAAGAAAATAGCTATACTTTCGATGAATGGGAGGCTATATTTTGCAAATCACTTTAAGTAACGAAATCATTGTTCAGAACCCAACTCCTGAAATTATTAAATTCTGCACAGACAGCCTGGTCCTTCCAAATCCTGAATATTATAAAAAACAAAGAATGGGTTTTTGGTTAGGGAATACACCAGCTACATTATCCCTCTATAGAAGGAATGGAAACAAGTACCTAATCCCATACGGCTCGTGGAACGACTTAAAGAAGATGGCCCCACCAGGCACACCTATAAACACCGACCTTGCAAGCAACCCAACCGTTGATTATGGTACTAAATTACCTCTTTATGACTATCAAGAAACAGCAGTTAACTCCATTACACAAAGAACCAATGGAATCCTTCAGGCTCCATGTGGCTCCGGAAAAACACAAATGGGCATTCAGCTCACGGCTACACTTGGAAAAAAGACACTATGGTTAACTCATACAACTGACTTACTTAATCAGTCATATGAGAGAGCAGCGCAGTATATGGACAAATCTCTCCTGGGAAAGATCACCGGTGGAAAGGTCAATATCTCGGAAGGAATCACCTTTGCCACGGTTCAGACTCTCTCAAAAGTAGATCTGTCTCAGTATAAATACACATGGGATGTAGTTATAGTTGACGAATGTCATAGAGTGGCCGGAAGTCCGACTAGTTTGACTATGTTTAGCAAAGTGATTAACTCCTTGGCTGCTCCATATAAATACGGACTGAGTGCTACGGTACATAGGGGTGACGGCCTTATAAAAAGTACATTTGCTTTGCTTGGTGAAGTAATATATCAAGTCTCAAAAGACGAGATCGCAGATAAAACAATGGATGTAACTATTCAAAAGGTAAATACTGATGTAACAATATCTGAAAGTTGTCTAGATACAGACGGAACAGTGATATTCAGCGAACTTATCAATTATTTAGTAGAAAATGAAACACGATCTAAGTTAATAGCTGCTAAAATTGCAGAAAACCGTAACCATAGTAATATGATACTTTCTGATAGATTACAGCATCTACGAGAGCTCATAACATGTTTACTTAATCTAGGAATACCAGCGGATCAAATAAGAATGATTGATGGGGAAATGACTGGAAAGAAAGCAAAGGCTGAGAGAAAACAAGCACTCGACGATATGAAATCAGGCGATGCGAAATTTTTATTTTTAAGTTATAGTCTAGGAAAAGAGGGACTTGATATTCCTAATTTAGATAGGTTGTACTTGACAATACCACACAAAAATTTCACAGTCGTTACTCAATCAATTGGTAGGATAGAAAGAACATCAGATAATAAGGATTCTGCAATATGTTATGACTTTGTAGATAACATCGAGTCATGTGTGAAAAGTTGGAAACAACGTAAGTCTATCTATAAAAAGAACGGATGTGTTATTTTAGAGGATGCTGCACAGACCACAAAACCTTCTCAAATGTCACTATTCCAATTTACGGCGTGATAATATGGAGCTCTCGGATAACGTTTCCCTAATCCTTACCCATCCCTCAGAACCAACCATAACAACAGTTCAACCCTCTAAAGATATTTTCTATTTTAAAGATCTAAAAGAACGTCTCGATCACGATGAGAAATATAGAAAAGCCCGGATTGCCTGGAGAAATTTACATCCTGATATAGTATACACGTTCACCGTTAAGGAAAGGTTCTTCGAGTATTATAAGGAAAAAGATTTACCAACATTCCACAATGATATTGAGATTTTCCTGAGAAATCATCCTGAGTTATCAGCGGAGGATGGTGCTAGAATGTTTTGTGCGAAGTGGAAAGGGTATGAGAAGACGTATGGGCAGGAGTTTGTTAGACGAGCTATGGAAAGGTGCAAACAATGATTTCAGAAACTATCCAAGACGTGATAAACGAAGCTATCGTTAATTATTTGACTCAAAATTGTAGCTTTGGCCTATATCTATTTGGTAAAAAAATAGTTGGGAGTATTACCTACAGATATATAAATAATACTCTAACCCGTGAAATCAAAATATCAAATGAAATCGTTGACCAAGGATTAAAAAATCACAGATATTATATTGATAAAAATGGGTTTGATAGGGTTTCTGTATGGCGTACAAGTGAGTCTTTTGAAAGTGAATATGGGTATGCCGGGTTTGAAAAAACAATATTACAGTTGCCGGTTTGAGTTTATGAGGAGAGCAAAGGAGAGGTGTAATATACGACTAAAATTCCAGATCCATTTCATAACAAAATAATTCAATATCTTGTAGATTTATGCGCAATCATTTTTATAATTTCTATTGTATTAACAAGGTTAAATATCATATCGGTCGACACGTGTGTAAATATCAATGTTCACAATCTTGAGTTCTTTTTATTGATATGTGTTTATGATATGTTTGAACAGTATAGATATTCTAAAGTTAAATAAGTTTATTTTTTACCCGCGTGGGTATACTCCACACAACCATTTAAATACTTTAAACGTGTATAGTATACTACAAATCAACTAACTCGGGAGGTTTTACAGTAAAAGTTTCAAAACGATATAAATCATCAAAAACCCCCTGCCCTGTATGCGGTGAATACTACTTACAAAATGCATACGGGAAAGAGAACAAAACGTTTGTGATTGTCGGGGAATATTGCCCAGGATGTGAGTATATAAAGAGACTTAAAGGGAGATTGAATAATGGATAATACTGAAACATATGCTGAAAAAATTATAAAAATGCTAGACTCTGCTATCAATTATGAAATTATCCTTACTGAATGTAAAATTATCAATGATGATTATGATAGAATACAGGCAGTGTGTGAATATATGGAAAAAATAATCAAAGACGTGAAAGAACATCCAGATCCAAGAACTAAACAAATAGGAGTAGCATTAAAATGAGTAACATAAAAACATTCATAGACGGCGATTCTTGGTGTGCAGTATTTGATGACTTCCTAAACCTTCAGGAATCAATTGCAGGTTTTGGAACTACCCCCACAGAAGCAACTGACTCGTTATTGAAAGCCACTCTTGAAAAGGCTAACGAAATCTTACAGGAAATCAAACCTGAACAAGACTACGCGGAAGATCTTATCTCAAAAGTGAAAGGCGCAGTGCTTGAATCAAAGGCTACATTTGCTTGTGATCTTGCGGAGGTATCTTACAGGAAGGCATCTCAGAGGATTAGTTATGATACTAAGGGGCTTGAAAAGCAGGTAAATAAGTTTCCCTGGTTGGTGGATTTCAGGAAAGTTAGTGAGGTCAAGGAGACTACCGCGATTAAGTGGTTATGAGGTAACTATGATTTGTGTAGACTGCAAACAATCAATTCCAGGTTTTGAAGCATATCCAGACATCGAGGATGTCTGTGATAAGTGCCTTATGTTAAGATATCAAAATAACCCAAAAATAAAGAAACATCTTCCAGAAGGAAAAGCCATTAACGAATTATCATATGAAGAAGCAAGTTACATTCTTGATTCAGTCGGGATGATTGATTTTCCTCTAGAGAGCTCAGTAAGGGATGTTATTGTTATAGGAGACACTAATGAAGAAGCCACCAACTAAATCCCTCATAATAGGCTGCAAACATGCATGGGGTAATCCAATTCCTCCCGGAACAGAAAAGTATTGTTCGGATTGCACTTTGGAAACCGGACGTGGTGAATGTCTAACTGATATAATGTGCGGGGAACGATGCTATATTATTAAAAGAGTAGCGAGGCAATGAAAATGATGGAATGTTGCGATAACTGTAAATTTTCACAGGGTCCGTTTTCAATAGGTTACTATGACTTGATATGCAGACGTTACCCACCAAATCCATGCCCAGACAATAAAGAGCAATCTTATTATCCAGCGGTATGTTCTGCGGATTGGTGTGGAGAATGGAAAGCTAAGGAGGTCTAAATAAATGTCTGATGAACTTGAAATTCTCATAAACTGGATTGATGAACAGATTGTATTAGAGGAACAAAAACTGAGCACAACTAAAAAACAATATGATATCGGTTTCCTTAACGGGGAAATCAAAGCATTCAAAGATACAAAATGTATGTTAGAATTTGCTAAGTATATGAAGACAGTTCAACCGGTTAGTATGGAACAAATAAGGGCGAGAAAATGTCAAGAATAACCGTCAATCTCAAAGTAACTATAGAATACACAGGCAATCTCGAAAACGTAAAAGAACAGCTTTGCGAGTCTGTTAATCGTTGTAATTGTATGTGTAGTTCCACGAGGAAAGGCGAGTCTTTTAATTATAAAGTGATATCATCAGAAACGATTTAAGGTGATTAAAAATGATACATTTTGATTTTAATACAGTAACCTATAATAAAAAAGAATTGATAATAATATTACGCCATATAGCCGATCAAATAGAAAAAGGAATCACTGAAGAAGATTTACTTAGCTGGAAATTAACAGGGAATGATCAACAAATCGGTACAAAATTCGTTTGTTGTGGGGTCCCGATGGCAGAGATTGAAAATTATGTGAATGATGATGGAGAACAGATCGAAGTATATAAGTGTAGGATCTGTGGGAGGGAAGAATAATTATGGAATTACAAGACGTTGATAAATTTACTTTGAAAAATACAGACGGATTTGATCAAGAAACATTAGATATTATGAATAACGAACTCCAAGAAGATTTATTTTTCAATAAAACCGTTCCTTATGAATCATTTATAAGGCATAATAAATGGAGGATTTTAAGCAAATACTATAGGTGATTAAAAATGGATTTCAGTAAAGCACTTGACGCAATGAAAGCAGGAAAGAAAGTAAGACTTGATGATATGAATAAAGGAGTTTATATAAAAATATTAGATGTTCCGAACGACGAACATAAATTTTGGATATTTGACCCAACATTGAAACACCCAGTTAAGTTTTATTTTTCTAATGGCGCGTTGTTATCAGAGGATTGGGAAATTGTCCCCGACATTCCAGAAGTCCAGCTTAGAGCCTCTGAAATGTTTTACTGCCCAAATTGCCTTGAGCCTAACCACGGGCCTTTTATTAATTCCAAGAACGTAGAATGTAAAGAATGTGGACTTGTGGTTAATTTACTTCATAAAGACGAGCCTATACCAGAACCCAAACAACCTGAATTTGTATTTACACAATCCGGTCATGGATACGGCCTTCTCTATGTTCCAGGAATCAATCGGATTGTAAAGGTATGGAATCTACAACAGGGAATTAAATATCCAGAAACTAAGGAAGACGCTTTGAAAATTCTTGATGAACTCAGTACTTTCAGAGTTCCACTGTCTGAGATCTCCGCGTTCAAAGGATCCGTGAACGCGGAGACCAGCCAATCTATGAGAAGAGAATGGAATCTAGTTTGTGATCAATGGCTGAGATTCTGTTAAGTTCTCCTAACAAACATGGGCTTCACAGTAACCCCCTCATTCAATTTTCTACTCCAATCTAGTGTATTCATATCAACTTCTTTTTTTAATCCCCTCAAATCGCCTCTAATAAAGTCTCATTTTTAAACAACGCTTTCTAAATTTTCAACGATACATTTTTATCTTTTCAAATCTATTTATTAATAGTAATATTCACTGTTAACAATTTAAACTTTCTAGGTGGCCACCTATGACAATAATCCCCTCTACTTACTACACACACAATCCCACTGCAAAGACTATCACTTTCAAACCCCCATTTGACACAACCGCGGCTGAACAAATTCTCACAATTTTTAACCTTAGCCGGAGAATTGAGATTTACAATTCTTTAGATCCGACAAAACATACCAGCATGATGGTATCACCCCCTCAAGATTATGATATATCGGTAACTGGGGCGGTTCTCACCTATGTAGAATCAGCGGATATGTCTGAAAATGACCACATCCAGATCTTGATCAGCGATATCAACATGGGCATAACTGGGACGGTTTCAATAGCTAGTGTCGACGGGAGCACAACAACTATAAAATCTAATAGGAAGACGGCTGCACAGTGGACTTCTGATAATACGATATTGTATGCTGGTGAAATAGGGATTGAAACGGATACTCGGAAAACGAAATATGGAGACGGGTCAACCGCCTGGAATGATCTGCTATATTCTACATGTCCAGTCGATGGGTCTGACGTTTCTTTACAGGTTGCTCGTGATACCGATGCTAATCTATCAGCGTTGACTGATCCATTTTTGAGTGGGCAGTTGGTTTATAACCAGACGACTGGTTTATTAAAAGCCGGGGATGGCACATCTACATATTCAAACCTTGTTAATGTACAATCTCCTGATATGTATGCTGTTGTTGCAACCGCTGCAAGTCCTAAAAAAATGAGGGTAAAGGCAGATTATATATGTTCAGGCACAAACGACGACTCAATAATACAGGATGCCATCGATGATTTCGGTCTTGTGAAATTGTTACCAGGTACATTTCACACAACGGGTATGATGACAACCGCTGATTATGGAGTGTTATCAGGAAGTGGCATCGGAAAAACTATCATTTTCCAGGATAAAACTACATCACTGACTACGAGTGATCCTATAATCAAATTGGGCCAGTTTTCAACATGTGAAAATCTAACGCTAAACGGAAATGCATGGACTGATGCTGATCTCGATACAAATG